>Ga0209824_10000836_pt1 | contig 18656 bp, 15 predicted proteins | sample VDWuncwatermetaG_FD_184124 | JGI IMG/M metagenome (GOLD analysis project Ga0209824, IMG submission 184124) | Wastewater microbial communities from Netherlands to study Microbial Dark Matter (Phase II) - VDW unchlorinated drinking water (SPAdes)... ... | reverse complement strand
GTACGGCTTTTTCTTCCCGTTTCTCGTCGTTCTTTTATCATACGCGATCATGCATGTGTTGAGCCGCGACCGATTGCTCTCGTTCGCGCTCGCCGCACTCGCCGATCCGGGCATCAATTTTCAGACGTTTTTGCGCACGCCTCATCCCCAGCTTTTGACGGTGCTTTTTGCGGCACTCCTCGCGATACTTCTCTCGCTTGAGCGCAAGAGCGCACGATGGGCGATCGTCGCCGCTGTCTTAGGCGGTTCGCTCTTCTATATGTACCCGTTTTATTGGACGTACTATGTGGTCATGGTCGCGCTTGCCGTTCCGGCTTGTTTTTTGTTGGTGAGGGATAGCGGCGCACACAAGACGCTTGGCTCCATCCTTCTCGGATCGCTCGCGCTCGGCATACCGTATTTCATCGAGAATTATCGGGTATCGAAATTATGGTATTACCACGAGGCACTGCAACGCAACGGCGTCATCAGTACGCATTTTCCTTCTGGTTTCTATATCACGATCATCGTCGCATCGTCGCTCGCCGTGTGGCTATGGGCCTGGTATAAGCGATTCATCCCGCGCACCCCTGCAAATGTCTTTATCGCATGCGCGGCGGCGGCGGGTGTCGCGGTGGCGAGCCAGGCGGTGATCACCGGCGTCAATTTTTTCTTCACCGTGCACTACACGACGTTTGTCGAGTTTATGTGTATATTCGTGCTCGGCGCATCGGTGCCGGCGATCTTCTATGCGTACATGCCGCAACGCAAACGGTACGCGGTCCGGTGGATCGCGGCGACCATAGTGATAGCTCTTTCATTGTGGCATGCGGTCCCGGGAATTATCAGACTTTCGACACCCACGGTGAACGACATCGCCGTACAGCGGTACGGCCCCGTCTTGCAGTGGCTTGATGCCAACACCAAGACGGACGAGGTGGTCTACGCCGACAATGTATTGAGCACCTATATTCCGGCCTATACGCGGGACAACGTCCTCTTTTCTTCTTGGGCGGAAGTCAATCTTATGCCGGATAGGGAAGTGCGTGATCGGTTCATACGGTGGCACTATTTTGACGGACTCACGCGGGAAAGCATCATCGCGAGAGAAGCGGACGTTTTCGGCGCGTACTATCTCGGAGTGTGGCAACATACGGCACAGATCAATAAACTGCGCCGATTGCTCGGCATGCCTCCTTTGGTGGTCGATCGATATCCCGAATCCGACATACAATCTCTTATCGACCAAGAACATCTCTTGCAAAAGAAGCCTTTTCTCGCCGCCATACAAGGCTACCATTTGCGATATCTCGTGTGGGATACTACACTGCATCCGGAGTGGCGCGTAGCGGCCGTCCCCGGTCTGCACAAGCTCTACGAGGCGAACGGCCTGGTGGTATATGCCATGCCGTCTTCTTCGTAATATAAACAACCCTTCTCTGTTATACTCCACCGTATGAGACTATCGGTCGTCACGCCTGTCTTTAACGAAGAGCGATCCATACCAATCTTCCTTGAGCGCCTGAGTGCGGTTTTGTCAACGCTCGGTGAGTATGAAATAATCGCCGTCGATGACGGATCGCGAGACGGCAGCTTTGGCGCGCTTTGTGCTGTCGTAGCGCAAGACCCTCGTGTGAAGGTGATCCGCCTCGCGACCAACTTCGGCCAGACGGCCGCGCTCGCGGCGGGCATCGAGGCGGCGCGCGGAAGAGTAGTCGTCTTGATCGACAGCGATCTCGAAAACGATCCGGCGGATATTCCATATATCATTCAATCAATCGAGGACGACGAATCCGATGTGGTGTCTGGGTGGCGCGAGCACCGATGGGCGGGTGCCGCCCTCACGCGGCGTTTGCCGTCGCATGCCGCCAACTGGCTCATATCGAGAGTCACCGGTGTGCACTTGCACGATTACGGTTGCACGCTCAAGGCGTATCGCCGCGAGATCATCCAAGATGTCGCGCTCTATGGCGAAATGCATCGGTTCATACCGGCGTATGCCGCACAACAGGGCGCGCGCGTCAAAGAGATACCCGTGCGCTATGAGCCGCGCCGGTATGGCAAAAGCAACTACGGCCTTTCGCGCACGTTGCGCGTGATCCCCGACCTCTTCCTCTTCGTATTTTTCGCGCGATTCGGCAATCGCCCGATGCATCTCTTCGGCTATGCCGCGTTCATTTCCTTCGGGGCGGGGATGGTCGCTATCGGGTTTGCGCTCTATTGGAAACTCTTCGAAGGCGTGTCGCTCATCGAAACGCCGCTACCGACCTTCGCGGCGATGGCGGCGATCCTCGGCGTGCAATTCTTGATGTTCGGCTTTCTCGCCGAGATGCTGATGCGTACCTACTACGAATCGCAAAACCGTCGCCCGTATCGGATCAAAGAGACTGTCGGCATCGAAAGCCGCGACGATAACCATTGAATATGTGCGGCATCGCAGGATTCGTCGGCGACGGAGAGAGAACGGATGCGGAGCGCATGATTGCAATGATCCGCTATCGCGGGCCCGACGATGTCGGTGCCGAGACGTTTCCGGGCGGCGCTTTTGCGCACGCACGGCTCTCAATCGTCGATTTGTCCGCCGCGGGGCATCAACCGATGCGCGGCGCGCAGGGGACGGCGATCATCGCATTTAATGGCGAGATATACAATTTTGAAGAAATGCGCGACAGATGCGGCGCGTATCCCTTCAAGGGGCACTCCGATACCGAGGTGATCGTAGCGCTTTACGAGCGATTCGGCGAAGCATGCTTCGCCATGCTCGACGGTATGTTTGCGATCGCTCTGTGGGACACAAAGACGAAAAAGCTCTATCTCGCGCGCGATCGCATGGGCAAGAAGCCTTTGTATTGGGGTGTCTTCGACGGTACGCTCGTCTTTGCCTCCGAGCCAAAGGCGCTGTTTGAGCACTCTGCGACGCGTACGCATCGCGCGCTTGATCGAACCGCGCTCGCGCATTACCTTGCACTCGATTATGTACCGACGCCGTTGTCTATCTATGCGGGCGTACATAAAGTGCCGCCGGCTTCGTACATCGTCTATGACGGCGCGAACGCGGAAACACGTCGTTTGTGGGAACCGCCGCAGAGCGATGTGCGGATGAGTATGTCGGATGCGCTCATGCGTCTCGATACGGAAATGCAAGCGGCTACCAAGCGGCGCCTCGTCGCCGACGTGCCGATAGGTATCTTTCTCTCTGGTGGACTCGATAGCTCGGCGGTTACGTACTATGCGCGTCAGGTGCTTGAGGCCGCGCCGCATACGTTTTCGATCGGTTTTGATGAAGGCGGTTTCAATGAAGCGTCGTATGCAAAGCATGTAGCCAAAGAGCTGGGAACCATCCATCACCACCGGCTCTGCACCGACGACGAAGTGCTCGCGCTCATCCCCTCGATCTACGACAAGCTCGACGAGCCCATGGCCGATGCCTCGCTCATTCCTACCGCGCTTCTATCGCAATTCACGCGCGAGCATGTGACGGTGGCGCTCGGGGGCGACGGCGCCGACGAGCTCTTCGCGGGATATCCGACCTTTCAAGCGGAGCAGATTATGAGATATCTCCCGCTTTCGTATACCCCGCACATACTGCGCCGGGCCGCCGCCGCTCTCGTACATGCGATACCCGCACGGCACGGGTATTTGAGCTTTGACTTCATCGCGCAGAAATTCCTCGAAGGCGCCTATGAGCGCAATATATTCCTGCGGCACGCGCATTGGCTCGGCACCTGGGCACCCGATGAGCAAAAGACCTTGACGCATGATGTGCCCGCTATTGATCCGTATGCGATGAACGTCGCGTATGCAAAGGAGCGCTCGCTCGCCGATCCGCGCAATCAAAATCTCTGGATGTACGCGCGCTCGTACATGATGGATCAGGTGTTGGTCAAGGTGGATCGTGCGAGCATGTATGCCGCGCTCGAAGTGCGTGCGCCGTTTCTCGATACGGCGGTCGTCTCGCTTGCGAGCACGCTTCCGTATGAATACAAGATCAAAGGGTTCCGCACCAAACATCTGCTCAAAGAGCTCATGCGTGGCAAGCTACCCGATGCGATAATCGACCGCAAGAAGCACGGATTCGGCGTGCCGATGGGCGCGTGGCTGCGCGGGCCGTTGCGATTGTGGGCCGAAGACCTGATTTCAGATTCCGCGCTTGCGCGGTCGGACGTGTTCACATCGAAGGCGGTGCGCGCCCTGTGGAGCGAACATCAGGCGGGTGTGCGCGATCATCGCAAAAAGCTTTGGAACATCATCGTCTTTCAGTTGTGGTACGATGCGATGATCTCGAAATAAAAATTCCCCCCATGAAAGAACATCACTATCAGGACATGTACGACGGCGAGATGTCGCACTGGTGGTATCGCGTGCGTCGGGAAATGGTGCATGATATCATCGCCACCTATTTTCCAGTACGATATGATCTGCGCATCCTCGACGTCGGGTGCGGCGCCGGTGCGCTCCTCTCCGAGCTCGCGCAATACGGCTCAGCGACGGGTATCGACATGTCGCCCAAAGCCGTAGCGTTTTGCCGCGCGCGTGGCGTAGGCGACGTCTCCGTGAGCACTGCCGAGCGCATCGCGGCGCCTGATGCGGCGTTCGACATCGTCCTTGCACTCGATGTCTTGGAACACATCAAAGATGATCATGCTGCGGTGCGCGAGATGCGGCGCGTACTCCGCCCCGGCGGCGTCGCGATCGTTTTCGTGCCCGCGTTCATGTTTCTGTGGGGAGTCACCGATGTCTTGAGCGAGCACTATCGTCGTTACACGCGCCCGGGGATCACATCGGTTTTCGCCGCCGAAGAGCTCTCGATCGTCCGCAGTTCGTACTTCAATACGTTTCTCTTCCCGCCTATCGCATTGATCCGTCTCCTCGTGCGTTTGTTCAGAATCCCTGTCCGTTCGGAGAACGCCGTCGATGATTCTTTTTTCAATAAAATGTTCTACGCTGTTTTTCACATGGAGTCTCGGCTTCTTCGGCATATCAACATGCCGTTTGGCGTGTCGGTACTCGTGATCGCGCGAAAACCGATCTGACAACAACAGCTGGAATGATTTCATTGAATGTGTATAATGCAAGTATTATTTTTTTGGCCATATTTCTTGTATATGAACAAATTCACCAGTTTTTTGTTTTCCGGAGCCCTTGCTCTTTTTTTGGTGGTGACACCGAGTCTTTCGTTCGCCGTAGGTATTGCCACCCTTAACGCCCTCGGTGCTAAGAATCAATTTTTTGCGACTACTACCGCATCCGCGACGACGATGCACATGAAGATCGTGAGTGCGACTGATACGCACACCTTCCAATGGGACGCCTCTCCGTGGCTTCTTGCCCAAGGGGGTACGGGTGCAACGTCTTTTACTGATGGGTCAATACCGTTTATCTGGGGAGGGGTCTTTGTTCAATCCAATGGCCAGCTCTTCTGGAATAATACTGATAGTATTTTGAGTATTGGAGGGACGGCAACCGTCGCGAAGGTTAATATCAAAGGATCTGGAAGTCTCGACCTGCTCGATGTCGCCACATCTGCAGGGTCTCCCTCACTGTACGTCAAGGCGTCCGGCAATGTGGGCATCGGCAATTCGAGTCCGCTACATGCACTCGACGTATCCGGAGCGATGTACAGTCGTCTTGTGACACTCACCGATGCACCGTCGCTCGCTATCGATTGGAATGCAGGGAATGTACAATCGTTGACCCTAAGTACAAACACGACCTTGACGTTCTCGGATGGGCAAGTGGGCGGAGAGTACAAACTTATCTTAAAACAAGATGCAACTGGCGGCAGAACTATCACATGGCCGGTCTCGGTAAAATGGGTGGGTGGAATTGCGCCAACACTCACATCAAACGCAAACGGGATAGACGTTGTGAGCTTCGTACATGATGGAAGTTTCTATCTAGGATCGTATACCCTCGATCATAAGGTGCCAGTAGCCCCGCCGGCGGGGATCGCTTTCGATAATGCGATAACCCAACAGACAAGCCAGGGGACGAATAATCTTACATTCTCATACACGACGAGTGGCACAAATCGCTATTTGTTTGTGGGATGTGTCGCAAACGGGAGTGGTGCGGCGATAACGAACATCACCTACGCGGGTACTCCAATGACTCAGATAAACTCCCTAACGGCGGTGGGTTTTTTGAATGAAACGGATTACCTTTTTGGTCTTGCGGCACCGGCGACGGGCATTCATGATATGGTCGTCACGACGAACACTCCTTCAACCATTGCATGTGCCGCATCTTCCTATACGGGAGCGCAACAAACGACTGCGGTAGAAGCATCGAACACCGCACAAGGACAATCGGGAGGTACGGCAATCGTCTCAGTCACTACGATAACGGACAATGATTGGCTCGTTGGTTTCGCTCGCATGGATGGAGCGCCCACCGCTGGCCCTAACACCGTAAATAGAGGCAATTCGTTATTCGTAGACATGATGGACACGAACGGAGCGCAAACACCGGCAGGATCGCATTCCATGAATTACACCGGGGCTACCGATTGGAACTGGATAGCGGCGGCACTCAAACCAGCGGGGATTTGAGTTGCATACGCCCACCTCGATCATACGCACAAATACGGTATGAGAATCTTTATAACGGGCATATCGGGTTTTGTGGGCGCGGGGCTTGCTCGCGGATTGCTCGGCGACGGGGCTGAAGTGCATGGACTGGTGCGACCGTCGTCAAACCTGTGGCGCCTCGCGGATATCCGAGATCGTCTTCATCTGCACAGCGGCGATCTCCTTGACGCGGAGTCGATGCGCGCGGCGCTTCACGCCGCGCGGCCCGACGCACTGTTCCATCTCGGGGTGTATGGAGCGTATCCGACGCAAAAAGACAAAAACACGATCGTACGCACGTCGCTCCTCGCGACCATGGATCTCTTGGATATGGCAAAAGAAGCCGGCGTGGGAATCATCGTCAACACGGGAAGTTCTTCGGAATACGGCACAAAGAATCATCCGATGAGGGAAGATGAGATCATCGAACCGAACGGTTACTATGCCGTAGGTAAGGCGGCGCAGACGCTGTATTGCCAACAGTTCGCGCGAGAAGAAAAAATCCCCGTCATCACGTTACGCCTCTTTTCGGTTTTTGGTCCCTACGAGGAGCCGACGCGGTTTATACCGACGTTGATTAGCAATGCGCTCGCAAACAAAGATATCCCGCTTGCGAACGCTTCAACGGCGCGCGACTTCGTATACCTTGATGATTGCGTGGAAGCCTACCGCTTGGCGGCGAGGCATCCGGAGCTTTCGGAACATATATTCAATGTCGGCAGCGGCGTCCAACATACGATCAAAGAGGCGTTTGACGAGGTGGTCGCGCTTTCGGGGAGCGCGTCGCGGCCGCTCATCGGCGCATATGAGGGACGCGATTTCGATACGTCGATATGGGTTGCGGATATGGACAAGACCCGCTCCGAGTTGGGTTTCTCGCCGCGCTATACGTTTCCGGAAGGACTTCGTGCTACCATGGATTGGTTCAAAACGCATGGCGACCAGACATACACACATTGAGAAAATCGGTGCGAGGATCCGGCGTCTCGTCATTGAGATGTCTCATCGAAGCCGCTCCGGCGAGACCGGATCGGCGCTCTCCATAAGCGACATACTTGCCGTTCTCTATTTCAAGATCATGCGCAATGATCCCAAGAAACCGGACGATCCGAAGCGGGATCGGTTTGTACTCAGTAAAGGGCATGGCGCGGCGGCACTGTACGCCGCGCTTGCCTTGCGGGGTTATTTTGAAGAAGACCTCTTGCACGGGCACCGAATGAACGGCGGCGTCTTTCATGGACACCCCTCGCGAGGAGCGGCGCCGGGCATCGAAGTCTCGACCGGTTCTCTCGGACACGGTCTTTCGATAGCGGTCGGGATGGCGTATGCGCTTCGGAAAACAAAAAGCACGGTGTATGTGCTTCTCGGGGACGGAGAATGCAACGAAGGGTCGGTATGGGAAGCGGTCTTGTCGGCCGGCGCGCTCGCCTTGCCCAACATCATAGCAATCGTTGATGACAATAAATTCCAGGGGTTCGGAGCGTCAAGAGAGATAAACCCATTCGATATGGAACGGCAATGGCAATCGTTCGGTTGGAGCGCGGAGCGCGTCGACGGGCACGATGTCGATGCGCTCGAGCGCGCGCTCCGTGCCGCGACGCATTCACAACGGCCGACCGTCATCATCGCCGATACCGTCTCGGGCAAGGGAGTGCCGGCCATTGAGAATTCACTGCAAGCGCATTACTATGTGCCCGACGATGCCGCGCTCGAAGCGGCGGGAAACAATCTATGAGACGGGATTTCGTGGCGCAGATGATTGATGAAATGGAGCACGATCCGGAGATTTTCTTTTTGACCGCCGATCTCGGTTTCAACGCGCTGGAGCAGATTCAAGCGCGTTTCCCCGACCGCTTCCTGAATGTCGGCATTATGGAACAACACATGATTGGAATGGCGAGCGGTTTGGCGCTTGAGGGAAAGAAAGTGATAGCCTACTCGATCGCGTCCTTCGCGGTCATGCGTCCGTATGAACAAATCCGCGACGACGTGTGTTATCACGATTTGGACGTGAAAATAATCGGCACGGGCGGCGGATACAATTATGCGACACATGGCGTGACGCATCATACGGTCGAAGACATCGCGATCATGAATGTACTGCCGCATATGGCGGTTCTTTCTCCCAGCTATTCGTGGGAAGCGAAAGAAGCGACACGAGCGATGATGCGCCACAAGGGTCCGGTGTACATGCGTCTCGGGAAGAGCCCCGGCATTTCATATGAACGGACGTCTTTCCGCTTCGCACTGGGGCGCGGATTCGTAGTGCGCAAAGGGACGTCGATCGTTCTTATCTCGACGGGCAATATGCTTGATGTCGTCGAAAAGACGGCGGATATTCTTGAACAAAAACTCAAGACATCGGTATGCGTTATCAGTATGCCAAGCTTGAAACCGTTTGACGAGAAATTACTCGTGCGCCACGCACGAGGCGCTCAAGGAGTATTCACCATAGAGGAGCATAGCGTTGTGGGCGGTCTTGGTTCGATCGTCTCTTCCGTCCTCCTCAAAAACGGGTTGCGTGCGGCGAAGTATCGCTCGTTCGGGTTTCCCGCAGACTCCTTCTTGAAAGACGTCGGTGATCGAGATCACCTGCTGAAGCGTGTCGGACTCGATCCGGTACGATTGTCCCACAGCATCATGCACGCTCTATGAAAGCGGTTATTCTTGCTGGAGGCAGCGGTACACGATTGCATCCGCTCACATTGGCGACCAACAAGCATCTCTTCGCCGTCTATGATCGACCGGTCATATACTATGCCATCGAAAAGTTGGTGGAAGCGGGGATCTACAAAATCATGATCGTAACGTCCGGCACGCACGTCGAGGACTTCATAAAATTGCTCGGTTCCGGGAAGCATTTCTTAAGGCCCGACGGAAAGCAGATACAAATTGTATACGGCATCCAAAACGAACCGAATGGTATCGCGTTTGGCTTATATATCGCAAAAGAATATGTCGGAAAGGACGATTGCCTTCTCTACCTGGGAGACAATATCTTTGACGATACCCTTATCGACCATATCAAGGATTTCAAAGGCGGGGCGAAGGTATTCCTGAAGCGGGTCAAAGATCCCCAACGCTTCGGCGTCGCGACGCTGGGCACGGACAACCGCGTCGTCAAAATAGAAGAGAAGCCTCGTAAGCCAAAATCGAATCTCGCGGTCACCGGCCTCTACCTGTATGACTCGACCGTGTTTGATAAAATGGCGGATCAACAGCCTTCGGAAAGAGGCGAGTATGAAATCACGTATATCAATAACAAATATCTCGCTGAGGGAAGGTTGGATGCCGTGATATTGAAGAAGCCGTGGTTCGATGTCGGGACGTTCGATAGCCTTCTTGAGGCATCGGTCTACATGCGTAAGAGACGCTTGAAAGTAAAGAAAGACAAATAGAACGTGAGCGTGTGCACACGGCAATCATCGTGTCATGTTTTAGGTTTGTTGATAATTTCCTTAACAATGAATTTGGGGCGTCTTTTTACTTCATCGAAAATCCGGCCGAGGTACTCCCCGATAATGCTTATACTTATCAGTTGAACGCTACCGAAGAATAAGATGAATACGATGATCGTGGTTATTCCGCGGGGTTGGTTGGGATTCAACATGTACGTGGCGACGTAAAAAATAATGAAAAAGAATGTTACGACTGAAACAATCATCGCGAAATAAAAGACCCATTCGAGCGGTTCGAACGAGAAAGAGAATATGGCTTTCTTAGCCCATCGTATGTTCTTGGGGAGATTGTTTGTCGTCCTGCCGAACATCCTCTCCGGCCGGTGATACGGGACACCCGTTTGCTTGAATCCCACCCACGCGCGCAACCCGCGGATAAACATATCGTGTTCCGGCATGGCAATAAGAATGTTTACGATTTTCCGATCTATGAGCGAGAAGTCACCGGCATCTTGCGGTATCTGTACATACGAAAGCCTCCGAAAGATCCCGTAAAACAGTTTATATGCGACGCGCAGGAACGCGCTTGCGTCGCGCTTGACGCGGATTCCATACACCACATCAAATCCTTCCGCCCACTTTTCGGCAAACGAGGCAATGATCTCCGGAGGATCCTGGAGGTCTCCGTCAAGAAGTATCACTGCGTCGCCCGTTGCAATGGTCATGCCGCTCATGAACGCGTTTTGAGAGCTGAAATTGCGTGAGTGGATGACGGCCGTTACTCGAGGATCTTTCTTGGCGATATCCCTGAGGACATGTTCGGAATTATCGGGACTCCCGTCATTCACAAAAATGATCTCATAGCGGCATCCCATTTGAGCAAACACTTTGGTAAGCCGCTCGTGCATTATGGGAATAGCCTGTCCGTCCTTGTAACAGGCTACCACCGCCGAAATGCTCTTTTCTTTCAAAGACATGAAAAGACAATAGCACAAAATGCCGACGTCTGTTACATTGTATCCGATGACAAGCATCAAGGATGATCGGGGGTATAATCAGGGTTTTCGGTTGGGCAAGAGCACAATCGTTCGGATGCAAAGAAGGGCAGACTGGATCCTCTCCGAAATGGACGATCTCGACCTTAAAAGCATATTGGAAATCGGTTGCGGTACGGGTGAAGTCGCATATTGGTTGGCGAAGAAGGGCAATGCTCAGGTTTTTGGCACCGATCTTTGCGTTCCCTTTATTGAAGAAGCCAGGAAACAATATCGACTGCCAAATCTCCACTATTCTGTTTTAGATTTCAATACGGGAGACCGGATCGAGGGGGCGCCGTTCGATTACATCGTGGGAAACGGTATCCTTCACCATTTGTATTATCGCTTGGACGAGGTCTTCGCTCGGATGTCGCATCTGCTCAAGAGCGGCGGCAAAATCATTTTCATGGAACCGAATTATTACAACCCTTACATACACCTCATATTCTCGTATCCACTCTTGCGGCGTTATGTCCATTTAGAACCCGATGAAATGGCCTTTCCCAAAAACTTTGTCGTCGACAGGTTGAAACGGGCAGGCTTTACCGACGTCCAAGTAGATTATCGGGATTTTCTTCTCCCGGGCATACCGGACTTCTTAATCCGGCCGTCCATCGCGATCGGAAACGTACTGGAAAAGACGCCTCTGTTAAGAAACGTGTCGCAATCCATTTTTATCAGAGCGGTAAAAAAATAGCCGTTGCAAGCGCCGTATGAGACTTTCATTTGAGAAGAGCCGCATCTCTTCCGGAAGCACCTTACTTGTCGGACTATTCCTTCTGCCGTTGGTTGTTTTGACGTTCGTTTTTCGAGACCTCCTATTTTTCGGGGGATTCTTCTCAAACGGCGACGTCATCTTGGCGAACCTGCCGTTTCTGTTTTATCGCGGGATGAGCGATACGCTGATCGTGCAAAACATATTCTCGGGTTTTCCGCTGTTTGTGTCCACCAACTCGGTTTGGTTTTATCCCCTCGGCACGTTTTTGTTTTCGCATCTTGCAAGCACGACAGCCTACATAGTTCTCGATGTCGGTTACATCGTCTTAGCGTATGCGTTCACCTATCTGTATGCGCGAAAGATGCGACTAAGCCCGCTTGCGGCGGTATTTGCCGCCATGATCTTTGTCTTCTCGGGGCAACTCATGCTCTGGGCGCCGAGCGTGGTGATGACGTCCTACTATTTTCTTTTGCCGGTCAGTTTGTATTTGCTCGAACTGGCTCTCGAAAAAGGCTCATGGGTACGTGTCGCGTTGCTCTCCGTCCTCGGTGCGCTCCTTGGCACGGGATGGCTCACGTCTCACGTGCAATTTGTGATCTACATCCACACATTCTTCCTCGTATATGCGGCGGCTCGGCTTCTATTTCAGAAAGTCCGCGCTTGGCGCACCGCATGTATCTCGATCGGCATACCATATGCGATCTCGTTTTTGGTCGGATTGCCGATGATTTGGGCGATTCTCTCATTTCAGCACGAGACGCTCCGAGCCGGCGGCGTCTCGCTTGCTCAATCCGTGGCAAGCGGATATATGCCATGGGACTTTATACGCTACCTGTTACCTTTTTGGAGTGTCGGTTTCATTTCAACGGGAGAACCGAATCTGTACATCGGCATAGTGCCCATGCTGGTGCTCCTCATCGTATTCTTTTCATATAAACACATAGAACATAGACACGCTCCCTTGTATCTGTGGACCCTTTTATTTTGCCTCACGGCATCCGTGTACTATTCCCCTCTGGGCATCGCGCTTCATCACCTGCCTTTATGGAATGCTTTGAGGGATGCGCCGCGCATCATGTTTATCGGCAGTTGGGCCGAGGCGATGCTGGCGGGAATCGGATTAGACTACATGATCGCTCGCTGGAGAGAGATTGATTTTTATCGAACCCGCGGCGTTTTGATCGTTACGCGCATATTCTTGTATGCATGTTTGCCTGTCGCGGTTGCGTTCTCTCTTGTCCACATATTCTTCCTCCGCATGATTGAGGCGCGTCTTGACGGGTATTTTCTCACGCACATGTATGCGCGCACCACGCACTTGCCGCCGGCGCACTATCTCAAACTGATCGGGATCTACACACACCAAATAATCGATCAATTTTCCTTGTTTGATTCTTCAATGATATTCCTCCTCCTATTTTTCGCCCTTTCGCTTGTTTTGCTCAAGAATCAGAGAAAGATCTCGGGGAATGAGTTTGCGGCGCTTGCCATTGCGCTCACCGCGATCAATTTTGCTTCAGTATATGCCAATCATATTCCCACCGTTCAGGCGGATCGTATTTTTGAGCCGCCGCATACGGTGCGCACCATCCGGTTTCTGCAAAAAGGCGACCCCTCGCCATTTCGAGTCTTTTCAATCTTTCCGGGACAAACGCTGTACAACGACACGATCGCGTGCCCCCGCTCGGAGGAGGAAACGCTCCGGTTGGAACAAGAGTTACTCCAGCCAAATATCGGGATGTTCTATAATGTCGATTCGGTGGACGGCTATGACAATTATATGCCGGCGCGCGTGTCCGAGGCGATCGGATTTATCGGCTCGGAGAGATCATTCGCCGCGCAGGCGTTAGTTTCGCGAGCCATTCCACAGGAACGGAAACTGCAGGAAATCATTGCGCGGAAAAACGTCTTGAGAGCCATGAATGTCCGATACGTCGTTACGGCGATCCCCATCACGGATCCTTCTTTTCAGTTGGCGGATTCTCTGTCAATCGGATCCTGCCATGACACCGTCCTTCTCTATCGGCTTGTAGAAACATGGCCGCGTTATTTTGTAACAAACAATTTCAAAAATTCCGCGGATGGGACGCATGATGCCGCGAGCATGCTCGATGAACTCAACGGATATGCGAACCCTGTTGTGTTGTTTGATGACGCGTCGCGAGTACCTGTTCGTACAAACGCGGATATCCATACTGTCCAAGTTGCGCCGACGTTCGATACGCTCGGGATGCAATTTCAGAAGGTGCGGTGCGAAGCGTCATGCGCATTGTTGGCGGGCAATACGTTCTTGTCCGGCTGGACAGCTATGGTGGACGGCAGACCGAGTCCCATTTTGCGCGCAAACTATCTCTATATGGCCGTTGTGCTTTCGCCCGGCGTGCACGATGTCGAGTTTTCTTATCAAAAGCCATTGTATGAGGATGCTTTTTCGGCTATGCTCCGGCTATGAAGCAATCGTCTTCGGTGATCCTGGTATGCGGCGGGGCCGGGTTTATCGGCTCGAATTTCATACGGCAATTGTTAATACGGCAGCCGAAAGCGATTGTTGTCTGCTTTGATGCGCTTACGTATGCCGGAAGCAGAAACAATCTCCCTCTGGAGAATCCGCGTTTATTGTTCGTCAAAGGCGATATCACGGACGAGCAAGCCGTGGAGCGCGCTTTCAAAAAATACAAACCCGCTCACGTGATAAATTTCGCCGCGGAATCTCACGTGGATCGCAGTATCCACGGCGGGGCCGCCGCATTTGCGCACACCAACGTGTACGGCACGACCGTCTTGTTGCAGGCGCTTTTGCGCGCGCCGCAAGTGGAAAAGTTTGTGCAGGTGTCGACAGATGAGGTATACGGGAGCTTATCCTTGAAATCAAAAAAGAAATTCACCGAAGAGGCTCCGCTTGCACCCAATTCGCCCTATGCGGCTTCAAAAGCGGCGGCGGATCAGATGGCGCGAGCGTTCCACAAGACGTATGGGTTGCCGATTGTTGTGACAAGGTGTTCCAACAACTACGGTCCGTATCAGTATCCCGAAAAACTTATCCCGTTTTCGATTACGCGGCTTATGGAAGGGAAGCCTATAGCGATCTACGGCGACGGACAATACGTACGCGATTGGATCCACGTAGATGACCACTCCTCCGCGCTCATACTGGCTCTTATGCAAGGAGTCCCGGGTGAGATATACAATATCGGAGCGGACGATGAAATAAGCAATCTGGAGCTTGCATATCGGTTGCTTACTCACTTCAACAAAGACGTCTCAGCGATCCGATTTGTGGCAGATCGGCCGGGGCATGATCGGCGTTACGCTATCGACGCATCAAAGGCTCGGCGCGCCCTCGAATGGAAGCCGGTGCATTCGTTGGATACTTCTTTCGAAACAACCGTCGCGTGGTATGTGAGCAACACTTCATGGATCAAAAAAGCGCTCAAGCGGGCGGATGCCGCCAATGCGCATATATAACAATAAAGACGCATGAAAGTCCTTCTCATAGCACACGATACGGAGATGACTTCGGGGTGGGGAAGACATGCTCGAAAGATCATGGAAGCATACGATACGCTGGGCATTGAGTACCACATACTGACGGAAAAAGGAACGCGGCCGGTGCAGGCACAAGAGAATGCACTTTTGTCTCCGCGCGACTCGCTTGTTGCGTTGATGCGCAACATATTGCGCGTGCGGCGGGCAAGCGCGGGGTATGACGTCGTCCATGCGCTTGATGTCTGGCCGTACGGGCTCTATGCGTTTGCCGCGGTCGTTGGACGGAAGAGCGCACTCTTTTTATGCGGGATCGGCACGTATTCGGTCGCGCCCCTCTATCAGCCCGTGAAGCGCCTCATGCTCACGCGCGTTTTCGCGCGTACGAAAAAGATATTCTGCATCAGCGGATACACGATGCGAGAAATGATCCGTGCGATGCCGGCACTTTCAGAAAAGGCCGTGGTTGTGCATTTGGGCGCGACCACGCTTCCGACTCCGTCTCGCGAAGATGTCGAACGCGTGCGGATGCGATACGGTATTGACGGTTCGCCGATCGTGCTCTCCGTAGGCGCGATCAAAGAGCGCAAGGGGCAATTCGATACACTGCAAGCGATCGCCCTCCTCAAGAAGCAATATCCCTCGATCATGTATATCGCGGTCGGTTCTGCGCGGGATCATCACTACGTCGAGCGAATGCGGGGCTACAGCAGAGAGCGGGCGCTTGAAAATAACTTGCGCATTATTGATACGGTCGAGACCGATCGTGATCTTGCGGCACTGTATTCGTTGTGCGATGTGTTTGCACTGAATTCAAAAAACGATTCCGCCGAGCGTCATTTTGAGGGATTCGGTTTGGTATTCTTGGAAGCGTATCAATTCGGCAAATCGGTTGTCGGCAGCCGTGATTGCGGGATCGAAGATGCGATCGAGGATGGCGTGACCGGCTATCTGTGCGATCAGGGTGATATTTCCGACATAAGTGCTAAAATAAGCGAGATTCTGGTGCGAGGCCCTAAAACATTCGATAAAGACATACAGACTTTCCGCAAGCAATTTACATGGGCGAAGGCGGCGCAAACCTACATACACTATTATCAAACAAAATAGATTGCCATGAACAAAAGCGCGCTTATTACAGGTATCACGGGCCAAGACGGATCGTATTTGTCGGAACTCTTGCTCGCCAAAGGATACAAGGTCTTTGGACTGGTGCGCCGTTCGAGCAGGGATCCGTTTATCCGGTTGGATCAAAAGACCAAAGAACGGATCGCTATCCTGTATGGTGATCTGAGGGACGTGGGTGCTTTGGAACGCGCGGTGGAGGTGGCACAGCCGGACGAAGTGTATAACCTTGCCGCGCAATCGGATGTCGGTATTTCTTTTTTATGTCCCGAAGAGACCGTGGAGATCAATTACTACGGGCTTGGAAGGCTTGTTAATGCGGTTCTCAAGATTAAGCCCACCGCTCGCATCTATCAAGCTTCGACCAGTGAGATGTTTGGCAAGACCAACCCGCCGCAAAATGAGAAATCGCCTTTTCAGCCGGTAAGTCCCTACGGCGAGGCGAAGCTTAAAGCCCACGAAGATTTCGTGGTCGGATATCGGACGCGTCATGGCGCCCATATCAGCTCGGGCATCCTCTTCAACCACGAATCGCCGCGCCGCGGCGAGCATTTCGTGACGCGCAAGATCACGCGATCGCTCGCGAAAATAAAAAGCGGACGTCAGGATTTCTTTGAGCTTGGCAATATGGACGCGCAACGCGATTGGGGTTTCGCGGGGGATTATGTCGAAGCGATGTGGCGCATATTGCAGCAAGATACGCCCGATGACTATGTCATTGCGACGGGGGAAATGCATACCGTGCGCGAATTTGTCACACATGCCGCCGAAGCTCTCGACATGCCTATTACTTTTGAAGGACGCGGATTGGACGAGGTGGGGAAGGATGCGGCGGGGAAGATTATTGTGCGAGTAAATCCGAAGTTCTACCGACCGACAGAAGTGGATGCCTTGAGAGGCGATGCGACAAAAGCCGCTCAGGTCTTGGGATGGAAGCCGTCGGTCACGTTTGGACAGCTCGCTCGCATGATGGCCGAAGCCGACTATCGGACTCAATGTCTATCTAAAGATAAGTGATTACGCGCCATGTTTATCTATCAACCGGATCGGATATTGCTTCAAGCGCAGATCAAAAAGTTTGCCCGATATGTTGGTGGGCGTGTGCTTGATGTGGGTAGCGGCGGGCAAAATCGATACAAACATCTCTTCAAATACGATCAATATATCTGCATGGACTACATTGCGGGAAAAGAAGTTGATGTGGTAGGAAGCGCCGATTCTATGCCTTTTGGAGATGCCGAATTCGATTCGGTCGTCTCGACGCAGGTCTTCGAGCATCTGCAGTTTCCCGAGAAAGCCGCACAAGAGATATTTCGCGTGCTCAAGGATGGCGGACATGCACTCATAACCGTTCCGCAATGGAACGAACTGCACGAAGAGCCGTATGATTATTGGCGCTATACGAAATACGGTCTCAAAGACCTCTTCGAGCGCAATGGTTTCGTCACCGTCGATTTTGATCAACGGGGGGGGTATTTCGCCAATCGAGCTCAAATGCATATGCGGTATCTTATTGACAGATTCCATCTGCACAGTCATCCCATCGCGGGGCGCATATTCAGCCGCATCTTTCAGGTCGCGGGCACGTTTGCGATCTTTCTTGATCGCCATGATACGAGCGTTGCTAATCGGAAACATGCGATCGGGTGGTGTTTCGTCTTCCGGAAAAAATGAAACGACATCGACATATGCAGGTTCATTTGACATAGAGGTGATTTCCCGCTATTATAAGGAAAAGAATAAATTGCAATTAAAATAGCAGAATCTTCTTTTTGACAAAATATGCTTATTTTCCAACGTAGAATAGAGGAGCAAATCTCAAAATACGTCGGTTCCGGTAAAATTTTGCTCATTTTCGGGCCTCGCCAAACGGGCAAGACAACCCTCGCAAAGAAGCTTTTGGCCGAGTATGGTGATCCGGCGGCCTATTTCAATTGTGAGACATTGGAAGTGCGCGCACACCTCGTCGTGGGTGTGGCAGAGCGGCTTAAAGATCTCGTCGGAGGGCACAAGCTCGTCGTGCTAGACGAAGCGCAGACCGTGGAGAATATCGGCGCGATCTTGAAACTATTTGTCGACACGTATTCCGACGTGCAGATCATCGCCACAGGCTCGTCGTCGTTCGACCTGGCCAACAAGATCAATGAGCCGCTCACTGGCCGCGCATTTTCGTTCACGCTACTGCCGTTATCGCTCGAGGAAGTCCGTTCGGTGAAAGAAATAGATCACATCGAACTGCATCAACTCATGCGCTTTGGATCATACCCGGCGATCGTGGCGGCAAAGACGGTAGAGGAGAAACAAGATATCCTCAGGAATATCGCGACCAGTTACCTCTATAAAGATA
>Ga0209824_10000835_pt1 | contig 18663 bp, 15 predicted proteins | sample VDWuncwatermetaG_FD_184124 | JGI IMG/M metagenome (GOLD analysis project Ga0209824, IMG submission 184124) | Wastewater microbial communities from Netherlands to study Microbial Dark Matter (Phase II) - VDW unchlorinated drinking water (SPAdes)... ... | reverse complement strand
GAGCGCGGCGTGCGCTGCGGCGACGACGAGGAGCGGGTCGAGCCAGGCGCGGCCCTCGTCGAGCGGCCCGTCGGCGACGACCACCAGGCGCGCGCCGCGCCGCACGCCGGCGCAGGCCTGCGCGCCGAGCCGCGCGAGCGCGTCCTTCGGCGATTCCTCCCAGTCGCGGTCGGCGACGAGCCTGACCGCGGGGCGCTTCGATTCCAGCTCGAAGCGGTCGACGAGGTCGTCGAGCACCCACGTGCCGAGGCGGCTCGCGAGCGCGCGCGCTTCGACCGACGTGAGGCCGGACTCGGGCGCATGCCCGCCGAGCAGGATCGGATCGCGCAGCTCCACCCACGGCCGGCGCTTGCCGGCGCGATGCGGCGCGGGGCGCGGCCCCAGCACGACGCGCGTGGAGAAGTGCTCGACCTCGCGCTCGCGGTCGATCGCCGGATTCGTGACGACGGCCACCGTCTCCTGCAGGAAGTCCGCGAGGTTGGTGCGCCTCGACGAGAGCGCGGCGAGCGGCCCGTCGTAGCCGAGCGATCCGATCGGCTCGTTCCCGGTCTGCTCCATCGATGTCGCGGCGCGCAGGTCGTCCGGCTCGAAACCGAGCGCCGCGAACAGCTGCTCGCGGCGGACGGCAAGATCCTCGACCTCGTCCGGGGGCAGCGCGACCTCGAGGCGCGATGACCGCTTCGGGCGCGCATCGGTACGCGGTCCGAGCGGGCCACCGGCGTCGAGCCGTTCGCGAAGGCCGCCGGCGTCGATGCCGCGCCGCGCGCGCGAGCCGACGAACCGCGCGCGCATCTCCGTCGCGTCGAGCAGGCGCCAGCCGCGCGGTCCGCGCTCGAGCGCCGCGCGCTCGCCCGGGCCGAGCGGACGCGGATCGCTCACGTAGCGGGCGAGCGGGACGAACCCGCGCTCGCTCGCGAAGATGTGCTCCTCGTCGGTCTCGACGTGCCACAGCGGGCGCAGGCCCATCGCGTCGACGCCGAAGAGGCAGGTGTCGTCGACGCGCGCGAGGAACGCGGCGGGACCCTGCGCGAACGGGCCGAACGCGGCGCGCCCATGCGTGTAGGCGTCCTGCTCCTTGGACCGCATCCGGCGCAGCTCGTTCACGATCGGCGGGAAGAGCAGCTCGATCGCCTCGATCGGCTCGAGCCCGAGGCCGTGGACCATGCCGCGCAGCGTCGCGTCGACGTCCTGCGAGTCGCTCCCCTGACGTGAGAGCGCGAGCCCGAGCGACCGCGCCTCTTCGCGCAGCTGCCCGATCGTATTGATCTCGCCGTTATGCGCGAAGGCTCCGAACGGCTGGCAGCGCTCGAAGGTGCTCGTGGTGTTCGTCGAGTAGCGGTTGTGGCCGAACGCCATCGAGGTGCGGAAGCGCGGATCCGCAAGGTCGCCGAAGTACGGCGCGAGCTGCCGGGCGGCGCCGCGCAGCTTGTACACGACGCTCGAGCGCGACAGGCTCACGACGGTCGCGCTCGTCTGCCGCTCGATCTCGATCCACGCGCGGTACAGGGTCCGATCCGCCGCGCGTCCCGAGGCGTGCGACAGCAGCGCGACCTGCCAGAAGCGCGGCTCCGCCGCCTTCGCCCGCGGTCCCAGCGCGGCCGACCGCGTGCCGTCGGAGCGCTCGAGGACGATCGCGAGGCGATGGCGGGCGAGGATCGCGCGCACCGTGTGCATCTGCTGATCGGCGTCGTCGGGCCGCAGGAACAAGTGGCCCACCGCGAAGCGGCGATCGGTCGCGAGCGCCGCGCGCGCGCCGGAGTCGGCGAGCAGGTCGGCCCAGAGCCCGCGCGGGATGTCGGTCAGGACCCCGGCGCCGTCGGCCTCGCCGTCGACCTCGCCGGAGCGGTGGGCGAGGTGATCGAGTCCCGCCAGGACGAGGCCGAGCACCTCGCGGCGAGGCGCGCCGTCCTTGCGCGCGACGCCCACCAGCGCGCAGGCGTCGTGCTCGTCCGCCACACGGTGATCGTCGCTCACACCGTCCTCCTCCACGCTCGTTCGGTAACCTCCGCCTTCGGCTCCGGCTTTCTGGAGCGGCATTCGCCGCTCCATCAGTGACCTCCGCTTCGCTCCGGCTTTCTGGAGCGGCATTCGCCGCTCCATCAGTAACGAAAAAGCCTCCCGATCCGGGAGGCCTCTGTCGCTTCACGCACTGCGTACGCGCGCGACTAGGCCTCGACCTCCGCTGCTGCGGTGGACGCGATGGCGTTCGTCGCGATGCGGATCGCTGTCATGTGGGCGCCAGCGTAGCGCCCCAAAGCGTCTCGGAATAGGTGCGGAAGCGTTGCGGTTCGGTGTCCGCCCAGCAGGCCGCAGCCGCCTGGGCCTACCCCAAGCTGTATCCGACGCCCCGCACGTTCGAGGGGAGCGGCGCGCCGGCGGCCTCGAGCTTCGCGCGCAGGCGCGCGAGATGCGCCTTCAGCCACTCGGGATCGGGGTCCCGCTCCTCGGGCCAGCCTGCACGCAGCAGCGCGCGGCGATCCACGACCTCGCCCGATCGCGCCGCCAGCGCCGCCAGCAGACGGAATTCGATCGGCGTGAGCTCGAGCGCCGCGCCGTCGACGGCGGCGCGATGCGCGCGTGGATCCACCTCGAGGTTCCCCACCGAGGCGCGTCCCGCCGGCACCCCAGGAGCCTGCGTCGCGCGGCGCAGGAGCGCCCGGACGCGCGCGGAGAGCTCCTTCTTACCGAACGGCTTCTCGAGGTAGTCGTCGGCGCCGAGATCGAGCAGCTTCGCCCGCTCCTCGGTGCCCCGCTCGCCCGTCAGCATGAGGACCGGTGTCGACGACGTCGCGCGGATGCGCCGGCAGACCTCGTCGCCCGAAAGCCGCGGCAGGCGCCGATCGAGGATGACGAGATCGGGCGCGTCCTCTGCGTGCCGCCGCAGCGCGGCCTCTCCGTCGTACGCGGTGAGGAGGTCATAGCCCTCCGAGCCGAGGAGCGCCGCCACCATGCCGACCATCGCGCGGTCATCGTCGACGATGAGGACGGTCGTCATCCGCGTCCCGCCAGCGGGATGCTGAACGCGAAGACGCTCCCGCCGTCGTCGGCCTCCTCGTACCAGAGGTGGCCGCCCTGTGCCTCGACGGACCGCCGCGAGGAATACAGGCCGATGCCCGTTCCCGGCGCCCGGCTGGGATCGCCCGCGCGCACGTAGGGCTCGAAGATGCGGCCGCGGTCGGGGGGCGGCACGCCGGGACCCTCGTCGGCGACGCGCACGACCGCGCGATCGCGGTCGCGCGTCACCGACACGGCGATGCGCGTGTCCTCCGGCGCGTACTTGGTCGCGTTGTGCACGAGGCCCGCGACGACCTCGACGGTGCGGCGCCGGTCGCCGCGCACCCAGAGCGTGCCGCCGGCGCGCGGGAACACGAGGCGGTGGCGGCGGGCCATCGCACGCAGCTCGGGCAGGCTCGCGAGCAGCGCGGCGCGCAGGTCGAACTTCGTGCGGCGCACCGTGAGGTCGGGCGCGTCGGCACGGACGCTCGCGAGGATGCGGTCCACGAGCTGATCGAGCCGCGCGACCTGCGCCACGGCCGCCTCCGTCGCCTCCTGCGCGCCGTTCCGCGTTCGCGCGCCCTCACCGAGCAGGTCGAGATACCCGCGGATCACGGACAACGGCGTGCGCAGGTCGTGGGTCACGACGGCGACGAATTCCGAGCGAGCGCGCTCGAGCTCGCGCAGGCGCTCCGCCGTCTCGCGCTCGAGCGCATACAGCGCCGCCTTGTCGATGGCGAGCGCGGCCTGGTTCGCGAGCGCGCCGACGAACGCGGCCTCCTCCTCCGCGAATTCCTCACGGCCGGGCAGCTGGAGCACGAACGCGCCGAGCAGACGGTCGCCGGCGAGGAGCGGCAGCGCGACGAGCTCGCTCTCCATGATCGGCCGCCGCTCGTCCAGCGCGCGCCGGGCGGCCCCCAGCGCCGCCTTGCCGAGCGCGCCGGACCGCGCGCGCACCGCATCGGTGCCATCGGTCCGCAGGAGGATCGCGCCGGACGACCCGGGGAACACGCGCACGAGGCGGTCGACGACCAGCGCGAGGACCTCATCGAGGTCGAGTGTGGAGGTGAGCACGTTCGACACCTCGAAGAGCGCCGACACCTCGCGCAGCTTGCGCTCGGCGTCGCGCTGCAGGCGCGCCTTCTCGATGATGCCGGCCACGTTGTTCGCGATCGTCTGCAGGAAGTCGATCTCGGTGTGGTCGAAGTCGCGCGGCTCGACCGTCTGCACGTTCATGACGCCGATGATCTCGTCGCGCGCGACGAGCGGGACGGAGAGCATCGAGGTGAAGCGTTCCTCGTCGACGGTCGGGATGCGCTTCCAGCGCGGCTCGGTGCGCACGTCGCGCACGGCGAGCGGCACATGCGCGTTCGCGACCCAGCCGGTGATGCCCTCGCCGAGGCGCAGCGTGACGCGACCGATGCCCCGGCGGTTGAGACCGTTCGTGGCGACCAGTCGCAGGATGCCCTCCCGGCGCTCCAGCAGATACAGGGACGACACCTCGGCGCGCATCGCGTCGGTCGTGCGGTCGATGACGATGCGCAGCATCTCGTCCCAGTCGCGGGCGGACGAGGCCAGCTGCGTGACCTCGTGCAGGAACGAGAGCTCGCCAAGCTTCAGCTCGGCGTCGGTCAGGCTCATTGACGGATTGTAGAAATACACTCGGTAGATGGCGACCGTGCTCCGCGCCCAGGGTCTGACGAAGCGCTTCGGGGACCTTGTGGCCGTGGATGGGCTCGACCTCGAGGTCCGCGAGGGCGAGGTCTTCGGATTCATCGGCCCGAACGGCGCCGGCAAGACGACGACCCTGCGGCTCTTCTGCGCGCTCATCGCCCCGACGGCCGGCACGGCCGAGGTCGCCGGCTACCGCCTCGGACACGACGACGAGCGGATCCGCGCGACCGTCGGCATCCTCACCGAGCAGCCCGGGCTGTACGAACGGCTCTCGGCGGAGGAGAACCTCCGCTTCTATGCGGCGCTCTACGGGCTGAGCCGCGCGACTGCGAACGACCAGGTCGCGCGCTTCCTGCGGCTCATGGGGCTGTGGGACCGGAGAGGGGAGCCGGTCGCGACGTTCTCGCGCGGCATGAAGCAGAAGATGGCGATCGCCCGTGCGGCTCTGCACGAGCCGCGCGTCCTCTTCCTCGACGAGCCGACGACCGGCCTCGATCCCGACGCGGCGAAGACGGTGCGCGAATTCATCGTCCAGCTTCGGACGGAGGGACGCACGGTGTTCCTGTGCACGCACAACCTCGACGAGGCGGACCGGCTCTGCGACCGCATCGCGTTCTTCCGCCGGCGCGTCATCCGGCTCGACACGCCGGACCGGCTGCGAAGCGAGCTGTACGGACAGGTGACCGAGTTCCACCTGCTGCCCTCCCCGCGCCCCGAGGACCTCCTGCGCGTCGAACGTGTCGAGGGCGTACGCGCGGTCCACCAGGAGAACGGCTCCCTCGTCGTGGCGAGCGACGACCCGCCGCGCACGAACGCGCGGATCGTGCGCGCGCTCGTCGAGGCGGGCGCGGAGGTCGCGTGGGTCACCGAGCGCAAGGTGCCGCTCGAAGAGGTCTATTTGAAGATCGTCGAGGAGACGGAATGATCGTCGCGACGCATCCCGAGCGCGCCGTCGTCCTGCGCACGATCTGCGTTCGCGAGTGGCGCGAGGCGCTCGGCAACAAGATGCTGGTGGGCATGACGCTGCTGCCGCCGGTCGTCATCCTGCTCGCGGGCATCGTCGCGGTCACCGCGGCAGCGGTCTACCCGCCGAGCGAGCGCGACGTGCAGGCGATCTACGCGGCCGCGCCCGCGATCGTCGGGCTCGATCCGAAGGAAGCGGTGCAGGGCCTCATCGCGACGTACTTCCTGATCCTCTTCATGCTCATCCCGACGGTGGTGCCGCTCACGGTCGCGATCTATTCGGTCATCGGCGAGAAGGCCGCGCGCACGCTCGAGCCGCTCCTCGCCACGCCCACGAGCGTCGGCGAGCTGCTGCTGGCGAAGAGCGTCGCCTCAATGATCCCGGCCGTGCTCGTCACCTGGCTCGCGTACGCGATCTACCTCGGCGCGGTCGCGATGCTCGGGAGCCGCCCCGCGGTGAACGCGGTCACCGCGCCGCGCTGGATCCTCGCGATCATCATCCTCGTCCCGCTCCTGACCCTGCTGTCGGTGAACCTCGGGATACTCATCTCCACGCGGGTGAACGACGTGCGCGTCGCGCAGCAGATCGGCGGCCTCGTGGTCGTGCCGGTGGTCGGGCTCGGGATCGCGCAGGTCACGGGCCGGGTCGTGCTGAACAGCGAGTCCTTCATCCAGACCGCGGTGATCCTCATCGTGCTCGACGTCGTCGTCTTCCTGCTCGCCCGCCTCGCCTTCCAGCGCGAGAACATCCTCGTCAGGTGGCGGTAGCCGCCTCCAGCTGGTCCACGAACTCGCGCGCGAGCGCGAGCGAGGACGTCGCCGCCGGTGACGGGGCGTTACGCACGCCCAGGAAGCGACCGATCCGGTCGTAGGCGAAGTCGTCGAGCAGCCGGCCGTCGTCGTCGAGCGCCTGCGCCCGCACGCCGGAGGGGCCGGGGAGCAGATCGCCCTCGCCGAGCTCCGGCAGGTAGCGGCGGAGTGCGGCGAGGAACGCCGGCCGCCAGTAGTCGCGCCGCATCTCGGCAAGCCCCGTCCGCCAGTAGCGCCGCGCCAGGCGCTGAAATCCGCGATGCCCGATGGATCCGAGCAGCTCCGAGACGTTCAGGTCGGCGCGCCCGTAGCCCTCGCGCGCGAACGCGAGCACCGCGTTCGGCCCGAGCCAGACCTGACCGTCGATGCGGCGCGTGAAGTGCACGCCGAGGAACGGGAAGCGCGGATCGGCCACTGGGTACACGAGCGCTCGCACGAGGTGAGCTCGCTCCGGCCGCAGGACGTAGTAATCGCCGCGGAACGGCACGATCCGCGGCGAGAGCGGACCGCCGGCCATGCGCGCGACAAGGTCGGAGTGCAGGCCGGCGCAGGCGATCGCGGCCTCGGCCACGAGCGTCCCGGTCCCGGTTACGAGCCGCACGGCCGAGCCGACCAGCTCGACTGCGGTGACGCGGGATCCATAGCGGAAGACGACACCGCGCGCGCGCAGCTCGCCCTCGAGGCTCGCCGCGACACGCGCGAAGCTCGTGATGCCTGCGCCGGGCACGACGAGCGCACCGACCCCGCGGATGGCGGGCTCGATCGCGCGGATCTCGTCGGGGCCGACCAGGCGCAGGCCTTCGACGCCGTTCGCGCGGCCGCGCGCGGCCAGCGCCCGCAACCCGGGCAGCTCGGACTCGTCGACCGCGACGATGAGCTTGCCGCAGAGCTCGAACGGGATCGCGTGCTCGGCGAGGTAGTCGAGGAGGAGCCGGCGACCCTGAACGCACAGCCGCGCCTTCGCCGATCCCTCCGCGTAGTAGACGCCCGAGTGGATGACCCCGCTGTTGTGGGAGGTCTGGTGGCGGCCGGGCCCGTCCTCCTTGTCGACCACGACGATCCGGCGCGCGGGATCGCGCAGCAGCAGCTCGCGCGCCGTCGCGAGGCCGAGGATCCCCGCTCCGACGACCGCGACGTCGAAGCCGTGGCCGGGGGTCAGCGTTGCGGCGACGGTGACGGCGAGCGGCCGCGCGGGACGATGCTCGGCCGCGGCGATCCGCTCGGCCGCGCCGGCTGGATCTGGGCCGGACCGAAGAACGGACCCACGGCGGGCGTCGAATCACGGTCGCCGGGGAACGAGCGTCCCTGCGCGATCTCCACCTTCGTGCTCTTCGTCTCGCTCGCGATCTGGCCACGCTCGCGCAGCTCGTAGTCCATGCGGTAGGTGCCGCGGAGCGCCGGCGCGACGAACGCGGCGAAGAACGTGCCACTCGTCCGCTGCGGCAGGAGGTTCCCGAGGAGCGTCGTGCCCTGGGCCACGACGCGACTGGTGGTCGGGTCGACCGCGCGCCAGCCGAGCGAGAGCGAGTGCACGGAGTTGCCGGCGGCCGGCAGCGCGGAGTACTGCACGGTCAGGAACGTCGCTTCCTGGCGGTGCAGGAGCCGCGGCAGCTGGACGTCCGCCGTCGCGACGAACGCCAGGTGCGAGCGCAGCGGGAACGACGCCGTGGCGGCGCCGAGCTTGCTGAGCGCCGTACCCCGCGCGTCCACGAGGCCGATCGTGATCCTGTAGTCGCCGGGCGTCGCCGGGGCGACGACGGATAGGGTGAGCTTCTTCGTCGCGTTCGGCACGAGGGCGCCGGCGGGCGCCGCGCTCGCGGAGCTGCCGGCGAGCACGTCGTTCGGTCCGCGCGCCTCCCAGATCACGCCGAACGCATCGGTGCCCGACGCGCCCCACGGCTTCGTGCCGGCGTTGGTGATCCCGATCTCGACCGGCAGCGTCATGCCCGCGTCCGCGAGCACCGGCGTCTTCGGGACGACGTACCGCGCGCTCGTCGGCGGCTCGAGGATCGCCGAATACACCAGCGACCCCACGTTCGCGATGAAGTCGATGGCCTCGCCCTCCGGGGTGTCCCAGGTCATCCCCACGACGACGCGTGGGCCAAAGCTCGTGTAGATGATGCCCGCGTCGTGCGTGACGAAGCCCAGGTTCCCCGTCTTGTGCGCGACCACGACGCCGTCGGGCAGCTGCGCCGGCAGGCGGTCGTTGATCTTCTGCCGCTCGAGCCGCGCGAGCATCCGATCCGAGGCGGCCGCGGAGAGGAGCTGCTTCTTCGCGAGCATGGTGAAGTACTGGCCGATCGCCCGCGGCGTCGCGACGTTGTCCTCCTCGTTGTTCATCGCGACGTGGAAGTCGCCGATGCCGGCCTTCTGGAGCGTGTCGTTGATGTTCGCCGGTCCGAGCAGGTGGTAGAGCGCGAGAGCCGTGCCGTTGTCGGAGACGGTGATCATCAGCTCGAGCGCGTCGTCGATCGTCATGAGCGTCCCCGCGGGCTCGAACGCGCCGTCCGAGGTGATGTCCTCGGGCTCGATCGTGATCCCCGTCGCGTACTTCAGCGTCCCGGCGTCGATCCGCCGCTCGGCCTCGAGCATGACCGCCAGCTTGTAGAGCGACGCCGTGATGACGTGCTCGTCGGCACCGCGCGCGTACAGCGGGGTCGGGTTGTTCGGGTCGCTCACCCAGACCCCGGCGCCGCCGGGGAAACCCTTCGCCAGGCCCTCGAGCTGCGAGATGAGCTCGCCCGTCGCCGCGGCCGCCGGGCGGCCGACGAGCAGCGGCAGCACGGCAATGGCGAGGGCGAGGACGCGGGCGAGCGTGCGCATCGGCCTAGGTTCTAACCGAGCGGGGCCGCCGATGTTTCGGCCCGAGGGCATCTTCGCCGAGCCGCACCATCTCGCGGTAGCCGGCCGGCGTGTCGTCCTCGTACCCGACCAGGTGGAGGGCGCCGTGCGCCGCGAGGAAGGCGACCTCGCGCTCGAGCGGCGCTCGGCGGCGCCGCGCCTGCCTGCCCGCCTGCTGGACGCTGATCGCGACGTCCCCGAGATCGAGCGTTCCGTCGAGCTCCCGCACCAGGTGGGCGAGCGCGCTGGGCCCCTTCGCGCCCGGCGGCAGCGCCTGGCCGAAAGAGAGGACGTCGGTCGTTCGGTCGATCCCGCGGTGCCGGCGGTTGAGAGCCCGCATCTCGGTGTCGTCGAGGAACGAGAGCGCGAGCCGGGCGTCGCCGGGCAGGCCGAGCGGCCGCAGCGCCGCGTGCACGGCGGCGCGTACGGCGACGAGTGGGCCCGGCGGCTCGCCGGAGACGGCGATGCGGACCATTTTCCTAGTTCCCCCTCATCCGAGCGCGGAGCGCTCGGATGCCGCTCTGCGGTTCTCGTCGCGCCACCCGCTCCTCGTAGGGCCCCTTTCGCTAGCCGCTTACGGCGGGCGGCGTCGCGGCGGGCGGGATGCGGGCGATGCGGTCCTCGGGATACGGGATGCGCTCGTGATAGACGCCGGCCAGGAGCTCGCAGAACGCCTCCTTCACCCGCTGCACGTCGCGGAGCGTCAGGTCGCATTCGTCGAGCTGCCCGTCGGAGACGCGCTCGCTGATGATCCGCTCGACCATCGCGCGGATCTTCTCCGGGGTCTTCTCCTCCAGCGAGCGGACCGACGCCTCGGTCCCGTCGGCGAGCATCACGATGCCCGCCTCCTTCGAGCGCGGCTTCGGGCCGGGATGGCGGAACTGCGATTCATCGACGGATCCGCCGCGCTGCTGGGCGATCGCGTGGAAGTACTTGATGACGCTCGTGCCGTGGTGGCCGGGGATGATCTCGCGGATCTGCGGCGGGAGCCGGTAGCGATCCGCGAGCGCGAGCCCGTCGCGGATGTGGGCGGAGACGATGCCCGCGGACACGACGGGGTCGAGCTCGTCGTGCGGGTTCGATCCCGTCTGGTTCTCGATGAACGCCATGGGGTTCCGCATCTTGCCGATGTCGTGGTAGTACGCGCCGACGCGCGCGACGAGCGGATCGGCGCCGATCGCCTCCGCGGCGCGCTCGGCGAGGTTCGCGACGAGCAGCGAGTGGTGGTACGTGCCGGGCGTGCGCAGCAGCAGCTGTCGGAGGAGCGGATGATTCGGGTCCGCGAGCTCGCGCAGCTCGAAGACCGTGGTGATGCGGAAGAGATGGCCGAGCAGCACGATGCCGCCGAACGCGAAGAAGCCGGACGCGATGCCGCTCACGAGCGCCGCGCCCGCAAGCTGCAGGAAGCCGAAGACATCGGTGCCCCGGCCGACGAGCACGAAGACGCCGACGATGCCGAGGTTCCCACCGATGACGTACAGCGCGCCGGCGACGAACTCGCGCGCGGTCGTGGCCCGCCGGACCGCGGCCATGCCGAGGAGCGCCGGCACGAGCACGTACGCGACGAGCTCGACCTGTCCCGAAATGATCCCGACGTGAAGCGCGCCCGCGATCTGCGTGGCGAGCGCGGTCCGCCCGCCGACGAGCACGGTGAGCATCATCGCGACCGCCGCGAACGGCACGAAGTACACGGCGACCGAGTGCTGCGGCACGAGGATCCGCCCGACGGCGGCGAGCACGACGAGCGAGAGGCCAACGAGGAAGAGCCGCCGGTCGTCGAGCCAGGCCTCCTGCGCGTAGCGCTCGATGAAGAGCGCGAGGACACCCGAGATCATCAGCGCCCACAGGAGGAGCCCGAGCGCGCCCTTCCAGTCGATGCCGGTGCTGGCGAGGCCGAGGGCCTGCAGCTTCTCGACGTCCTGCGGCATCACGACCGCGCCCTCGCGCACGACGATCTCGCCGGCGGTCACCTGTACCTGGACCGGCACGACGTTGTTCCGCGCGACGACCTGCGCGGCGAGCGTCGCAACGGGGTCGAAGGCCTCGTTGGGCTTGAGGTGCTGACGGAGCAGATCCGTCGCGACGCGCTTCTGCCGGTCTGTCCATGCGGCCGGGATCGCCTTTGGGATGTCGGCGCGGGCCGCGTCGATCTGCTCCTCGCGGATGCTCTGCGAGTAGAGGTTCTGCAGCGTCTTCTCGAGCTCCTTCGCGAGGCCATCCCACTCCGCCGCGGTCATGTCGGTCAGGTCGACGGCCAGCGGGCTCGAGATCGTGGAGCCCTCGACGCGCGTCATCGCCGCGACCTTGGCGTCGCGGTTCGCCGTGGTATCGGCGCGGACCTTGCCGATGCCCTCGACCGTCTTCGCCAGGCTCGAGGTCTCGGCGACGACGATCGTGGGCGTGCGCGTGTACTGGCGCGCCACGGCGGCCGTGGCCTTCTCGCGCTCGGCTGCGGTGAGCGCCTCGGAGACGTACGACACCGAGCGCGGCGCCTTGATCGAGCGGTCCGCCACGACGCCTGAGTCGTAGGAGACCACGGCCGGCGGCGATAGCAGGAGCGTGATCGCGACGAGCACGCCGAAGATCGCGACGAATGCGCCGAGGCGGACCCGCGCGTCGTCGCGGACGACGGCGCGGAGGTCGCGGATCGAGCGGGGCCGCTCCATCCGGATCACCCTCTCGAGCCCTCTCCCTCGTGCCGCTCGTACGCGCGGACGATCCGCGCGACGAGCTCGTGGCGCACCACGTCCTTCTCGTTGAAGTCGACGAACGCGATGCCCTCGACGCCGCGCAGGATCTCCCGCGCGACCACCAGGCCCGACCGCTGGCCCTCCGCGAGGTCGATCTGCGTGATGTCGCCGGTCACGACCGCCTGCGAGCCGTAGCCGAGCCGCGTGAGGAACATCTTCATCTGCGGTGCGGTCGCGTTCTGGGCCTCGTCGAGGATGATGAACGCCTCGTTAAGGGTTCGACCCCGCATGAGGCCGAGCGGCGCGACCTCGATCTCGCCACGCTCCTGCGCGCGGGTGAACCGCTCGGGCGGCATCAGGTCGTACAGCGCGTCGTACAGCGGCCGAAGGTACGGATCGATCTTCTCCTGGAGGTCGCCGGGAAGGAAGCCCAGCCGCTCGCCCGCCTCGACCGCCGGGCGCGTGAGGATGAGGCGGGCCACTTTGCGGTCGCGCAGCGCGTTGACACCCATCGCGACCGCCAAGAAGGAGTTGTGGTTGACGAAGCCGTTCGCCACGAACGAGTGCGTCCCCGGAACTGTGAGGTCATAGACACGCGACCGGGATGGCGACATTTCGATGATCTCGAGGAACAGCAGACGCTGGTGAAGGATGTCCCGCAAGGGAGCCAGGCTTATCTCTTGCGCGTTGCGCAGCTCAAGCAGATCGATCATCTCCTGGAGCTTCGGGTAGCTCGGGCGCCGGCTTCCGCGACGGTAGTCGGCGAGGCGCTGATGCTCCGCGCGCGTCAAGGTCGTCGTGTGAATGGCGTTGGCAAGAGCGCCGTTCACGTACGGAATGAGATCGACATTGCTGTTCCGATCCGGCAGACGCTCCGCCCGACACTTGCGCAAGAGCGTGAATCCGACAAGCTCGTAGAACCGCTCGAACTCGGCACCCGCGATCGTGAGGCGATGGGAGATGTGCGGCTGGCCGGCGTAACGACCGCGCTTCAGGGAACGACTGGCCACGACGCCGAAGTTCAGCAATGCGATATGGACCTCCCGGGCAAGCTGAGCCGACACGGTCGCAAACTCCACGACGTTGCGGTACCCGTCCATCGACCCGTCTGTGTCGAACAGGCCGCGTAGGAACGCGCGGACCACCGGTTCCGGCGATTGAAGGATCGACCACGGAATGTGCTTCGTCTCCGCCTTGCCCAGCGACATTCCTAGGTAATCGAGTAGCCGGTAGAGCTGCGAGCTCGCGATGACGTGGGCGTCAACATTCACGTAGACATGCAGCCCGAGCCGTTTCGCGACGGCGTCGAACTCGGCGAGTATCTCCGGATCGAGCGAGGTGACCGACACGTAGTTGCGCGCGGTCAAGCAGCCATCGCCCGTCACGACGCCCATGAAGTACGCGAATTGCTCGTCGACGCGTTCCAGTGTCACCTTGCGCGACGAGTCGCCCCATGGCTGGATCGGTCGATATGTGAAGTCGACCGCGACGCTGCCGCCGAATCTGCGCTGTCCTCGCTGCAGCGTGAGGACGTCGCCAAGTCGAAGCGCATCGGCCCGGCGCCACTTCATCAGGCCGTCGGCGTCCCGTACAAGGAGGGGATGCTCGGGAGTCGTCTCGATCGAATAGCCGAATCGAGTCGTGATCCGAAGCGTGGCAGATTCACCGCCGGAATAGATATGAGATGCCTGCTCGGCGCCGTCGAGACCGTGAACGCCGATGCTGATCGGGGGCTGTTCTCCGACATTCGCGCGTGATCCGAGGGTTCCGATCTCGATCATCCCGCGCTCGGTGAGCACAAGGCTGTTCTCAGCGACGCACTTCCCGGTCCCGGCGACACCTGTCGCGAACACGAGGTCGTACTTGCGGATCGCCTCGATGTAGCTGCGCTGGTTGAGCGACTGCGGCTGGATGCGCTTGCCACGCACCGTCGTCGCGATGTGATCGCGCAGCTGCTCCGGCGCCGCGACGGGCGAGTCCTTCGCCTCGCCGATGAGCCTCTCGAGCACCGGCTTGCGGAGGTTCTCGTCCTGATCGGAGAGCGTGCGCATCGCGCCCACGAGCTCCCCGACACGCGCGACGGCCGCCGGCTCGCCGCTGATGCGCAGCTCGGCGCCGCGAGAGACGACCTTCACCCCGAACTCGCGCTCGATCCGGTCGATGTTCGCGTCGTTCTGGCCCAACACGAACATCATCTCGTCCGGATCGGGGATCAGGATCGTGATCTGGCCCGCGGCGCTCACGACAGGAGGTCCCCTACGATGCGCGCGACGATCTTGCCATCGGCACGGTCGGCGATCTCTGCGCGCATCGCGGTCATGACCTTGCCCATGTCCTTCTTTCCCGACGCGCCGGTCTGGGCGATGACCCGCGCCGCGATCTCGCGCACGGCGGCCTCATCGAGCTGCGCCGGCAGGTAGTCCTGGATGACCGCCAGCTCGGCCTCTTCCTTCGTCGCGAGGTCCTCGCGCTTGCCGCCGCGGAAGGCCTCGATGGAGTCGCGCCGCATCTTGGCCTGCTTCGTCAGCACCTCGCGGACCGCCGCATCGTCGAGGTCGCCGCGGCGCGCGACCTCCTCGTTGTGAACGGCCGCCAGCACGAAGCGCAGCGTGTCGCGGCGCATCGTGTCACCTGACTTCATGGCGGCTCGGACGTCGCTCTCCAGCCGGGCTTTCAGCTCGGCCGTGCCGTTGCTACCGCTTGCGACGCTTCGCTTCCTTGCGCTTGCGACGCGCGGCGGGCCGTTCGTAGTACTCGCGGCGGCGGGCCTCCGCGAGGATGCCGGCCTGCTGGATCTTCTTGTTGAACCGACGAAGGGCGGCCTCGAAGGATTCCCCCTCGCCGATGATCACTTCGGACATACCGGTGTGGATCGTCACCCGCCCTTCGGTCATAAAAGACGTTTCGGAGCCGAATGATAGGGGGCGGCCAGCCCACGCCATCGACGTCTGCTTCGATAAAGATACGCACATCTGTATGAAGCGAGAATGGCCTCGTGGCCGCGCTTGCCGTCGTGCTCGCCTACCTGGTGGGCTCGGTGTCGTTTCCCTTCTGGATCGCGCACGGCCGGGGCATCGACTTGGGGAAGGTGGGCTCGCGCAAGCTCGGCGCGAGCAACCTCGTCGGCGTCGCCGGCCCTGCCGTCGGCGTGCCCGCGGGGATCCTCGACGGCGCAAAGGGATTCGCAGCGGTCCTGCTCGCCCGGGCCGCGGGCTTGCCCCCCGAGATCCAGCTCGCCTGCGGTGTCGCGGCGGTGGCCGGGCAGATGTGGCCGATCTTCCATCGCTTCGACGGCGGCCGTGCCAACGCGACCGGCTGGGGCTTCGCGCTCGCGGCCGACCCGGTCGCGGCATTGATCATGTCTATCCCGCTGGTGACCGCGCTCGTCATGCGCCAGCTCGTGCGCCCGCGTCCGACCCGCGTGCTCCCGCTCGCCGCGCTCCTGTCGTTCGGCGTGTGGACGGCGGTCATCTGGGAGATCGATGGCGTCACGCCATCGGTCGCCGCGGGCCTCGCCATCCTGGTGCTCATCCTCATACGCCGACTGACCGCCGGGATCCGCGTGGATCTCGAGCTCGGCGCGCCGCTGGGGCGCGTGCTCGTGAACCGCGCGCTCTACGACCGCAGCGAGCTGCAGCAGCGCGGCATGGTCGGCATCTAGAGCAGTGCGACCGCGACCGCCGCGATGGCGGCCGTCTCCGCGCGCAGGTTGCGCGGGCCGAGCGTGACGACGCGCGCGCCGCGAGCGTGGAAGAGCTCGACCTCCTCGTCGGAGAGCCCGCCCTCGGGGCCGATCACGAGCGACGCCTGATCGCCATCGAGACGGCGGAGCGGCTCGGCCGTAGATCCTCCCGGGGGGACCGTCGATCCTCCCGGGGGGACCCTCGATCCTCCCCGGGCGACCCACTCGCGCTCCCAGCACACGATGACCGGCGGGGCGAGCCGCGCGTACAGCTCATCCCAGCCAACGGCGTCCTCGATCAGCGGGATCCGTCCCCGGCGCGCGGTCTCCGCCGACTCGCGCGCGATCTTGCTCCAGCGCTCGCGCTTGCGCGGCGAGAGGGCGCGCACGACCGAGCGCGAGCTGACGTACGGGACGAAGCGCGTGACGCCCAGCTGCGTGACCGCTTCGACGATCTCCTCGCTCCGCTCGCCTTTGAGGATGGGCAGCGCGAGCGTCAGCGAGAGCGCGGGCTCTCCTGTCGCCGGCCGCCGCGCGACGACGGTGCCCTCGACCGCGACGGCGCTCACGCGGTCCAACCGGTAGTCCATCTCCTCGCCGTCGCGCACGAGGACGATGACGTCGCCGGGCGCCAGGCGCAGCACCGTCGCCACCTGCCGCGCCTGGCTCCGCGAGAGCGCTGGACCGTCCACGAAGAAGCGGTGCATCTCTTTGATCTCCTCGCGGTATAGCCGGTCCTGACTTTTGGGGCAGACCCCTCACGCTTTGGGGACAATCGAAGGGCGGGTCGCAATACACCCGCCAGCAGGTGTCACACCACGGCGCTATCCCGCCAGCGTCATCTGCACCCAGTCGCCCCGCTGATCGCGATCCACCAGGCGCATCCCGAGCGCGTCGCGCACGGCCGCTTCGGCATCGCCCACGACGCCCGCGACGACGAGCGTCCCGCCGGGCGCGAGGCGCGCGCGCAGGTCGGCCGCGATCCCGCGGAGCACCGGCGCGACGATGTTCGCGATCACGACGTCGAACGAGCCGCGGACGTCAGCCGCGGATCCCGCACGCACGTCGATCGAGACGCCGTTGCGCGCCGCGTTCTCGCGTGCCGCGGCGACGGCGAGCTCGTCGGTGTCGACGGCGACGACGCGACGAGCCGCCCGCTTGGCTGCCGCGATCGAAAGGATCCCCGAGCCGGTGCCGACGTCGAGCACCGATCGGCCGGACACAGCCACCTTCGAGAGCGCCTCGAGGCACTGCTGGGTGGTCGGATGCAGGCCGGTGCCGAAGGCCATGCCCGGATCGAGCGAGAGCACGATCGCGCCGTCTGGCCCCGATGCGCTCGATCCCGCCGGCTCGACCCACCACGTCGGGCGGATGAGGAACGCCCCGATCCGCAGCGGCGTGACGGCGGCCTTCCAGCTCTCGAGCCAATCCTCGTCCTCGATGGCGCGAAGGCGCACCTCGCCGATCGGAGCCATGCCCAACACCCCGAATGCCTGCAGATGGCCGAGCGCTTCTTTCACTCGTCGGACGCGCACGCGTGCCGCGCGGTCGTACACGATATAGGCCTTCACGACGTGATCCGTTGATCCTCCCCGGGGGACCCCCGTCGATCCGCCCCGGGGAGCGCCCGATCCGCCGCCGGGGACCCCTTCGCCGATCGGCAGCTCGACGGCGATGCCGTTGTAGCCGACCCGGCTCAGGATCTCGCTCACCGCCTCGACCGCCTCCACATGGGCCGGCACCGCGATCTCGAGCCAGCGCGTATAGCTCTCAGTCGTTGGCGAGAGCCTCTTTGATCCGATCGAACATGCCGCGCTCGCCGTCCTGCTCCGGTACGCTGCCCTGCTCGCGCAGCCGCTCGTAGAGGCGGCGCTCCTCCTTGGACAGGCCCGTCGGCACCACGACGTCGAGGTACACGATCTCGTCGCCGCGGCCGCTCGCGCCGAGGTGCGGCACGCCCTTGCCGCGGATCCGCACCATCGAGCCCGGCTGCGCGCCCGCGGGGATGCGCACCTTCGCGGTCTCGTCCTCGATCGTCGGGACGGCCACTTCCTCGCCAAGCGCGGCCTGCGCCGGCGAGATGCGCAGCACGTGGACGAGATCGTCGCCGTCGCGCCGGAACCGTCGATGCTCGCGCACGCGGATGAGCACGTAGAGGTCGCCGTGCGGACCGCTGCGCGTGCCCGCCTCGCCCTGGCCGGCGACGCGGAGCTGCTGGCCGTCGTCGATCCCGGGCGGGACCGTCAGAGTCACCGCCTGCTGCTTGCGCTCCCGTCCCTCGCCGCGGCACTGCGTGCACGGTTTGTCGATCGTGCTGCCGCTGCCGCCGCACTTCGGGCACGTCGACACGTTCACGAAGCGGCCGAACACGGACTGCTGGACGTGACGGACCTCGCCGCGGCCGCCGCACGTCGTGCAGGTCGAGGTCGCGCTTCCGGGCTCGGCACCGTTTCCGCCGCAGCGCTCGCACGTCTCCAGGCGCGGCACGAGGATCTCCTTGTCGCCTCCGCGCACGGTGTCGATGAGGTCAATCTCCAGCTGCATCCGCAGGTCGGCCCCACGCGTGGGTCCGCGCTCGCGCCGGCGGTCGCCGCCGAAGAACGTGCTGAAGAGATCGTCGATGCCGAAGCCGAGCCCGTCGCCGCTGCCGAACATGTCGTAGCGCTGGCGGCGCTGCGCGTCGGACAGCACCTCGTACGCCTCGGTCACGTCGCGGAAGCGGGCCGCCGCGTCCGACTCGGTGTTCACGTCGGGGTGGTACTGGCGGGCGAGCTTCCGGTAGGCGCTCCGGATCCGGTCCTCCGAAGCGTCGCGGGCCACGCCGAGCGTCGCGTAGTAATCCTTGGGGGGCACACGTAGATTATCGGCCCACGGCGATCGTCGGGAGGGATAAGTGGACCAGGTCATCCGCATCGGCGTGCAGTGGCTCCACGTGACCGCGGGCGTGCTCTGGATCGGCGGCGGCTTCTACACGATCTTCGTGCAGCTCCCCGCGCTCGCGGTCACGTG
>Ga0209824_10000834_pt1 | contig 18675 bp, 23 predicted proteins | sample VDWuncwatermetaG_FD_184124 | JGI IMG/M metagenome (GOLD analysis project Ga0209824, IMG submission 184124) | Wastewater microbial communities from Netherlands to study Microbial Dark Matter (Phase II) - VDW unchlorinated drinking water (SPAdes)... ... | reverse complement strand
AGACCAAACGAGCATGTACTTAAGCGCGGAAAATTCGTACATCGCCTCCTGACAAAGCCGTTTGGACTCCGAGAAGGCCTTATATAAATTCTGGGCGACCCAGGGATATTTCTGATGCACCTCTTCTCGCAAGGCAACGATGTGCATAATAGGGAAAATTTTCGTGCGTCGGTAATAGTCCACTTCCACCTCCCGAAAATTGGCAATCAACCGTCGCACTTTCGGGGAGCGCCTCACAAAGGGCAAGGGTATATGTGCTCCCATCATGGCATCGATCTCTCCCTGCTCCAACATGGCCGAGAGAGTCTGCTCCGGCCCTATGGGTCGAATATCGACGCCCTGGGGTAAATCGTGCTTGATTTTATCCTCCCGCCCCGGCTGCTCCTCGCTGCCCGTAAACCACGTCATCTGCTCAGGCTTGACACCGTACTCGTGCTGCAAAATTCCCCGCGCCCAGATCGCCATGGTGATCTGGTATTCGGAGACACCGATGCGCTTGCCAACCAAATCCGCGGGCTTCCGGATTCCGGAATCCGTATTAATATAAATGCAGGAGTGGCGAAAGGTCCTCGAAGGGAAGACCGGGATCGCGATGAATTTAGGAAAGCCCTTTTCCCGCGCTATAAGGTAGGAGCTCATAGAGAGTTCTGCGGCGTCGAACTCCTGATATCGAAGCATCCGCCAGAAAGTCTCCTCGACGCGGAGCGGCAGATAGGTGAGTTCCACTCCTTCCACCTCCACCCTTCCCTCCTGAAGGGCGCGCGTGCGGTCATAATCCCAACATGCCAAGGTGAGATGCAATTTTCCCATTCTCTTTCTCCTCATCCATCGAAGTGACCATAACGTTTCATAGATAGAGCCGGCAAGTTTTAAAGAGTATGGGGCCTTAGCCCATTCCTTTGACGCCGGCAAGAAATTGAATAGCGCCTATCACGAACTGCTCTCCCTCGCCTTGGAGCACAACGGCAGGTTCGCCTGAGGCGAGCGTGGTGCGGCACAAAACGGTGTAGGATTTTTCCCGAAACTCCACTGACTGCCCTAGAGCGAAGCGCTTGAGTTGCAGATGGTCCGGCAGCGGATCGATTTTTTCCATCACTGTCTTCATACCACATCGTGAATGAAATCTTAAATCCTAATATCGGGAACCCCCATCCCTTCGCTCCAGATGTCTCCTCGGCTGGAAGCTTCGTTCGGGGACCTGCCTCTCGCGCCGAAGGCAATAGACCTGTGCTTATGTCGCACCGTTCCGTCTCGGTGCCTTCGGCTTGTTCGGCAGGCCCCCTCACTAAGGGGTGAACCGCCGGAGGTGGATCGAAAGATCGATGCACCAGACGTGCAGGTTCAAGCGTATCTTCAGGTGCAGCGTACCACAACCATATTGCATCGATCTTGAGAGACGCCTTCGGTGGTGAGCGCCGCTTCGGGACAGCCCCCCTGTGGAGTGCAATTGACAACATCTGATCTCAAGTTTACAGTCACAAAATCATGAACGTCGAGAAGGCTCGTATTGCCGTAATGGGCGCGGGCGCTGTGGGCGGTTACTTCGGTGCGAGACTGGCTACGGCCGGAAACGAAGTTGCCTTTATCGCCCGCGGCAAACACTTAGAAGAGATGCGCAAGGGGGGACTAAAGGTAAAGAGCCTTCACGGCGACTTCCAGGTCCGATCCCTGTTCACTTCCGAACCAAAAGAAATTGGTCCGGTAGATCTCGTGCTCTTTTGCGTCAAGTCGTACAGCACCGAGGAGGCGGCTGAGAAACTGGCACCCCTGATGGGGAGGGAAACGGTCATACTTTCCCTGCAAAACGGCGTCAATAACCCTGATAAGATCGCGAGAATTTGGGGCAAAAGCCGCACCCTGGCCGGCGTGGTTTATATCGCTGCGCAGGTGCTGACTCCGGGTACGATCAGGCACAGCGCGGGTGGAAGAATCGTATTCGGGGAACTGGACGGAGAAATGAGCGGGACGAGCCAGAGAGTTCATCAGCTTTTCGCTGCGGCCCAGGTTCCTTGCGCTATCAGCACGGAGATCCGCAAAGTGATGTGGGGAAAATTGGTTTGGAACGCCCCTTTTTGCGCCATCGCCTGCCTCGCCCGTGCGACCGCCCAGGAGATCGTGGAATCGGATGCTTTGAAAAAGTTGGCCATCGACTGCATGGGGGAAGTAAGAGAGGCGGCGAAATGCTCGGATATCGACCTGGGGCCTTCGGTCATGGAAGAAGCGCTAAAGCTTTCACAAAGTCTCGGCGACTTTAAACCTTCCATGCTTCAGGATCTGGAGGCCGGAAAGCCGCTTGAACACGAGGCTTTTAATGGGATAATTGTAAAAATTCTGCGCCAGGCTGGAAAGGAGGCGCCGGTCAACGAGATCTTCTATGCGGCTCTTCAATCTCTCGACAAGAAGAATCGCGGCGTAAAAACCGGGTAGGGCACACTCTATGTGGAGAATTCTTCTCGGCAGATTAGGTCCGTTGCTTACCTGCTGTTCATGGGACTATTGATTTCTCCGGCAGCGCGGGCTCAGGCACGGATGGTGCCAGGCTTGAGTTATTGACTTATTTGCGCCAGCTACATTTTTATTTTCAGCTAGCATACCGGATCGGGTCTTTTAATCCTGCCTCTTTAAATCCCTTCAACCTTAGCTGACAGCTATCACACAGGCCGCAAGCTAGCCCCTCCGGTGTGGGGTCGTAGCAGCTCCAGGTGAGGGAATAATCCAATCCTAGCGCAAGACCATTTTTAATGATCTCTGCCTTGGTCATCCGGATCAGGGGAGTGTGAATTTTAAATCTGCTCTTGCCTTCCACGCCAGCCTTGGTAGCGAGGTTGGCCATCTGCTCGAAGGCGCGGATATATTCCTCGCGGCAGTCGGGGTAGCCGCTGTAGTCGAGCTGGTTGGCGCCGAAAAAAATATCCTCGGCACCGATCTTCTCTGATAAGGCCAAGGCAAAAGAGAGAAAGATGGTGTTTCGAGCAGGGACGTAGGTGATGGGGATGGTGTGGGAGATCTCCTTTGCGCTTCTCCCCTTGGGAACTTTGATGCGATCGGTCAGGGCCGAGCCGCCTATGGCCCGGAGATTGAAATCAATGATCAGGTGCTTCTCGATGCCGAGGAAGACTGCGACTCTTTTTGCCGCCTCGATCTCTTTCTCATGACGCTGGCCATAACGGAAGCTCAGCGCATGGAGTTCGAAACCTTCCTTCTTTGCTACCGCGGCAGCAGTGGAAGAATCGACCCCGCCGCTTAGGAGAACGACGGCTTTTTTATCGGGCATGACATTATCTCACCCTGCTTCCCTCTATGGGGTAGCCTCTCTCGACCCAACCTGGAAAACCTTCGTAGAGCACTCTCGCGTTTTGATAACCTCTTTGATTCAGCATGCCATAAGCCAAACTGGCCAGGTGATGGGGGCAAGCTCAATACAAGACTACGGGTCGGTCTCTTGGGATCTCTGCGAGGTGGAGCGGGACTTCGCCGAGCGGGATCGAAAGGGCGGCCTTGATGTGGGACTCTTCATATTCCTCACTGCTGCGGACATCCACGATAAGAGGCTTCTCCCCCTTGACGATGGAGTCCGCCAGCTGATCCAGAGAGATAAATTCTGGCGCTATAGCGGGCTGCTGCTGCGCGAACTCAGGATATCGGGTGGGATCTGCAGCCGTTTCCGCTGGATTGAAGAACAACCCAAGCAAGATAGCGAACAGGGGAAAGAAATCTCTTTTACAGTAAAACCGCATCACGGCAATCCTCTTTTGAATCCGCTTTTCGTTGCCAGCTCCTCCGGGGTCAATACTCCTTCAAAGCGCTGGCCATCGATGATCCACGTCGGGTATACCTTGATCCCCGCTTCGTTGCATATTCTTGCCTGGGGTCCGCCAGAACCTTGGAGGCTGCATTCGATGTAGGGCAGGCGATGGGCCGAGGCGCCGAACATCTCTTTTTGGTCCTGGCAATGGGGGCACCAATAGGCGCCGTAAAATTTGATATTTTTCTTAGCCAAATGCTCGGCCAAGGCACGAGTCTCCGGCTCCTCCGCGCCTAGGTTCTTGCCCCACAATCCCTCGTAGTGAAGATGGAGAGTAATCACGACGATGAGCGCGCCGGTGCCGGTCCAAAGAAGCCAGCGACCCCAGGAAAAATTAGGCAGGCCTCCAGGCCGCTGCCAGGCGACTGTGGCCAGGATAACAGCCATGAGGGCAAGCGAGCTCAGACAATAAGGACAGGCGGCCTCCAACTCGATGAACGACACCGAAGTCAAATAGATACTGTAAAGAACCCCGACGAGAGAAACGGTCCAGGCCAGCTTCCAATAAGAATCCGCTTTGATGAATGCGATGCCGGCAAGGGCAGTGTAGGCGAGGAAGCCCCAAAAAGAGGTCGGCAATCCAAATAGCATCGACCAGCGGCTGTTTAGGACTAGATCGCACCCGCTTCCTGCCGAGCAGCCCGCTACGGATTTGCCTGTCCACGCAATCAAGGTCAGATAGAGCGTGATTCCCATGCCGATGAGCGCCAGGCCGAGCAGCAGCCAGTTGGGGATAGGCCTCGTTGAGGGCGTCTGGCTGACTTCTTTTCTACCGGATTTCTTTTTTCTTGCTGTTTTGCCCATAGACGTTATCTCATATCCCTCCTTAGCAGCTTTTTCAAATCGCGACGAAGGCGTTTCATGGCCTCTGCATCGGTGCTCTGATAGTAACCTCGGATCTGCGCCTTACCATCTACCAAGACAAATCGGGCGCTGTGGAGAATCGAAGCGCCGTTTTCCGGTCCGGCATTTGAGGCCGGCACGGCACTAAGACGAAAACCCTCTTGAGCCAGGCGGTAGATATCTCTCTTCTCTCCGGTCAAAAAGAGCCAACGGTCAGGATCGGCCTTAAAGCGCTCAGCATATCGGGAAAGCGCCTGAGGAGTGTCTCGTTCAGGATCCACAGAGATCGAAACCAGTTTGATATCCGCTTTGTCCGCTAGATCATTCTGAAGCCCGGCCATCTCAGCGCTCTGCAAAGGACAGGTGTCCTTGCAGTTGGTATAGATGAAATTGGCGATCCAGATTTTATCGCGGAGGTCCACTAGCCCAAATGGCTTTCCGCTCCGTTCCATAAGGGAGAAATCCGGAACGGCACCAAAGTCCTTCAGTCCTTCAAGCGGCCTCTCATCCCATCCGCCTTGCCTGGGCCAGACCCTTAGACCTGTCCAAACGGCTGCGCCTAAGGCCGCAGCTATCGCGATGGCCAGGAATCCCCAGAGAAAGCGGGAAGTGCTCAGATGGTTCATAGTTATCCAGGTGGCGCTTTATCTACCAAAAGGTCTTGCGCACGGTCCCGTTCGCCATGATGTTACTTCACCACAAACCGGACCTTGTCGGTAGCGTCCAGCTCGGTTACATGATCCTCCGCCACCACCCTCAGCTCCAAAATGTGTTGTCCCTGCTTGATTCCCGTCAGAGTCCCCTTCTCGCTTTGAAACATGCCCATCAATTCCCCATCTACATAGGCATGAACATGGCTGCCCCTTTTTCCTTTAGTCATCTTGAACTGGAGGGGGATCTCATCACCTTTGAAGGTCTGCCCTGACTTAGGAGAGATGATCTTCACACCCGCCCCTTCCGCAGGCTGCAAAGCCGGCTTCGGTGCCGTCTTTTCCGGATGCTTCATCGGCATATCCATACCCTTCATTTGACCTTGCTGAGAAAAGGCAAACATCGGCATGGAAAACGTTAATGCAGTTACGGAAAGCGCTAAAAGTTTTTTACTCATTTTTCACCCTTTTTGATCTCTATTTCACCATAAAATCGACCCGGTCGCTAGCGTCCAGCTCGGTTTGGTGATCCTCGGCGACAACTCTTGCCTCCAGCGTATGTTTGCCCGGCTTGATTCCCGTCAACGTGCCCTTCTCAGTTTCGAACATACCCATGAGCTCCCCGTCCACGTAGACGTGGGCATGATGCCCTCTCTTTCCCTTGACGAGCTTAAAGTGAACGGGAACCTCATCTCCTTTCACGATCTCTCCTTCCTTGGGTGAGACAATCTTGACACTTGCCCCCTCGGCAGGCTGAGGCTTTGGAGGGTGACTTTCCCCGTGGCCCATGTGGTTCATTAAATGATCCGAGACCTTATACACGGCAGCCCACTGACTTCTCGCGGGAGGAAGCTGCATGAGGAAAGCAACGCACACTAGGATTGCTAATCCTAATCCCACCTCAAGGGTTACAGCATTGAGGAGCTTTCTCAATGGATCTCCAACTAGAGCCGTTGATCGCTCCACGGCGTGCTGAGAAAGCTTAGGTAAAATGCGGTAGCGGTTTAAGGCACCTAATCCGAGGAGGGAAAGAACTAGGAGTAACTTGACCATAAGTGTTTGGCCGTATGGCGTTTGAAATAGAGCCGGGAGACTCCCAACTCTATGCCAAATCTGATAGCTGCCAGTTGCCAGGATCAGAGCCACACAAGCACCCGCGAGAGTGGAAAAGCGCTTTACCGAGGTGGCAAGAGCGGGGGAGATTGGGGGCAGCATCTCTCTTCTCAGGAAAAGGGCCAAAAAAAGGAGGCCCCCGATCCAGGCGGAGACGGCCAGGAAGTGAAGCCAGTCCACCAGCACAGCTAACGAGAAGTCACCTGAGTCCGCTGCGTGACCTGAAAGACTTCCTGTCAACAACAGTAATACGCCAGCGGTTATAGCGAGTCCCTCGCCGGTTCGTCCCCCGGTTTTTATGATGGATGTCGTGCCGAGAAGGCAGAGAAGAAACATCCTCGCCATCCAGACCTTACCGAAATGGCTTTTGAAAAGGACTGCGGGAAGGAATGACCAGACCTCCGCTAGAGGCTGACCGCTGATCATCTGTGACCGCAACGCAAGATCGCTCAAGCCGGTCAGTAATAAGAGAAAGGGCAGGAGTCGCTCAAGAGAAGAAGCCTGGCTGGGCGACGGGGAAACCGCTAGGGTTCTGAACACCAAGCCCCCCATCAATAGAATCATCCCTACTAGATCCATCCATCGGACCAAGGAGTGGAGGAAGATGTGCGATGGCATCATGGCGATTTTCCCTCGATGGTAAAAGTAAAATCCCCCTCCGTACGGTGGGTATCCTTCGCTACCACGCTCCAGTAAACCCGGTATGTCCCGGAAGGTAACGCCGGAAGATCCGCTTCTAGTACGGTCGCATCTGATGGACTGATTCGGCTGGTGCCTTTGTCCACGCGTTGTTTGGTTGAGTTGTAGACAGCAACCGTGCTAAAGGCTGGCTCAAGTTCCCCGTCGAACCAGATAATAACCTTGGACGGGGAGGTGGCGATCATCCATCCCACTCTGGGCTCCGAACGGATCGGAAAAGCATGCGCTTGGACATGGGAGACAAAGGCAGCCCCGATTAGGATCAAAGCTAAGATCAGACTCAGCGCGCTTAGCTTGAGTTGTCTCATCTTTGTGTGGCCCCGATCACTCCCCATGGCGTCCAGGTGAAAATGTTGGGCCAGATGTCGTCGATGAAGACATGGACTAATGCCTTCATGCCGACGTTTTTCCCTGAGGGGCTATTCATCGGCACCTGTGCTTCCAAGCCGAGCTGGACATACCTTCCTGCCCAAAGAATTCCCGGATTAAAAAAGCCAGTGGTATGTCCCGGCTTCGGCCTGGATACATTCGTCTCGAAATTAAATTCGGCGACGGGGAAAAGACGGCTGAATGGCGCGTCCAAGCCTACGTCCCTGACAAAGGACTGCAGGTAGGGAATGCTGTACATCAGGGCGAACCCATAGGCGATCTTGGTCGAGTCGCGCTCTGCCTCACGCTCTACCTCACCATCTTCGATTTTGGTTATGACCGTTCTTTTGGGCGTTGGGATAACAGCTCCAAAGGAACCGGTGATGGCCAATGGCTTTAGGTAGCTTAAGGAATCCGGAAGATCACCAAGTCCCTTGCCGAAAAAGAGATTTGGAGTGAGCGTGGTCGCTCTTTCCGCAACCCTCCTGGGTCCGACCCCTCCCGGTTCTACCCCCAAGCCGATGCTCAGGATACCTTCACGCTCCGCGCTTCTGAGTAACGCATATTTGAGAGAGAACTCAGGATTGCCGGCCCCGGAGGTGTCGGATTTCCCAGCTTCCCTCGGGTCGACAAAGAGGTATTCCCATCCAACTCCGATGGCGAAATCAGGGGTAAGACGCTTCGAGAATTCAAATCCAACGCTGGTCTCTCTTCCTTCCTTGTTTTTGCTTCCCCTTTCCACTTTGAGAAGATCCAACTCGTCGGATGGGAAGGGATCATCCAAGGTAATGGTTGTTGGAATAAATCTCTTCCCTACTACACCGTGGGCATGAGCCAGGACAGTCAGAAAGGTCAAAATAATTAGCGGGAGAAAGAATACCACAAGATATTTTTTCATTTGCTCCTCCTCGAAAAATGACAAGCGGAGCCGTCGAACAGGTCAAAGGACGGAAAGGAACGACGCGTCTCTCCGGCCAGCTTATGGAAATGTCCTGGAACTTAGGCTGTAGGAGGAGCCCTTATCGAAAATGGCGAAGGGGTGAGATAGGAAATCCAGACTTCTGGGGATAGAGTGGTCCCTTCGAATGTGACTTGAATGACTGGAAGTTGGATCGCAGAAGCCTGCTTTAAGTGGCAACCCTTGGCGATAGAGAAGACCGGGCAGGGACCAGACAGGGGCTGAGAGAAAGAGTGATGGACACGGTGGGGCGCCGAATAAACGAGGAAAAAAAGAAATAGGGCCGAAGCGGCTAGATAGAGAAGGCGGTCTGCTCCCGGGTTTCTTTTCGCTATCTTCATTTCGTTAGGTGAGTGTTCTTTTTTATCTGAGCCCAAGGGCTGAGTCAAGCCAATTACGGAACAAATGGATACGAAGCAAAAAGTCCTTCACTGGTCTTCGGGAAGAAGGCCTCCGGCGTCGTCTTGCTATCGGCTGAGAATGCCTCGATTTGTAGCGGAATCCCTGATATGAAAATGGCCATGATGAAGCGCGACTCCTCTTTGACCTAGAGATCGAGAATTCCTGAGAGGAACTATGAAAAAGCTTTGGTCGATTGGATTATTTTTTGTTTTCCTGCTCTCCATTAATCCTTCTCTCAGGGCCGAAGAGATCGTCGTTTCGGCAGCTGCCAGCCTCACAGATGCTTTGAGAGAAGTAGGAAGGGCTTTCCAGTCGAAGAGTCACGTCAAAGTCACTTTTAACTTCGGGGCTTCCAGCGAGTTGGCTCGACAAATTGACGAGGGGGCCCCGGCGGATATTTTTTTCTCCGCCGATCTGGAAAAGATGGAAAGCCTCGATAAAAAAGGGCGCATAGAGAGTGGTTCACAGAAGAACCTCCTTTCAAACCAGCTAGTGATGGTGGTTTCCCGAGATTCCAAGCTAGCTATCCGGTCGCCTGCGGATCTCCTACAGGCAGATGTGAAACGGATTGCGCTCGCCGAGCCCTCCTCCGTTCCTGTGGGAATCTATGCGAAAAAATATCTTGTGGGTGAGGGACTTTGGGAGAAGATTCAGCATAAAGTGGTTCCAGTCTTGGATGTGCGGGCTGCCCTGGCCTCTGTGGAATCGGGAAACATCGATGCCGGGATCATATACAGAACAGACGCAACCATATCCAAAAAAGTCAAGGTCGTCTACGAAGTCCCAAGGGAAAAAGGGCCGAAGATCATTTACCCTGTGGCTCTTACCAAGGAGTCCAAAAAGAAAGAAGCCGCGCGCGATTTCTTGAGATTTCTCTTGAGCAACAATGGGAAAGGAATCTTCGAAAAATATGGTTTTACAGTCCTGGAGTAGCGTCTGAAGGAAGGGGAAACTTCATTGGTTTCTTTTTTTTCAGAAGCTTGGCAAATCACTTTTTTTTCGATAGCGGTCGCCTTAGCCAGTACCGCTCTTATCTTTCCTTTTGGGATTGCGATCTCCTGGACCCTTGCACGTAAGGATTGGCCTCTCAAGAGTTTGCTGGAAACCATCGTTCTTTTACCCCTCGTCATGCCCCCGGTCGCGACCGGCCTGATCCTCTTGAAACTTTTTGGCAGGAGAGGCCCTTTGGGCCAGTGGCTCTATGAACTGGGGATAGAAATCGTCTTTAACTGGAAAGGGGTTCTAGCAGCTATGGCTGTGATGTCTTTTCCTCTGTTGGTTCGATCCGCCCGGACCTCATTTTCGGAGGTGAATCCACGCCTGGAGCAGATTGCAGCGACTCTCGGCGCATCGGATCTTAAGATTTTTTTTACCGTGACATTCCCTCTCGCATGGAGGGGAATTATCGCTGGCTGTCTGTTGGCATTTTCTCGCGCCTTGGGCGAATTCGGAGCGACGATTCTGGTAGCGGGTAACATTCCGGGGAAGACGCAGACACTTTCCCTGGCGATCTTTAATTTTGTCCAGTTAGGAAAAGATGAGCAGGCATACCTCTTACTGTGGATCACGGTGATTTTGGCCTTTGGCGCGGTTTGGATCTCCGAGTGGCTGGTCAAAACCAAAAAGAGGGCGTGAGATCGAAAAGCTATGATCTTGAAATGCCATCTTCCCCTGAGCGTGTTTTCCTTGGACATCGACATATCATTCGAGTCTCGGGTCACCTCTATTTTTGGCCCTTCAGGCGCGGGAAAGACTTCCCTCTTGGATGCCATTGCGGGCTTGAGAGAGGTTGCATCCGGGGAGATTGAAATAGCCGGGAGGGTGCTTCTTTCATCCTCTCGCGGGATCAAGCTCTCTCCTCAAGAGCGCTCTATCGGATATGTGCCCCAGGAAGCGGCGCTCTTCCCTCATCTATCTGTGAGGAAAAACATTCTTTTCGGCGCGAACAGGAAAGGGAATCCCGACAGTAAGGCCCATATAAAACTCGATCACGTCACAGCGTTGTTGGAAATTGGACATCTCCTAGAGCGCCCGGTCACCCATCTTTCCGGGGGAGAATCCCAGAGAGTAGCCTTGGCCCGTGCCATCCTCTCTCGGCCTCAATTGTTACTTTTGGATGAGCCTCTTGCGTCATTAGATGTCGGGCTGAAAGAGAGGATTATCCCCTATCTCAGGCGAGTCCGGGATGAATTTGCCATTCCCATGATTTACGTGACCCATAATTCCACAGAGGTTCTTTCCCTGGCAGATTGGGTCGTTATGATTAAAGAGGGCAAAGTGGTGACTCAAGGGGTGCCGCAAGAGATCCTGACTTCCCAGCGGGTTTTGTCGGTGCTGGATGAAAATCAGATTGAGAACGTTTTTGATGTACGGTTGATTAATTCTGACCGCCGAGCGGGGAGAAGCAGGGTTCGTCTCGAATCCGGCCGGGAGCTTTTCATTCCCTATGTGGATGGGCCACCAAAGAGCTTTCTTCAAATCAGGGTTCGCGGGGATGATATCCTTGTCGCTACAAAACTTCCCGAAGGCATCTCAGCGGCGAACGTACTTCCTGGAATCATTAGAAGAATCGAGACCGCCGAAGGGGAGTCTGTGTTAAAGGTGGCTGCGGGGGCGGTCTTTGGCGTTAGGTTGACTGCCTCTGCTGTGGAGAGACTCAACTTGGTGGAGGGTCAAGAAATTTTTCTAGTCATTAAAACGAGATCCTGCCTGGTCCTATAGGCTGTGGGATAGGGTGTAAAGGATGGTATTTCACGATTGACGTCCCCCCATGTCATCTGAGGCCTTCATCCTAGTGCCGTTTTTTTTCCTGGCGGCGTTTCTCTACTCCGCCGTAGGGCACGGCGGCGCCTCGTCCTACCTCGCTATCCTGGTGCTGGCAGGCTACCCTCGCGAAGCGATTGCGCCCACGGTCCTGGCTTTGAATATTTTGGTTACGCTGCTGGGGGCGATTAACTATTACCGCGCCGGCCATTTTGACGCACGGTTGCTTCTACCGTTTATCCTCACGTCCATTCCCGCCGCCTATGTTGGGGGCTCTCTTCACGTCTCGGAGCAAACCTTGTCGATTATTCTGGGAGTAACGCTGCTTGTCGCCGGCCTGCGGTTTGTCATATTCACCAAGCCGGTTGCCGCCAAACAACTCCTCTCTCGAAAACTGTTGTTCGGCGTGGGTGTGCCCGTAGGGTTCGCCTTAGGATTTCTGTCAGGCTTGATCGGCATCGGTGGGGGGATTTTTCTGAGTCCCCTATTGTTGTTCATGGGTTGGGCGGATGCGAAGAAGACCGCGGCGCTTTCCGCAGCTTTTATTTTGCTGAATTCTCTTAGCGGGCTCACCGCCCACGTCGTTAAGGGAACAGCCGAGTGGCCTCTCTTGGGAATCTTAGCCATAACTGTTCTTATCGGAGGAGGGATCGGTTCGTATATGGGGGCTTTTCGGCTATTGCCGGTAACGCTGCAAAGGCTCCTGGGGTTGGTTCTACTGATCGCGTCCGTAAAGCTCCTTGTTTAGAACCTGAAAGTGGCTTATCTTGACAAGGCAGCGCTACTCGGATAATAAAATTGATTGTCGTTGTCCTCTATGAAAAGAGCTCTCAATTCTCGTCGCCTGATCGGAGCAGTCCTCTTCCTGGCTGTTTTTTTCCTCCCCTTACACTCCCACGCTTTCACTGTAACGGCGCAGCTCGGTAAAGAGTGCAGCTGCTATCATGGAGGACGAACCCAGGTGGGCTTGGCGCCGGCCCAAGCGGATTGGACCCCTACTTTTCAGGCATCGCTCATTGCTGTCCATGAGTCCCAAGTTGTTGGTTATTCCTCGGTTGATTCTCACGCCATTCGCGCGCCTCCGGCTATTTAGCCTCTCTAGCTCTCTTTTTTCATCTAAACAAAGTTTTCGTTTTCCCTCCCGTCGAGCGGGAGGGGGAGATCCTTGTTTTTGGGGAGGTAGATTTATGGATGCGTTGAGAAGGAAATTGTGGCTTATCTCTACGTGCCTGGTCTTGTGTTTCATGGTTTTTTCACCTGGAGTTGGATGGGCTCAGGATTCCACCATCGAGGCCTTGAAGAGGCAGCTTGCGAACATGCAGCAGCAAATGCAGAAGATGGTCGAGCGGATTGAGCAGCTTGAGCGGGAGAAGGCGGCTGAAGCTGAAGCTCCGCCGCAACCTGTCCAACAGTCGGTTCAGTCCACTCCCGGAGCGTTGAATCCAGCCATTACCGTGTTCGGGAATTTTGTCGGCCGCGGCGATAGCAAGAGAGTCGTCAATGAAGACGGCGACCGGATTAGCAACAAGTTCAATCTTCGTGAGGTCGAGGTCGATATGCGAGCTCCGATTGATCCTTATGCAGACGGCGTTTTGATCGCTACTCTGGAATCAGAAACTCCCGGCAAGTTTTCTGCTGCTGTTGAAGAGGGGTATGTTAATATCAAAAAGTTGCCCTTCCTGGATGAACCTCCGCTGGGATTGAAATTGAAGGTGGGGCGTTTCCGGCCGACTTTTGGAAAATTTAATATTATTCATACCCACGATCTTCCAACGACCTTCAGGTCCTTGCCTACGGCAGAATTCATGGGCGAAGACGGCTTTATCCAGAACGGGGTTTCCGGCAATTTTTTTATCCCCACGCCTTGGGATAGCAATTCCAGTCTGGATGCCACTGTGGAGGTGTTAAACGGAGGCGGCGTGGCGATATCGTCCGATGCGCGATCGAGAACTTCCTACCTGGGGCACCTTCGATGGTACCGCACTTTTGACAATGGTCACGATGTGGAGCTGGGCTGGTCCAGCTACCTTCATCCGGCCGGAAATGATGTTGGCTCCGCGGATTTTCACGGCGTCGATTTCATGTACCGTTGGAAGCCGTTCCGCCTCGGGGAATACAAGTCGTTCCTTTTCGGTGGTGAAGTGATGTTTGCGCGGCGGGCCTATCCAAGGGCGTCGGAGCCGGCGGATGTCGATCGGGCCATCACCCTCAGAGACTTGCAGGCCGGAAACGGCAAGCCATTCGGATTTTCAGCCTTTGGCCAATGGCAGTTCAGTCAGAGAACCTACGCCGGTCTGCGCTGGGACCAAACGACCACCCTTTTCGACCCCGGGCTGAAACGGCGCAGCCTGACTCCTTACATTTCCTACTATTTCAGCGAGTTCCTTCGTGCCCGTCTGAATTATGAGCACCGCTGGAGCGATTTATTCACGGAGAACAACCGCAACTCCCTTTTCTTTGAACTGAACTGGGTCTTTGGTTCTCACCCGCCCGAGCCTTTTTGGGTGAACAAGTAAAAGACAATCGAGGATATTGACGTCTACATGGAGGTAGAAATGGAACTTTTAAAAACATTTTCTGCTGTGATTCTTGGATTCTTCATGATGGTTTCCCTGGTGACAGCCCAAGAAAAAAAGGTGCGCGTGGTTTGTACGCTCCCCACATTGAAGGCGCTCACCGAAGAGGTGGGTGGAAACAGGGTTGATGTGATTGCCCTCGGTAGAGGAGATCAGGACCCGCATTTTGTGACGCCTACCCCGGTCCTGATGCAGAAAACGCGTAATGCTGATCTATTGATCGAAAACGGCTCCTCGCTGGAACTGTGGGCCGATCAAGTCGCAAACGGATCGGGAAACCCAAAAATCTTCCGCGGCACTTCGGGGCGAATTATCGCGGGCAATGGAATTTCGGCATTGGAGATCCCTTCGGTTGTCTCGCGCGAATTCGGAGATATTCACCCGCAAGGCAACCCTCACGTGTGGCTGGACCCGCTGCTAGCCAAAGTGCAGGCTGGCAATATTGCGGAGGCGTTGAAGTCGGTGGATCCTGGCGGGGCGGCTTACTACGAAGCGCGCAAGGCTGATTTTCTTAAGCGTATCGACAATGCGCTGTTTGGCCCTGAACTGTTGAAGCTCGTGGGAATTCAAAAACTGACGCGTCTTGCCTGGAGCGGCCAATTGCACACTTTCTTGGAGGAGAACAAAATCAGTGGCCAACCGCTGGCAAGCAGAGCCGGTGGCTGGTTGAAAGCTGCCGAACCTCTCCGAGGTGTAAAGACGTTCGAATTCCATAAGGTTTGGGTGTACTTTGCCCGGGTGTTCGGGATTCAGTTGGTGGGCACTATTGAAGAGAGGCCTGGAATTCCGCCGGGGCCGCAGCATGTTAAGCAGGTAACGGAGAGAATATCAGCCGACAGAATTCCGCTGATCCTGGTAGACAATTTCTACGATCCTTCACTGCCCAATCGTGTTGCGGAGCAAACGGGAGCGAAGGTGGTTTTGCTCCCCAACCAGGTAGAAGGCGAGCCAGGGATCAAAACCTATTTTGATCTAATCGATCACCTCATAAACAAAATGACAGCACCGCTGAAGAGGTGAAAGTCGAGTCGCCGACCGACAGGAGAAAAACATGTCCGTCATTTTCGAGTTGAAATGGATGTTGGTTCCATTCCTGGCCTGTTTTGTTCTCTCAAGCATCCTCATTTATCTTGGGATTCATGTGATCACCCGAAAAGTGATTTTTGTGGACCTAGCATTGGCCCAGATAGCCGCTCTCGGTGCCACCTACGCCGTCACCTTGGGTTATGACCCCAACTCCGATTCTTTATGGGTGGCCCTCTTTTCGCTGGCGTTTACTTTCGTTGGAGCCGGAGCGTTCGCGATTGCACGGATGCGTAGGGAGCGGGTCCCACAGGAGGCCTTCATTGGGATCATTTACGCTGTTGCGTCGGCCGCGGCGATTTTGATCCTTTCCAAATCGGCGACTGGCGGGGAAGAGCTGAAGCACATGCTGGTGGGGGATGTCCTGTTGGTTTCCCTTCCCTCAGTGATCAGCATGGCCATACTTTACGGTTGCATCGGAATTTTCCACGTGATTTTTCGCAAGAAGTTTTTGGCCATTTCTCTCGACCCAGAGACGGCGGAATCCTCGGGCATCAACATCCGATTGTGGGACATTCTCTTTTACATGTCTTTCGGCGTCGTCATCGTCAAGTCAGTCGCCATCGTGGGAGTGCTCCTCGTTTTCTCGTACCTGGTGGTACCAGCGGTCATCGCTCAGATGTTCAGCGACACCGTGGGCGGGAGGCTTTTGCTAGGCTGGCTGGTGGCGATCCTGGCCAGCATGGCGGGGATTGTCTGGTCTTTCTATTCGGATTATCCGACTGGCCCGGCGGTGGTCGTGATGCTGGGTCTTTTCCTCATTTTTTCCAGCATCGTCTACTACATTCAGCATGCGCCGGTAAAAGGACGGGCAGTCATAAACGTCACAGCCATCGTGTTATTCTCGGCTCTTTTCTTCTCCGGCCTTTCCTACTTTAAGAAAACGGATTCCTCAGCGGTCGCTTCGAAATTAGCCCCGATGGATCTCCTGCTCAATGAGGTTAAGACCGGGGAGGAGGCGCACCAGTTGGACGCGATTGGTCGCTTGACCGAGATGCACGATCCCAGAATCGTTCCGGCCTTGGCGGAGCTGCTCTCTCGGACGCAATCCGAGCAGGTGGTGGAGGCGACGGTAGTGGCTCTAAGAAAACAGCAAGACCCGCGTGCCGTTCCCGCGCTGCAGCTTGCCGCCCGGGGAAATTACGATGACTTCCTGAAGCTCTCCATCGCCAAGGCGCAACTGGCGCTGGGAGATCGCGAGGGTTTTGCTACGTTAATCAAAATTTTAAAAAACGACGAATCTGTTTTTGCCCGTCAACAGGCAAGCGAGACGCTGGAGAAACAATCCGAGCGCAAATTTGGTTACCAGCTTGAAAAATCGGTAGCGCAAAATGAAGTTGCGTTGCAAAAGATTGATGAATGGTGGAAGACTGAGGGAGGCAATTTGAGGTGGGATACAAAAGGGGGTAAATTTCACAGTTGAGAGAAAATAGTTGGCGGCCCATGAGAGCTTACAAATTTATATTTTTGGCATTTCTCTTTTTGGTTTCCGGCTGCGGCCCCTTGATTCCAGGTGCCCCTGTCCCGGAGGAGGGCCGTCCGGTCGTGGAGGGTCAAAAGAGGCCCCGGGTCGGCTTGGTCCTGGGCGGGGGTGCGGCGCGGGGGTTTGCCCATGTGGGAGTTATCCGTGTCCTTGAGCGGGAGAAGATCCCTATTGATCTCATCGTCGGGACGAGCGTCGGCAGCTTGGTCGGGGCGATTTACGCGGACAAGAAAAACAGTTTCGAGCTCGAATGGACCGCCTTCTCCCTGGAGGAGAAAGATCTCTTCGACTACACCTTCATCAGCCCGACCCAGGGGTTTGTCCGGGGAGAGCGCTTAGAGGAATTTGTTTTGAAAAAGGTCTCGGCGCGTGAGCTGCAGCAGATGAAGATCCCGCTTGGCGTGGTCGCTACCGATATCCAGAATGGAGAGGTGGTGGTTTTGCAAAACGGCTCCGTGGGCCGCGCGGTGCGTGCCTCCAGCGCCATTCCGGGAATTTTCATTCCTGTCCGTTATCAGGGAAGGCTCCTGGTGGACGGCGGGGTGCTCAACAACGTGCCGGTGGATGTGGCTCGCAAAATGGGCGCTCAGGTGGTGATTGCGGTTAATCTGGGAGGAGGAAAAAAATCGGCCCAAGTGAATAATATATTTGATGCGATTGTTCAGAGTCTTTACCTCATGTCCATAGAAAGCACGGCGGCGAGGTTGAGAGAGGCCGATGTGGTTATTCAGCCTGAAGTTTCGCAGATAGGGATGATCGACTTTAGCCGGAAAAAAGAGCTGCTGGCTCTCGGGATCCAGGCCGCCGAGCAGGCCCTGCCGCGCATCCGCGAGAAACTTTTGGGAGTCAGTGCGGCATCGGCTGTTCGTTGACATGATAGATTTTGAGACTCGTTACGGGGTTCCGGTGAAAACCAGGTCAGGGGCTGTGTTGCAAGGGTCTGGATGCCGTGATATGTGTGACAAATAACTCAATTTGTCATCTGGAGGCATATATGGCAGGGCGCAAAGCAGTGACTGTACGTATTCCAGAGTCGCGCCTGCGGCGTTTGATGCGTGCACGCAAGGTGAGATCGCAATCCGATTTGATCAACAGCTTGCTGGCAGAGGAAGAGGAACGCCTCAAGTCTCATCGAGTCCTTCGAGAAACGGAAGGCACGGCTCGGTTATCTGAGATTCATGATCGCCTTCTTTGATTCTAACGTCCACATCGATTTACTTCTCGGTAGGCTCGCCCTGGATAACATCCTTCGAGAGATAGGCAACCTCCCAGTTCGCCTTTCTCCCGTCGTCGCTAGTGAGCTGCTGCGGGGAGTGTCAGGTCAAGCCGGCCGAAGCGTTGCGAAATTGATCGCTCAACTACTTCCGCTGGAGCCTTCATCATGGCGGCAGTGTTGGTACGACGCCGGCAGGCTCCTCCCCCGGATCTTCCCCACCCACGAAGAGATCGGGCTTGCCCGTTTGCAGAACGATCTCCTCCTCGCCTTAACGTCACGGCATACGGGCGCCTTATTTGTAACCACAGATGCCCACTTCGATACCATCCGCCGCTTTATCCCTTTCCAGATGAGGATCTTGCGGGGTGAATGAATTTGTTTTTGAGCTTGAGCCACCGAACACTCAAATTCTCCCCGATGACCTTCCACCAGGCTGCTTGCGACGCCCCAAAGAGCGCAGCAGAAGGGAGCGGCAACGCCCTTATCCCCTATTTGGATCGGACACTATCCGATAACTTGGTCTTAAATCAACCTAAGGCCGGCTTCCGGGTAGGGATGGACATTTGCTCTCGACTGCGGTAAAGAGGCTTTGAAATAACCTGGCTGTCCCTCGATCTTCCTCCCTTCGGGTCTGAGCCTCAGGGTCGAAGACGGGACGGTGAGTTTACCCTTCGATCCTCCTCAGGGCCGTGAGGGACTCGAACGGTCGAACCGT
>Ga0209824_10000832_pt1 | contig 18683 bp, 14 predicted proteins | sample VDWuncwatermetaG_FD_184124 | JGI IMG/M metagenome (GOLD analysis project Ga0209824, IMG submission 184124) | Wastewater microbial communities from Netherlands to study Microbial Dark Matter (Phase II) - VDW unchlorinated drinking water (SPAdes)... ... | reverse complement strand
ACGATCGCGAAACTGCCGAAACAGCTCGATGAAGTCTATCAGAATGTGAAAGGATTCGGCGAGGCCTCGAGCTGGGGCCTCGGCGCGAACAGCTGCGACGCTGCCATCAAGAAGGCTGATGAAGTGATCAAGGCGCACGACGAGGCAAAGGCGCAGGAAGAAGAGCAGTTCGTGCCTCTGCCTCCGCCTGCGCCGCCGGCACCGGTGGGTGAATGAAGGATGATGAAGATGATAGGTAAGCGTCGTTCAGTGCTGACGGTTTTCATAATTATCTTGCTATTTATAACCTCAATCGTCGGAGTGCTAGGACAGGGTTCGCCGGCTAGCGGGAGATTAGTCATCTCTTATTCATCATCTGATAGTCATTGGCATCTTAGTGGTGAACTTGATGGACGACCAGCTTCGATCTCGAGCGAAGACCAGGCAGGATTTGATGCAGCAATGGAGAGTATAGCCACTGATGAACATGGTGCCCCCCAGCATGACCGGACGATTGAGAATATTGATGATCAATGGATAGTGTTCAATCGAGCTCACCAAGAAACTCCTCTTCCCCTCAATCGCGTCGGTGGTGGCCTTTATGCTAACCAAGCGGATCTCACAAGAAATGTCGATTTACAGATAGGGAGGGCTGTCCCCGCAGATGCCGCGGCTGCTCCGGCTGGTGGTGAAGGTCCAGCAGCTGCCGCAGGCGCGCCAGACGCATCTCCTGCTTCAGGTGTTTATACCGGTGCCAATGCGCAGCAGACCTGTCTCGATGCGCATCAGGCTGACGGCGGCTGTTACGTCGATGAGCAAGGCAATTGGCATCCTGTCGCTTCCACCGCAACTGGCCGTCGACCTGCGGAAGAGGGCTATCCGCCATGTCCTTCCGGAAGGATTTGTCGCTATTACATCAACGATGAGGGAGAGACGGCGGTGACCACTGGTGATTGTCCTGCAGGGAAGGAATGCATCTCTGGTGCCAATACTATCATAACGTACAAAGATAGCGAAGGTAAGCAGCGATATCGCGCCATCCAGAATGAACCATGTAACGCTGTCGAGACCCCACCAGACTCGACGTGCGTTCCTGTCGGTGAGCGCGCTCATATCTTCTGTCCAGAAGGCGATGCCGCGTGCGAGGCTGGTGCCCACGGCGCGACAGCGCCGCAAAATCCCGGTGAAGTCATCGCGCAGACACAATACTGGACCCCTCCATCGCCGGAAGATTGTCATGCTGCGGGCGGCAGTATGATAGAAGACACGGGCGTCTGCGAAATCGTCGGAGAGTGCCCGGATGCCTGGTACGAGCCGAGTTGCAGCAGGAGCCTTGAAGAAGAGCAAGGTTACGCTTCTTATCAGCGAAGCCTCCGCCAGCAGGCGCGATTGAGTTCGCTGCTCGAGGCTGGCGCTGCAGGAAAAGCATGGGGGCAGGTGCTCAGCTACATCACGTTTGGAGCGATCCCTGCTGAAGCGCCATTGTGGAAAGAGTTTTGGGAAACGGATACGGGTTTGGCCCTCACTGGCAACTGGGAAACGTCTATCTGCAGGATTACGCCGGACGTTTCTGATACTATCAGCCTTGTCATGAACGTGGCCAACACTGGAATTGGTATGTGGGTCAAGGGCGAAGAGACGCAGGTCCACGGCAGGCCGAACATCACCGCGCCAGAGCAGGTGTATGATCTGTTCATCTACAAGCTCACGCTTTCTGTGCTGCCGTCTGGCTTGACCGAGCATTCGGGCGAGCGAGGCTGCGTTGACCATGTCAATTTCTACGTTCGCCTGTACGGTCCTGAAGGCATGGAGCAGGTCGACTTCGGCGAGCGCGGCGACCCGAGCGATGATCTCAACCAGCTGCGCTGCGACGGCCCTCCAGCTACGTACACCGGCGGCAGCGCCCTCATCTGGGAGTCACGCAAGCAGTTCGACCGCGTCTGCCTGGAGTTTGTGGATTCGAACCTGCATAGCCAGATCAGGGACGAGCTGGACAATGGCAAGCTCTGCGCGGACATCATCGACGCAGGCAGGCCGGAAAGCATCGGCTGTACGGTCGATCTCGCAGGCTTATCCTTTGATTGTCCTGCGGCGAAGGGCGAACGCCCGGCAGATAATGAGGAACTTCCCGCAGCGACACAAGGCACGGGCACATTCGGCGGCGGACCCGCGGTAGCGGTAGGCGAGTAAGATGGTCTCCCCGCTCGCCGTCCTCAAGCAGGACTTTCAGGAATATATCTCCAGCTTCCGTTCCTTGCTCTCCAGACGAGCGCTGTTCGCCGGCCTTACCGACGCCGCGTTCTACCTCTTCGCCATCGCGCTTGCTCTCGCCATGGGCAGGTTTGGCAAGTTCTGGGCGGATTCGTTGATGGGCGGATTAGGCAGCGTGTCTTTTACCGACGCTGCGCAGGCTGCCGTGGCGAAAGCAGTGGCCATCAAGCTCCTGCTGTTCACCTTCCTGTTCTTCCTCATCCTCATCCTGGGCTGGCTTGTCTCCCGCGGCCTCATCTGGGCTATCATTGCGAGAAAGCGCTACACCTGGCGCTTCGCGTGGCGCTCGATCATCGTGAACGCGATTTGGCTGCTCATCCTTGTCGTGCCAGTAGTGTATTTATTCAGGGGGCTCTATCAGGCGGTGCAGTATGGCCCGACGCCGGGCATGCAGATCTATTACTGGTATCATCTTGTCTTTTTCATCATCGTGCTCTACCTCACCTATCTGATGAATCATCTGTTCACCAGACATGAGCGCATCCTTGCCACATGGCGAGACATGGTCATGCAGTCGGTCATCGGACTGCCGAAGATGCTCCTGCCTTTCCTCCTCATGCTGTGCAGCTTGGCGGTTCTCGTGTGGGCGTCCAAGGTCTTAAATTTCCTGCCGGAGATGCTCAGCACAATTCTTGGTGGCGTGCTGTTTTTCGCGTCGTTCACCTGGGCAAAAAGGTATTATCATGCTGCCTTGACGAGAAAGCTGACGGCTGAAAAGGCCAAACGACGGAAGTAGCCATCTCTGATCATCCTCTGTGTATCCGTGTCCTTTTCCGCGATGTCGTTCTGGTGCGCTCCCTAATCCTTGAGGAGCGCACCAGAACGACATGGTTCGCCTTTCGTTTGCCTTTATAGCGTCTCTATCGCCATCCTGCTATAAAAACATTTATAAACCTCCCTTGGTTGTGAAAGAGGTAATGTATAAAAAAAGAGGACAGGTGACTGTTTTCATTATAGTGGGGATTATCCTGATGTTTTCCGTAGCGCTATTCCTCTACTTTCGCAATATCTCGCTGCCCCATGAGGAGGCGGAAGTCGTTCCCGCGGCATATGCGCCAGTGCATACCTATGTGCGGACGTGCGTCGATGCCCTTTCCCAGCGCGCCATAACCCTGATCGGCATCCAGGGCGGCTATCTCGAGCTGCCGCCGAAGATTGCGAATGATCCGGATAGCTACCTCACCATCATCCCGAACAGCGACGTCCGTCTTCCCTATTGGTATCACCGTGGCGAGGCCCGCGCGCCATCCTTGCAGGACATGCAGCGCGACATCGGCAATTATGTGAGCAGGAACCTTCTCGGTTGCCTCCAGAATTTTACGCCGCTTCTGCAGCGGTTCTCCATAACGCCTCTTGGAGACATCACTTCTCTCGCCACTATAGGAGAAGATGATGTCACCGTGCAGACGACATATCCCCTGTCGGTCAGCCTGCTTGGTGGGGCAGCAGAGGGTGGAGCCGAGGGTGGAGAGAACCTGACGCTTTCCCGCTTTATGGTGCGCGTGCCAGTGCGTCTCAAGCGCATGCATGACCTCGCGCTTGAGATCCTCCGCGCCGAGAACCAGGGCCTGTTCCTTGAGAATGCTACCATCGACCTGATGGCGCTCGGTCCCGGTGACCCGCCGGATGGCATCCCGTTCTCGGACATGGAATTCCGCTGCGGTGCGCTCAAATGGAGCAAGGCCCGCGTCGAGCAGAACATCAAGGAACGGCTGTTCTACAACCTGCCGCGCATCACGTTCTCCGGCACAGAGTTCGACCCGCCGCAGGACCTCTACGCGGCGAACAATCTCAACCTGAAGATGGCCGGTGACAATGAGGATGCCTATGCGGGTCTCCGCGCCGGCGTCTATTATTCGCCATCATGGGATTTCCTCATGAACGTCCGGCCGAGCCGAGGGGACGCCATGAGCGCTGATTTCGGCAAGGGCAATCAGAAGTATCTATCCTACATCTGTGTCAATATCTACCATTTTACGTATGACATCGAGTATCCGGTGCAGGTCATGCTCCGTGACGAAGCCGCGTTCGACGGGACGGGCTATGACTTCAGCTTCGCGACACCGGTCATGATCAAGCAGAACGAAGGCAACCGCGCGAACATTGGCTTCAATATCTTCGAGACGCCGGAAGGCAATGACCAAGGCTATTGCGATCAGGTGGCGGACACCGAGACAATCATCTACGCGAAAGACGCCGCCACCTTCGAGGACCTGAAGGACATCAACGTCAGCTTCACCTGCGTGGGCGCGTTCGCATGCCCGTTGGGCAAGACGCGCTCTGATGGTCAGGTCTATCGCCTGCGCGCGAAGCTGCCGACCTTCTGCACGCCTGGAGCATTGGAGGCGGAAGGAGCAGGCTACATCACCGCTGAACAGGATGTCGCCAATACGCAGACCATGACCGTCATGCTCACGCTGAAACACCCATTCACGTTCACGGTCATGAAAAAGGAGCTGACAGGGGAGACGTTCGGCGCGCCAAAACAGCTCGACGAGGACGAGGAAGCGCTCCTCTCTCTTACGACGGACGCCTTCCCGGACTTCGTGCAATACAAGAAGCTCCCGCTCGATACAGAAGTGGAAGTCTCGCAGGAGGATTATCAGCTTGACCTTGCGGAAGGAGAGGTTACCTATCACCTCGACCTGCTGGTCGTAGACAAGGAAAACAATCTCCTCGGCGGCTATCGCGGCAACTGGACGCCTGCGTTGTCCGAGATGGAAGGGCACGGCAGGGTGACGCTGTACGCGATGGAGAAGCGTCCATCCGCAGAAGACGAAGCCGAACAGGCGCAGCTTTTCCTCCAATTCGGGGATCCGAAGCTGCAAGAACAATTGATTCCTACATTCAGCTGAGATGAAACCATGAAACGACTTGCGACAGGCTGGCTATGGCTGGTGGTGTTCACCGTCTACCTAGTCAGCACGTTCTCGGTCGTACACGCCCTCACGATCGCGCATGATCCGGCAGCCGATGTCCGGACCACCGCGTCCACAGCGGCGATAAACTGGACGACCGACGGGAACGCCTCCAGTGAGGTGCGTTATGGACGGTCGGTCTTCACGCTGGACGCGAACACGGGCAACGCCTCGCTCGTCACGCAGCATTCCATCTTCCTCACCGGCCTGCAGCGGGATACTGCGTATTATTACCTCCTCAATGCCACGGACGCGGCAGGCTCCTCGGTCATCGACGACAACAGTGGCAGCAAGTACGTCTTCCATACCTCCGCCTTCTTCGAGCCGGACATGGCCAACGAGAGCCTTTTCCTTGACGCGGATGTACCGACGCACGCGAACACCCGATACCTGAACGTCATCGGCAGGACCTTGTCCGGCGCCTCGGTGCGCCTCTATGTGAACAAGCCATCGCCGACGGTAGGCGGCCTTGCCTATGACGCATCGACCCTCACTACCGTGAGCGGCGAGTTCGCCTTCGCGCGGGTCAATCTCCCGCTCCAGCAGAATACTATCGATATCGTCGTGCGAAAAGGGACCCAGAATGTCACCAGGCATTTTACTGTCGCCATCGATACTGAACCACCGATCGTCAATCTCAGCTTGCCGGCAGTGGCCAACGCGACGAGCCTGCGCGTGCAGGGCATGGTCAGCGAGGATGTCGGCGTCACGATCCATATCGGCGACGCCCTCGACACTCTTGACGTGAAGAACCTCAGCATTGGGCCATTCAATCTCACGCTCGAGCTGCAGGATGAGGCGGCCAATCAGGTCACCCTGGAATTTGCTGACGCCGCGGGCAACAGCGTCTCTGTCGGGCGGGAGATCCTTGTCAGCACCCGGCCGCCGCAGATCCACTGGACGAATCTCGCTTCCCTTAACCCGAGCTATGTGCAGGATGTCGTCATCAAGGGCAATGTGACGCCTGGTTCCATGATCGTGGTATTCGTGAACAACCAGACCACGCCTGACGCGTCGTGGAGCACGAGCGTCATCGAGATCGTCAAGCACTTCGGCCAGATCCTTGACCGGGAGTTCTTCGGCCTGTTCGGCGACGAGACCTATTCCACGAGAGCGGCTTCTGACGGCTCGTTTGAGCTATCCATCAAGCTCAGCCAGGATCTTGACATCGGCGGAGCAGAGAGCTTCCCGCCCGTGACACCAGCGCCGCCGCAGACCGGGCCCGCGCCTGCGCATATCCCACCCACGACGCCAGTGGCCGGCGCGACGATCGTCAGCAGGGATCAGTTCAGGAATACGGTGCTCCTCCTCGTCATCAGTCCATCCGGCCTGACCAGCACGGCCAATGGGGAGATCATCTACACCAAATGCGGTGTGGGGGGCGATTGGGACATCGATATCGGCGACATCACGCCGTCGGTCGTTCTCCCGGAGCATCTCCGACGAGGCATCGCACAGTTCGGCTTCAACATGAACCTGAAATGGCAGGGGCCGGGCGACCAAGGTGTCCTCCATGGCCAGCCGTACTTCACGCTCGTTCCCATGAATCGCGAAGAGCGGGCCACATACGCCTTCGATCCAGCCTTGCTCGTCAACCAGAACGGCATCATCCCGGTCTGCAGCTCAGACATGAAGACCTGCCATGTCGTGATGCGGCTGAACCGCTACAATTATACGCAGCCGCAGCTCGAGGATATCACCTACAAGAAGCTCGGTGTCAAGCTGCCGCTTTTGGTCGAGCTGCGCTACAGCACCCAGTATGGCGGCGTGCGCGAGGAACGCACGCAGCGCCAGTGCGTCGAGTTCAACAGCGTGCTCGATGTCCAAGTGCCTCCCAGCGTCATCCCTGACGCGCTGCTGAAAGGCTCGATCACCGCCATCGACGCCATCGTGGATGTCATCAACACCATCCTCAAGCCCTTGCTGATCATCACGAAGATCACCTTCTTCGTCTGCCTGTTCTCCTGGGTCGTGTGGTTCGTCTATCTGGTGTACAAGAATTACACCTGCGCGAGCGATGGCCAGACAGCGCAGTCCTGCGTCGACGCGAAGCTGAAGTCGAACGAGATCGATTACTACATGCGCTGGGTTTGTGACCGGGTGTTCTGTCCCAGTGCGCCGACCTATGCCAAGTTCCTCGAGAATCCGCCGGGATCGGAGATCGGCGCGGGCGGCGAGGTCAATGCCTGTCAGGGCGTCACGAAAGGCTCTCCTGCATTTTATGATGAAGAGCCGGGCGACCTCTTCACGCCTGGCGCGAGGAATTGCGCGGCATTGTACAAGTTCAAATGGGACACGGCGTGCGTGGGCATGGACGAACTCGACCGTTCACGTTGCCAGCAGGCCAGGGCGGATCATGATACAGGGAGGGAAAGGAAGTTCTGTGGCGGTCCCCTGACGCAGGCGTTCTATGCCGCGTCCGGCATCTGTGAAGGCAGCAGGGAAGTCGAAAAGTATCGCGTCACCCGGGGCACGACGATCTATGAGTACAACCGGGCATCCCGCACATGGTTCGAGTGCAAACGCACCCTCACGGTAGACGAGCGCACTGGCGAGCAGCATCCAGAGCTGAAATGCGAGGATGAGCTCACCGTCCTGCAGGTCACCAACCTCGGCCTCGAGGACCAGGAGCGCGTGCGCCGCGAGAACATCGTCAATCCGACCGAAGGCTTCCTCACCTCGGTGCAGTGCGCCTGCCTGCCGGGCGTGAACGGCTATCTCCAGCTGTGGAGAAATATCCTCGTGCAGATCAAGCAGTGCTTCCAGACCATCCTCGTGACCGGCCAGGGAAGCTCCGGCTTATGCCGCGCCGTGCTGACACAGTACCTCTGCGATATCATCTTCGATGCGATCTCGTGCTTCTCGCAATTGTATGGGGGAAGCACGACGACGCAGACGTCCGGACGCGGCATCCCTGGCTTCATGAGCGCCATGTCCAACGCCGGCGATGAGATCCAGCAGAGCATCACCGGCCGATATGGCAAGACGGCGCTGTACAACACGCTCTTCAGCGAGCGCAAGCTCATGCATTCCATCTGCCTTTTCGCCTTTACCGGTGACTGGGATCTTGATATGGACCAGGCGCTTGGCGGCCTCGGTGTCGTGCCCCTGAAATCCGAGGCCTTTGTCTATCCGGCGACGCGACGCTATATGACATCGAATCCCCTACAGTACGGCAGGACGACGCACATCTATCACATCGGCGCAGGCCTCGTGGCCGGAGATGATATCAATTACCGCCTCCAGCTCGTGTGCTCCAACGACAACAGCTGCAATCCGGAGGATTCCGGCCGTGTCGGCGGGGAGTGCGACTGCTTCGGCAAGCCGGCGCCGCAATATTATGATATCACCAGAGAGCTCGGCCCCGGAAGGATAAGCGCAGGCGGCATCGCGCAAGGCGACATCTACGCGCAGGTGCCTGATTGGCCGGTCCGCTTCGATAAGGTGCGGCTTGTCTGGAACAGCGTGAGAAACGTGACCGGAAGGGGCGCGCCGGCAGGAGAGAAGATCGTCGAGATACGACAAGAAGGAGGCAATGCGCCGGCAGACTGCACGTTTGATCTCGCGGATCTCGAGTTCCGGTGCAGCTTCGACATCGGCGAGCGCGGCTATGCCGTGTTCCAGCAGCCACCGACGTCAATCAAGTCTGTCAGCCCCACCGGCGTCCTCGTGCCTGGCGGGGCGACAGTGCCGTTCGGTCTTGACGAGCCGTTGCGCCTGCAGATGACCATCAACAAGCGCAGCCCGAATTTCGACCGTGATGCGTCTGATCCAGAGAAGCATAATCCAGATAACGAGCTGCCGTTCTTCCTGAGATACTATGTCCGCACGCCCCGTGGCATCATCAGCACGGGCATGCGTGACATCCCTTCATCCGGCCAGGTCTATCTACCGATCCAGAGCGATGGCACGATAGAGGTGACTGACCGGCCTGGCCTGGTCATCAAGAAGGAGCACTTCCTCGCCGGCGGCATGTCCGCGGCCATCAGCCCATCCGATATGCCAGGTATGACCCGCCTTCTCCTTGTCCAGGCAGCGGCCACCGGCACCCTGACCGCGACGACCCGCTTCGCGGTCAAGTTCGCCGCTACGCTTTCCGCTGGCGGTGGCATCGCGTATGAAGTGTACGACGTTGACGCGAACCTCAACCTTGTCGGGCAGCCGATCAGGACAGGGACGTATACTGCTGTCGGCGACCCGATCATCATCCCGGAGAAGATGTTCACCATCACGCCGGCCGCCTCAACATCGCCGAACGCCGTGCCGTTCGATGACCTGAAGAATCGTGGTGTCATCGTGACCTACACGCCGACAGCGCCCGGTGTGGGAACGTCTGTGGACAACTGCGACCTCCATAAATCATCGCCGGAGCCATGGACCGTGCATGTCGATATCGTCTATCCGGCGCAGAAGGTGCCTGATCTTCCGTTGTCGAGGCGCAACGCGGCGCCGAGCACCGAAGTGGTCGTGTTCAACGGCGTGCGGCAGGAGTTTGACGTACCGGTGCAGGCCATCTGCGGGCCGTATGCCGGTTCGCAGGCGGGACAACAGTGCCAAAACAACACTATCCTCTCGTCCATCTGCCAGTGCGGTTCCAGCTTGGTCAGCGGCATGACGAATTACTGCGGCGACGCCATCAACCATAATTATTGCAGCTATCCCGCCGGCGGCCTTCCGTTCTGCACCGAATACAAGCAATGTCCGACAGTCCAGACCAACCTCGCCAATGTGCCCGCAGCTTCCCGGGTTCAGGTGCGTGACCAGTGCGACTGCGACACCTCGACGCGCGATATGGAATGCTCGTCTGGTGACTTCTGCGACCAGCAGGGCGGCACCACGACGAGCCCGGTGTACAAGTGCGGAGGCGTCGCGACAGCGGCAGGAGCAGCTCCATGAGTCTGGCGTCGATGTTTTCGGTTGTTTGGTCGGCTCTCCAACGGGAGAAGAAGACGGTCGCCATTTTGCTGCTCATTGACTTCACGTTCTTCGTGCTTTTCGCGTTGCTGCATACTTTTATTGTTGTGCAGGCGCTTCCCGATCTCGCGTCCATCAGCCAGCTCGTGGCCAAGGAATCCCAGAACGTACCGCAGGTGCCGGAGGGCGCAGCGAATGTGGATCCGTCGCAATTGCAGTTCAGTTTTCCCATCGGCGAATTCCGCGAGCGTTTCACGCGCGTTATGGGATACACGGTGTTATATCTCGGCGTGATGTTTGTGCTTTACAATCTGCTCTATGCCTTCCTCTGGATGAAGACATCAGCCATCCTCAAGTCATCTGCCCTGCTCAAGCCATCTGCCATGCTTAGGAGGAAGCCGATGCTCTACCTCACCTTTCTCCGACGCTTCGCCGCAGTCAACGCGATATGGCTGCTCGTGTATCTCGGCGCGTTTTACCTTTTTATCCTGCTCGCTTCCGCCGTCATGTTCGGGCAGATAGCGCTGGTGAGCCAGGGCGTTATCGATATCGCAGGCATCACGCTCGCCGTGATCATCTTTTACCTCGCAATGGTCTCACACGCCCTGCTTCCCGATTATCCTGTCCTTCCCCTGCTGAAAAGGACAGTGATAGTCGGCGTGAAGCGCATCCTGCCCATCGGCTTGGCCTTCGTGCTCATTGGCATATTTTATTATCTGGTCTCGACGCTGCTCGCTCTGGCGGCGCCGGTCTCCGCGTTGTTGGGGTTCATCCTTTTCATACTGTTCTTTGTGCCGCTGGTGACGGGGAGCAGGATGGTCTTTATGGCTGCGGTGCAGGGGGCTGCTGGTACGGCGAAGAAATAAGAGGAGAAATAAGAGAATAAATAAGAAGCTACGCGCCGAGCTTGTGTTCGATGCGGGCGAGACGGCTATCCATGCCGTTCATGCGTTCGTCCATGCGGTCCACTTTGTTTTCTATGGCATGCAGGCGATCATTGACACTATCTATCCTCGTATTCACTTTTTCAAATTCTTGCCCGATTTTGGTGAATGTCCGCTTCGATGTTTCCATATAATTTTCTATTCTTCCCAGTTGGTTATCTATTTTTGAGTTCTTCATCAATAGCTGGATCACTAATCCTGCGATAACTATTTCAAGAAGAGGACTGTGATTCGTTAGTTTAAGAATGAGCATATAGATAACTAGAAGCAACATGCCGTACATTACCCATCGTGTCCCTATATCGACCCATTTCGCAAGACTTACCATAAGCCACCAAAGCGTATTTTTATCAGATAGGCGAGCAGAAGCATGGCAGCGAGATAGCAGAGTATCTGCGTCAATGTCAAACGGAGATCTTGGATCTGGATGCTGAATTCTTCCATGCGAAATAGTGGACATCCGCTCTTAATAAGTCTTTCTCCGCTTTTTCCGGAAACTTTCCGACGGTGGCGGAGATATTACAATCCCATCGAAAAATATTCTTCCGCGCAAGGGTAGGGAAGAAGATTTTCTGCAGCTATCGCTGTTTTTGCGTATCATCGCCGGAAAAGAGACAGAGAAGACGTCCGTCAAAGACTATCAGATGTTGCAGCTATTGCTAACGCGGTGCAGTGCCGGGTTCTGCCGTCGGTCTCTTATACGCCGCCAAGCTTTCGACAGTCCGCCTGCCGATGACTCCTTCCCGTTGATACATGCGAAGGAGACTGCCTGCTTCAGGCACAGTAAGCCGGTCCGGATCAAGAAGATCATCTGCTTTCATATACTTGACGATGCTTGCACGATCCGCATTGGTCAGGCCAGAAGCGCTTAGCGCATTACCCCGCAATCGCTTGCTCATCTCATTCGTGAGGCTTTCCTGCGCAAATACAGTCATGTTCATGTGCTGATCAAGCGTATAATTGCTCTTCTGTTCTCGCACCATCCTTGAGAGGTTTCCCTGGGAGAGTCCGGTATAGCCTTCCAGCCAGAGGCTGCGCGCCAGGATATCTGTCGGAGCTTTCTGGCCATACATGGCAGCAGTGCCCTGGACATAATGTTCTACCATGGCATTGATGAACATTTCCTGCCTTCCTTCATGCTGGAGCAGTTTCATATCGATAAGGCCCTGCTCATTGGTCAAGGCGGCTCTCGCTGCCTTATTGAAGGCCTCTGAATGAAGAACCTGCATGGTCGTCATCATCTTATCTACTTGCTCGTCCAGAGATAAGAATTTCTCAACCCTTGGATTGGAATCAGTGGCAGGTGTGGTCATTTTTCTTCCCTTTGTTCAGGCATAAACCATAAGTTAACCACTGTTTAGTGACACTAATATATAAATCTTTCGGTTTAAACGGCTGCCAAGACCGGTTAAACAGACACAATCAAAACAGGATAAAACAAGAATGATGCAGCAAATATACAAGAAATATGAAAGATGAGTTAATGATGCCCTCCGCCGCCGTGACCGCCATGTTCATCTTGTCCTTTATAATACACTCTTCCTTCATGGGCCTTTGGAGAAACGGCGCCTGCTCGACGGTACATGCTTGCTAATTCCACCGCTTCGGGAAGGTGTATCTTCGTGTGGTCGATGAAACCTTCTGCTTTAGCATACTGTACTAATCCTTCGCGATGCGAATCTTTTAGATGCGATGCAGCAGACGTACGGAGGCGGTCTTCGGTTTGCCTAAGCAATTGATTTCTTACCCCTTCATGATGTTGGAGATCATAATTGTTCCGGTGTGTTCTGACTTGTTGCATCAGCTGAGATCTGGTATATCCATGCGCCGCATGGAGGAGCATGTCGACGCCGAGCGGATCATCTTTTTTCGGTCCTCCTTCCTTGATACCAAGGATCTTCTTTGCGCTACTGATATAATGATCGGCCATCGTATCGACAAATTTCTCTTGGTTGGCCGCATCTTTCAGGCGATCCATGTCGATGAGACCGCCTTCATCTTCAAGAACAGCGCGGACGGCTTTGTTATATGCCTCGTTATGTTCGACACCCATCGTCGTCAGGATCTTGTCGACCTTCGCATCCAATTCGACGAACTTCTTGATCGGATCAGGACCATGACTTCCATGTCCTCTACCGTGACCGCTTACCATCATCATCACCTCAACTATTCACTCTCCTCATTCCAGCCTCTTTGCAGATTATAAATATTGCGTTTCCCAACTCTTCAGGCGTATGACCTTTCCGTCCCACTTCTATATCCTGCATACCAACATTGCTTTTAAAAAGAATCGTCGTAGAGAGGCTGGGGTGATATTCCGATTCCACCCCTGTTGGTGGGTGGCTATGACAAATAGACGACACGAGGCTTCCAATGACCAAGAAATATGAGAAGAAAGATGAAAAAGATGGTCACGAGGCGCCGAAAGAGACGCAAGGCAAAGAGCATACCAAAGAGCATCCGAAAGATCCGCTCTATCAGGAACCTGCCAAGGGAGCTGCCTCGCAGCAGCCTCTCCCACCTGCTATCACCGAGCTGGACAAGCTTTCTCCTGAGCTCAAGGAGAAGCTCGAGAAGATCAAGGGCAAGCTCGACGAGTTCCAGAAAGAGGTCATCAAGAAGTTCGACAAGTACATCATGGGCATCACGCTCCTTCCCCCCCCAAGAGAAGGGGCGGATAAGGACAAGATCCATGTCCTCGTGCTTGTCGATGACACCGACAGCCAGAAGATGAGCAAGTTCGAGCTCCGGGACAAGCTCACCACCATCATCAAGAAGGTCGCGGAAGACATCGACAAGACCCTCCTGCCGCAGGTGGTCATCCTCTCGGAGATCTGGCAATCATGCTACGACGGGAAGTATGACCTCCTCCAGCCGATCTCCTACGGCGCGCCGGTCTTCGACACCGGCATGCTCGCGGCCATCAAGATCGCTGAGATCCACAAGGAGATGGTGATCAAGAAGTTCGAGAAGTACATCGTGGCGTACGTCCTCGCGGGCAGCCTCGTGCAGGGCAAGGCCACCAAGGAATCCGATATCGACGTCTTCGTCGTCATCGACGATACGGATGTCAAGAAGATGACTCGCGCCGAGCTCAAGGACAAGCTGCGCGCCATCATCATCGGGATGGGCATCGACGCCGGCGAGATGACCGGCATCCGGAACAAGATCAATATCCAGGTATATATCCTGACGGACTTCTGGGATTCTGTCAAGGAAGCGAATCCCATCATCTTCACCTTCCTCCGCGACGGCGTGCCGTTCTACGACCGCGGCATCTTCATGCCATGGAAGCAGCTGCTCCGCATGGGCAAGATCAAGCCGAGCATGGAAGCCATCGACCTGTACATGAGCACCGGCGAGCAGTCCATCCAGCGCGTCAAGTTCAAGCTCAAGGACATCGGCATGGAGGACATCTTCTACGCCCTCCTCACGCCATCGCAGGCCGCCCTGATGATGTACGGCGTCCCCCCGCCGACGCCAAAAGAGACGCCAGACGTCATGCGCGACATCTTCGTGCGAAAGGAGAAGCTCATCGAGGACAAGTTCATCGAGACGCTGGAGAAGGTCATCAAGACGAGGAAAGAGCTTGAACATGGAACGAAGCAGGAGATCACCGGCAAAGAGATCGACGAGCTCCTCGACGGTGCGGACAAATACCTCAAGCGCATCAAGCGCCTCTTCACGCAAATCGAGAAGATGCGCGAGGAGGAATCCGTGCTCCATGTCTATGAGACCGCGGTCACGACCATCCGCGACGCGCTCCGTCTTGAGGGTGTCGAGAAGGTCAGGAACGAGGATGTGGTGAAGACTTTCGAAAGCGAGATGGTCCACTCCGGCAAGATACCGGAAAAATATCTCCGCATGCTGGAAGACCTCATGAAGGCGAAAAAGGATTATGATGAGGGCAAGCTCACCAAGGCTGAAGTGGACAAGGTGAAACGGGATTCAGGCCAGTTCATCCGCTTCATGGTCGAGTACCTGCAGCGCAAGCGAGGCAGGGAGCTCGAGCGAGCGAAGATCCGCGTCAAGCATGGCGAACGGTATGGCGAAGTGATCCTGCTTGACACTATAGCGTTCATCATCCATGATATTGACCAGCCGGAAAAGGAGGTCTCCAAGGCGGCCATCAGGCCGGACGGCAGCCTCGGCACGCCAGAGCCAGCGAGTATGGAAGAGCTCGAGAAGCACCTCGCCACTGCCCAGATCCCCCCAAAGGTCTTTGTCAAGGAACCAATCTTCGAGAACCTGAAGAACATCTTCGGCAAGGATGTGGAAGTGATGATTAATTATTGAGCTGTCATGATACGTTCTCTTTTTGTTGTCTTTTCTTTTTGGCAAACTCCTTCCAGGAGACATATCTCCTCTTTTCTCGTTCCGGCAATATGCAGATAGCTATATGATCATTGAATACGTCAAGAAATTCCCGTATTTTCATCCGGAGTAGCGGCTGCTGCGAAGCGAAAGTCTCCAGCTTCATGCTACAGACTTTTTGTTGCATTGGATTAAGAAAACATTTTCGATGACAGTTTGTCGTCTTATACCATCTGACTATATGATAAATTCCCTTCTCCTTATTTCTTGATTTGACGCTCCTACAAGAATAAGAAGAGATTTAAAACATTTTATTCCACCATTCTGTGAATGGTGGTTATACAGTGGAATAAAATGTGCTCAAGAGCGAGCGACCCGAGCCCGAAGGGCGAGCATGCCACCGGTCTATTGATCGATGGTGGTCGCGAGCTGTTGACAAATTATCGTTTATCGTCTCACGACATCATCCAGGCTTTGAGCGCGGCGCGCCTCATGGCGCGCGCCGAGCGCCTCCGGCGCTACCCCGACCGAGCGCCCATCGAGGTAGTGGTAGAGGAGGTCGCTGTTGCAGCCGACACCGAGGTCGCCGTTGCCCAGCACAACCGCGCGGCCCGTATCTGCAGTCGTATAGCCATCATGCCATGAGCCAAACTGGCTCCAGCCAAAACGTGCTTCTCCTGTGTCATTAAGTATCATACTACGCAACGGTGCCTTCCCGCCGGCAGCGATGACCAAGTCCGGATTCTCGAGCTGGTCCTGAATGGGATAGTATCCTGAAGGATTCTTTCTCCCGTCATCAACTGGCCGGACAACCGCATATACAGGCATACTGTCTAAAAATGCAGGATTTTGAGATGCTTCCAAGAATGCAGCATACGATGGAAAAAGCGTTACCGGTACTGTTTTGACCGTTATTCCGTCAAACTGATACGCTTGCCTCTCTCCTAATAGCAAGTCTTTCTCTGCTTGGCTAAGAGGGTATGCTCTATTCACCAATCGGCTTTCTTTAATCGCTGCTTGTATCATATCCGGGCGTGGCATGAACAAGCCGGCATTCTGCACGTCAACAACATATGTTCCTTTCGGGATGTCTCTATATCCTTGCTCTACAGCGACAGTCAATCGTTCGCCTAAGGTATTATGCCATTGCGTCCATACCGACTCCATCGGCTTTTTGCTTTCTCTGTCAGCATGGATACGACCATTGACCAATAAATAAGAGGGTACTTGCAGCAAGCCAGCCTCTTGCACCGCTTGGATAGAATCAGCTACGCCCGTGTTTCCTTCCCGATACATCGGGGCACCGCGTAGGGTTATTCCTGATTCAAGACCTCTGGTCGAGGTGCCTTTCCGGTCAAGCAATACCGTAAACTTTGGTTGGATTTCTGCCATTGTGGACCACCTTTGGTTGTAAGTAAGTCCACCCTAAACGACCACTTATTTATAAACCTTTCTATTTATTTGTTACTTAGTAATAGTTACTTTAATCAACCGCAACATTTTTATAGTTATAGCTATAACTATAGCCTATGCCCACCACCATCCAGGTCTCCGGAACGACGAAACAGATGCTCGATTCCCTTAAGGAAAAGGAGCACATGAAAACGTATGATCAGGTTCTGCAGCATCTTCTAACGACGCATACCGACATACCGAAATCTATGTTCGGTGCGGCACGCGGCATGCTGAACTGGAAAAAAGAAGAGGATAGGCTGAAATTGCATGAACTGTGAATACATTCTGGACAGTTCCGCGTGGGCGGCCTATTTCGATGGAGCGCCTCATGGCGAGAAGATCCACTTGATTATCGAGCACAAGCGTCTCGGGACATCCATCATCGCCCTCGCCGAACTCGCTGATCTCTTCATCCGCAGAAATCAGGCGTTTGACAGGTATCTTCAATTCATTCATAGCAGATCGACGCTTCTTCCCTTGACTGTCCCCCTGGCGTTGACCGCGGCGAAGCTAAAAAATATGATGCGTCTGAAACATCAAAAGTTCGGTATTGCTGATGGTATCCACCTTGCCACCGCGCAACAAGAACACGCGACGCTCGTAACTACTGATGGGGATTTCTCCAATATGTCTGATGTTCTATTGCTCTAGACGCTATTCAATCATCAATATCTTTATATATCCGACCCCCTCCATATAGCTACTCCTGAGGGCGCACACAAGCGAGGCGGATACCATGGCTGAAGCATTAATAACCTGTTCCAAGTGCAAGAAACGCACACCGATGAGCCAGATGCGCTATTCTCCTGATGGGGAAGACCTGATGTGTCAGGCATGCTTCTCCAGCATGACCGGGGGAGCGAAACCTGCCGTCTCTACAGCGAGAGGCGTTGGCAGTACGTTATCCCGTCCGTCTAGCGTCGGATCGTCTAGTTATGGATCGTCGTTTTCCTCACGTCCAGCTGCCGCATCTACGTCTTTATCTTCTGCGAGCAAACCCGTCAGGTATCAGTGCATATCCTGCAACTATACGTTCAGCAGGGCGTCGAAGAACGAGGCCTCTTGTCCGTACTGCAATCGCAAGACATTGCGCAAGGAGTTCCAGCTGACATCAGACGTGGATGAACTGATGGGGAACTTGGGGCCGTATTAAGCCTTGGCTAGCTTGTCCAGTCACTACTAGCTTGTCCAGTCACTAATAGCAATCTTTAAAAAGAAGCGCACTTCTGCGATGCTGGCTTCCTTGAGAAGCAGTCAGCCTCTTTCAGGACATTCACATGAAGCTTTCCATCACCGCGATTTGGCTTTTTTGCGCCCTCTTCTCGATAGCTGCAGCCGCGGCTATCCCGGTCCAGTACACCTTCACCATGACTGGCCAGAATGTTTCTGTGACATCGCATGAAGAGGTGCGGGAGCAATGTTCGCTCAATGACGCCAATGAGACAGTCTGCGTGAATATCACGCGTATGGTGAATCAGACGCAGGAGCAGCCATGGAGTATGGACATCGTCGTCGATGATACCTGCGAGAACATCTGTCTCGACGCCATGCCCGTGCCGGAGCTGCCGGAACAGGTCCATATCCGCAGCTACCTCCTCGCCGAAGACTCGTCCGCGTACGACGTCACGTTCAAGCGTTCCAAGACCACGACCACGACGGATCGCGAGGATAAGGTCAAGATCGAGATTCTCGGCCCACAGTGCACGGACAGCCAATGCGATGCCAGCTGCGTGACCTGTCCGGACGCCAGCTGTCATCCGTCAGGCTATGCCTGCCCGGCCTTGTCTGAGTATATCATCATCCAGAAGATCGTGCCCATGAACCTTACCTTGGGTCAGAATCGTGTCAATGTGCTGGTCAGGAACCTGCTCAATCGGCCCATCAGCGA
>Ga0209824_10000831_pt1 | contig 18683 bp, 13 predicted proteins | sample VDWuncwatermetaG_FD_184124 | JGI IMG/M metagenome (GOLD analysis project Ga0209824, IMG submission 184124) | Wastewater microbial communities from Netherlands to study Microbial Dark Matter (Phase II) - VDW unchlorinated drinking water (SPAdes)... ... | reverse complement strand
ATCTTTCCCTGCAGGAATGGATTTCAGAACTTTGGTTGGCAGCGTTGCCTTCTCACGCTGCACTTTATAGTTATCAAGGATACTCGCCTTTTTTTCGGGTGTGATCGCAGCACTGCGGTGGGTCTTGGGGCCCACAGTAGATTCTGTAGCCGGCGATGTCCCTGAAGCCGTCACGGATCGTGGCGCCTGTGATGTTGGGGTTACTGGGCTTGGGTCCATCTGCCTCAGCAGTATTCCATGCCGATTAGCAAATTGAATCAGAGCCTCGCGGCTCACGCCCAGAGTATGAGCAAGATCTTGGATAGCCTCTAGAAAATGCTCTCTGAGATAGCGCCGAGCAGTATCTGGGACAAGATGCCCGTTTCGTTTCACTTTGCCATAGATGGCAAGCGTCGTATCAGGTGGGTAGCGCGGAGTATGCGGCTGAGAATACCCCATCGCATCGAGTTTTGCGGCAACGGCCCCTTCGGTGCGGAAGTCGCTATCACTGGGGGATCTTCCAAACACACGGTTGAGTTGAGCTGTGATCTCAGCGTGGGTGAGTCCTCGATCACGAAGCCGAGCAGCGAGGCCCATCTCGGAGATAGTTCCGAAGCCTGCAACCTGTGCCATTCGATCCCAAGTCATACCGCGGTTGAGTTCATTTTGGTAATGAAGCGCGAAACTAAGAGCTTGTTCTCCGACACCGAGCTCCTTAGCGATATCTGAGAGAGCTCTTCCATTTTGAAAGGCTTCGATGGCAGCTTTGAGTTTGCCATCTCGAGCCATTTCATCGACGACAGAGAGCCTGAGCGAGCTCAAGTCACCCCGCAGATTAGATTCCGACATTCCAAACCGTGCCGCCATCTCAGACACGGATTCTTGAGTCGTCCAATAAAGATAACTAAGATAACGCGACTCAGGGCTATTTTTCTCCACATCCGTTAAACGAATCGAACGGTGCAGATCTTCGAGTCTCTTCCACACAGTCTCAGAATGGCCTGCAAACTGTGGGTCTTCATAGATTTCAATCGCGTAGTAGTCAATCATGCTCTGAAGCCCCGCTTCAGAGAGACCTGTCTTTTCTGAAAGTTCTTCAAGAAGATCCTCTCGTAGTTCAGGCGCCGTGGATTCGATAATACCAATGAGGGCGTCTTCAAGTTCATGAACAACGTACTGGTAGTGGGCATTGGGGTTTGAGCTGCCAGATTTAAATCGCAGGATGGGGTTATCGCCCTGAAGTTTCCCCACCGTAGCTTTCTGGTACAGCGCAACAAGCGCTCGAAACTCCTCAGCGCACGGAGATACACTCGGCGGCGCTGCCATTAGCAGAGAGGTCATAAAGAGCAGCATCCCATATTTATACGGTGAATTAGCCATCATCATCAATTATAGAGGGGTCAGTCGACTATTGGTAACCAAAAGGGAGGTGAGCCAAACTGGCTCACCTCCCTTTTGGTTACCAATAGTCGACTGGCCCCTTTTGGGATTGACCCGTCGTTTGAAGTCCAATAGCTTGGGGCCCCGTGAACCTGAGATTCATTAGCTTATTTGGTTTAGTGCTGATTGTAGCCCTTGGCTGGGTGTTTAGCACCAATCGCAAGAAATTTCCCTTACGCGTGGTTTTCATTGGCATCGGACTGCAAGTCCTTTTTGCCCTTCTAGTTCTTAAAACGACCCCTGGGCTCTTTATCTTCCAAAAGGTAGGAGATGGCGTCACTCACCTTCTGAATTACGTCGATGTCGGATCTCGATTCGTGTTTGGTCCCAATTTTCAATCCGTCTTCTTCGCCTTTAAAGTGTTGCCCACGATCATTTTTTTCTCGTCCTTAATGAGCGTGCTCTACCACTTGGGTGTTATGCAGATGATGGTCAAGTGGATTGCGTTAATCATGCAAAAGACACTTAAAACTTCGGGTGCGGAGAGTCTATCTGCTTCGGCTAATATTTTCGTGGGGCAAACAGAAGCCCCTCTCGTCATCAAACCTTATCTCGACTCGATGACGATTTCGGAACTCCACACCGTTATGGTCGGAGGGTTTGCGACGGTTGCAGGAGGCGTTCTTGCCGCCTACGTCGGAATGGGAGTGGATGCCGCACACTTGATTACGGCTTCAGTGATCTCCGCTCCAGCCGCTCTCGTGATGGGAAAAATTATGCTCCCCGAAACTGAAACCCCCATCACTGCGGGCACTAAAAACTTTGTTATCCCTAAGGAAACCGTGAACCTCTTTGATGCGGCAACTGTAGGGGCAGCGGATGGGGTCAAGCTCGCGATCAATGTCGGCGCTATGATCATTGCCTTTTTAGCCCTGATTGCCCTGGTTGACGAAGGAACGCAATTCCTCATGGGCCTAATGGGGCTGAATCTGGGACTCATGGACATTTTAAGTCATGTGTTTGCTCCCTTTGCCTGGTGTATGGGAATTGAATCGAAAGACATTCTGCCAGTCAGCCAACTTCTTGGAATTAAAATGGTCAGCAACGAATTTATTGCCTACGATAAGCTTGGAACCTGGATCAAACCTGGCTCAGGCGTTGAGTTATCCCCCCGCTCCATTGCGCTAACGACCTATGCGCTCTGTGGATTTGCTAACTTTGGGTCCATCGGGATCCAACTAGGCGGCATCGGCACACTAGCCCCCGGCCGTCGCGCTGACCTCGCTAAGATCGGATTTCGAGCCATGATTGCAGGGACACTTGCCTGCTTCATGACGGCCTGCGTCGCCGGCGTCATCCTTTAAATTCAGCCCTTCAGAAGGCAACCCCAAAATCCGATAAGTACCCCGTACTGAGAATTATTAGGAAAGGAAACTAAAAAATGAAATCTATTCTATTTGTTTTTGTGCTTGCCCTCGCTATTTCCTGCGGAAGAGAAGAAGAAGATCTGACTCAAGCTCCAACTCCAACTAACCCAACAACATTGAATGAAGCTGACCTTGTGATCAAAGGGACGATCGAAATCCCAGTGATTGTAGGGGCTAAGGGCATTCGTATGGCAGGGGCGAGCGTAACTCAGCCTGTTAAAGTCACTGTTGCACCCGATACAACTTTAGTGTTGGATAATAGTAAGTTCGTAACTCCTCCCATGGCAAGTGCTCTACTTGATTTTGGGAATCTAATTATCAGCGATCTCAAAGACAATAACCTCAAAGTCTGCGGTGCCAGCGGTAAGGAAAAATGCGGAACGGCTATCCTGCGCATGTACACCACAGGTGTTGCCGGTGCTGGTCTATACAATGCGGCAGATGCCTGGGGAGCTCCAATGACTGCCTCGCTGACGACACCTCAATCCGTTGGGCTAGACGTCGCCGGCGCAGCGGTGATGCAGACTTATAGCATTGGCGCTAATATGAGAATCCTGAAACTTAAGGACCTCCCAACCGCGCCTAATTACAACATTCGGTTTGATTTTACGGACGCAGGTGCCGGTGATTACTCAACGACCATCGTCATTGAATACGCCTTGGCTCCTTAACCCGTCTTCTGTTTCCTTGAAGCCAGCCTCGCGAGTAACGCCTGGAAATCATCTAACAGAGCGACGGCTGGCGGAAAGACAAACGCTGTAAGCAATGATCCGAAGAGTAGTCCCCACCCTAACGAAAGCGCGATGGGCACCACAAAATCATCCCGCCCACCAATCCCATAAGCGGTAGGCATCAAGCCGCATACTGTCGTCGCTGTCGTGAGAAAAATTGGCCGACTTCGTAATCTCGCAGATTCAATAATACTCTGCATCTTGTCCATGCCTTCAGCCCGAGCACTGTTGATAAAGTCGATCAAAATAATGGCGTTATTTACAATCACCCCACCCAACGCAATGATCCCCAGCATGGACATGAAACTGAGCGGCCGACCATGCAAGAAAAGCGCCCACACCACTGACATCATCCCCAAAGGAATCGTTAACAATACCAACATCGGCTGAAGCAGATTACCAAACGTGAAAATGAGGATTAAAAAGATTCCCATGAATGCAACAACGAATGCTCGAACAAGCGACGCCAAACTTTCTTTTGTGTCCTCGTCTTCGCCACCAAAATAGACTTTAACTCCTTTGAGCTGCTCATTTATCTTGGGCAGGATCTTGCGAATCATATTATTTGCTTCAGTCGCAGAAATTACGTTCACATCCACATCCCCCAACACTCTCACTTCTCGTTCGGCACCCTCGTGCTCGTATAAGGCTAGCGATTTGCCTTCTTCAAACTGGCTAACCTGAGTTAAGGGAATCAGTTGGCCAAATCGATTGGGGATGAGTAATCGATGCAGAGCCTCATGCGTCTGTCGAGCAGACTCAGGCAAGGAGACTCTGACCTGGACCTCTTCATCAAATTCACGCACGGGAGTCGCTTCAATCCCAGCGTAAGCTGCGCGAACACTTGTTCCAATCTCTGCCACTGACAAGCCAGCCGCCGCTGCCTCAGGGCCATCAACTTTTACCACGATCTCGGATTTGCCGGGTTCGTAGGAGTCGGTAATATCCTGAACTCCCTTAATCCCAGAAAGGGCGTTTTTAAGAGCATCCACCGCAACTAGAATTTCACGGTAATCCTTACCCCGTACACTTAAGCTCACTGGCCTGCCCACCGGTGGTCCGGTTCTCACTAACTCAAAAGTGGAACGTACAAAACCGGGAACTTTAGCCACCTCTGGCCTCAAAGACTCAATGATCTCGTCAACATTTCGGACTCTTTCTGTGGGTGGCGTCAGGTGGACAGCAACCTGAGCGTACTCATTTCCTCGTCTCGTGTCCTGGTCATGTGCATCCTGCTGCTGGATCCCGACTGAGGTCACATACGCTTTAAGCTCGTTGGGTGGTAAGGTGGCAACAATTCTCTCTAGGGGCAGTACGAGCGCCTCCGTTTGTTCTAGACTTGAACCTTGGTTAGTTTGAACTCTAAGAAAAAATATTTCAATCCCGTCGGGCGGGAATAAAACAAAGCGCATGCCAAACACAAAGAGTAGAACAGTAACAACGCCAAGCCCTAGAACTCCTAAACTCAGCCAATACCGATGCTGAACACACCTCTCTAAGATCGATACGTATTTAGGGACCACCACTGTCTCCCACCACTTCTCGCCACGACCAAGGTATCCCGTGGCTTCAGCCCCCGTCTTTTGAATGAGACGCCCAATATTAAGGCGGTGAGCAATGTGGGCCGGAAGGATAAAAAACGCTTCAAGCAGACTTAAGAGCAGTGCCGCTACCACTCCAATGGGAATGACCCGGACAAACTTTCCAAAAATACCACTCATGAACATCATGGGCAGAAACGCCACAACCGTCGTCAAAACTGACGCTGTCACCGCGGGCCATATTTCCTGAGTCGCAGCAACCACGGCCTCAGTAACACCCTTGCCCTTTTGAATCCACCTTAGAGCATTATCCGTAACGACAATCGCATCATCAACCAACATTCCACTGACGATAATGAGTCCAAGAAGGCTCACTAGGTTGATACTAAAGTCTGCCTGTTGGAAAAAAAATAAGGTCCCCAAGAAAGCAAAGGGGATCCCTAAGGCAACCAAGATCGCAATTTTCCAGTGGAGAATATAACCCAAGAGAAGAAGCACAAGGCATAATCCAACCCAAAGATTCCCACTCAATACATTTAGGCGACGTTCAATAAACGACGAAAGATCATTTACAAAACTAACTTGAAGCGTCTCGCCATAAAGCTCATGGACCTTAGCGGTACGAGCCTTCACTTGCTCAACCACGTTGATCGCGTCAGCCTTTGGTTTCTTAAGAACGATGAGCCCCTGGGATGACAGTCCGTTTGTCCGTCGAATGATATCGGTCCGCTCGAGATCATAGCGGACTTTAGCAACGTCTTTGAGTCGAATCGACGAAGCCGTCTCGTTTGCTCGGATAATTGTATTGCCGACGTCCTCAAGAGAAAGAAACTCTCCCACGGTCCGAATCGCTCTTTCTTTAGCGTCTGCCTCGCCCTTTGGCACATCGATGATCCCTCCGGACACCGTAACATTCTGTCCCTTAAGCGCTTGGATCAGATCGTTAAGAGTGAGTCGGTATTTTGCTAAAGACTTAAGATCAGCCTCAACTCGAATCTCTTTATCTCGTAGTCCCTGATGGACGATCTTAGCCACACCAGGAATTCTCTCTAATTCTTTTTCGAAGACTCTGGCAATATCACGTAGTTCAAGGTGGTCCATTTTCCCACCGAGAGAAACTTCAATAATGGGTGTTTGGTCACTTTTCACGGAGGTGACAATGGGCCGTTCCACTCCGTCGGGAAGCTTAATCCTATCTATGACATCCTGAATATCAATCTTTCCTTGAACATCATCGGTCTGGTCAGGGTCCAGCTGAGCCACAATATAACTTCGGCCTTCTAAACTTTTAGAGGTCAATGTTTTAATCCCACCCACCTCTTGGAGATCCTGCTCAATGGGATTAGTCACAAGCTTTTCGACTTCCTCGGCTGACGAGCCATGCATTAATGTCGTGACCGTAATCACATCAAAGGAAACGTTCGGAAAAGCTTCTCGCTGAATGAGAAATAAGGAACCAATACCCACAATCGCGACAAACAAGGTAACCAGGTCAACGAAGAGAGGTTTTTTTGCCATATAAGCAATTAACTGATTCATCATTGCCCGGCTTCCCATGCGATTAATTGCTTGCTAACCCCGCCCATCTTCACCCTAATTTTCCAAGCGGCCATCTTCAGTTGCACCGCAATCGACTGAGCGGTGAGAGTTGCTTCCGACAAATCATCACCTGCCTGGATAACCTGCAAGGTATTGCTGCGACCCAAACGAAATCGGTCCTCTTCTAATTTCACTCGCTCGGTCTGCATCTTAACTGCTTTTTCCATCAACTCTTGAGAGCCTTTGAGCCGACGAATATCAAGGCACGCATTTTTCCATTCAACACGTGTCTGATCCTTCGCCATGGCAAACGCTGCCTCAGACCGAATTTGTTGAACTGCTCCCTCAGACTCTGCCGCATTTTCTGCATTAAACCCGAGCGGCATACTTAACCGAACCCCCACGCTCCAATAAGGGTGGCGCAGCGCCAGTAGGTCTTGAGTTGTTCCCCCTGAAGTTGGATCGACGTCGTTGGCTCCTAGCCCAATTTTAAGCGCTAAATCGGGTTGGTTATCAGATTTAACTTTCGCAAGGTAGGCCTGAGCCGCCTCGGAATTTGCCTTGGCCTGTAAAACGTTCGAGTTAATTTCTAATAATTTCTCGGAAGCGTCTTTTTGATCACAGAGCTTAAATGCAACCTCCTCGGGCGCATCCATCATGACGGGGATTAGCATGGGGTCAATTTCTAACCACTCAGCAGGCAACCCTAAAATAGTAATCAGACCTCGGAATCGGTCACCAACTTCTTGAGTCATACTCGCTAAATGAGTGAGTGAGGCTGCTCTTGCGCTCTCGATCTGAAGAAGGTCAGGCCGTTCAGCCGTCCCTCGCTGCGCTTTGCGACTCACCGTTTTCAAAAGCCTCTCGCGCCGATCCACACTCGCTCGCGCCTCATGCGTTTTTACTTGAGCAAGCCAAGAATCATAGAAAAGTCCGGCTAGATCCAAAAACCAATTATCTTTTGATCGGCTGAGTTCATGCGCTCGCCCTAACGACGTCTTAGCCCCGCTTTCCTTAGCTGAGCGTAGCGCTCTCCCAAAGCTATTCTTCCATAGACTCTGACTCATGCTGAGTAGGACTCGCGATTCCGCAAAAGTGGTATTAGGAATCGTCATAAAATCTAATGAATTGGTCCCATGAGAGGCCTCAAACTGCCAATCGGTTCCAGTGATTAACGAAGAACCAACGCCTAAGGAATACTGAGTTCCCTTGGTCCGCAGAGCTTGAAACGCGATGGGTGGTTCTCGTTGATCGTCCTGAAACCCAACTTGAGCGAAAATACGTGGGTCAGTGATCCCATCCACCTGCATCTGCGGAACCTGAATTGACCCCGCCTGAGCTTTTAATTGACGATAACTATCAGAACGCTTCACCGCAATCTGAATCACAGACAAAAGATTAAGTTTGCCCTCTGGCAGAGATTGAATCACCCCGATCACCTCAGGAGGCAGTGCCCCCAACGCGTCAGAACTGAGAGAACAAATCGATAACATCAAAAGAGAACAAAAGCCCACCATTTGACTGAGACTATAGTCCATAAATTGCCCAACTTAAAGAGCACTCATGACTACTTGTAGAGGGCGGGAGTAATAATCTTATTGATCGACTCGCCGCCAAACGTCCGAACATGGAGAAGGAACGGCTCATAGGGAACCTTCGAATCATCGAGTCGAAGACTCAAACTAAAGGCTTCTGGTGAGCCAATCGGGCAAGTTGGTGAATTCTCAGCCACCCCAGGCAGAATCACGATAACATTGTTCTGGTAGCGCGGGTCAATGGATCCCGGGCAGAACTCCCCTTTAGCGGCGACTCCCTCTAGGACCAGCTCCCAACGATTGCCTTGAAGATCCGGTTTATCTGCCTTCCGAAGGTAGGCATCCCGCAGAGGCAAATAAACTCGATTATCCCGTCCCATCGACACATCGATAACTTTTTCAACTACGAGATGTCCAAGATGCTTCTGCGATGAGGCGTCAACGATATCATAGGTCTCAGGCGTGTGAATGGTTCCAAGATGAAACGTCCGGTAAATAGAAAGGGGATTCTTAAAGTCCGGGCATTTTGTACTATCGCCCGGATGCCGAAATACCGTTACCCCAACTTCAATCTTCTTAAGGTCCTCATCCACAATGCTAGTCGCAGTGCCGACTGTCTCGCAGCGATTATGGAGCCTCGCTTCGACAATAATATTAACGCTATCGTCTTCATCGTAACCAACAGGAACAAACACTTGAACCAACGGGCGCTCAAACTCCTGAATGGCGTTTGCTTGAACACTTTGGGTAATTAAAAAAGAGAGTAAAGTAAAAATCAGGATCATGGCACACCCCCCAATCTTAGGCTGAATAATCTGGCCTCGTATACGCAGGTCTAGCGATAAAAAAACGAAAAGCCAAGATAAATACCGTTAACCAAATAACCCACAAACCAACATGACTCCAATTGATTTCACCCTGAAGCCCAGATTTTAATTCGAAAATGAGTTCGCCCCACGGAGGGAGCCACTGGTAGATCTGCTTGAGCTGATAAAGAAATCCAGAATCAGAATTCACGAGCCCTCCGATAGCGACCCGAAATAATCCACCTAGGACTTGCATGAAACCAAACCCAAATAACCCAATAAAAAAGGCTGGGATACTTCCAATCGCCAAGGAGCATGTCGCCAGGGCAAACATCAGGGTCCACAGACCAAGCGTCTGAGTCAGTATCCCCCACCAAAGGCCCTTAAGAACCAGTGGGTCGTCCACGATAGCACTTACCCCGAATAAATTACAAAAACTGCCAATCATAACAATGTTAAGAATCAGAAGAAGTACCGACACATTCACCCCATACACGACGACATAGGTCCATCGGCTGACCGGATAACAGAACGAGATCTGGCCACGAGCTCCTTGATGGAGATAGGGCACCAACCAAATTCCATAGACCGCAGCGATAAAACTTCCCGCAAAGAGTTGAAGAAAGAGCGCAACAAACATCGTGCGGCTTGAACCGATGGGATAAACAATCCCCTGAAAACTAAAAGTCATTTCCCTTAAAAGCCTAAGCCCCATCCATTCCAAGAGGAATGCGATCGCCACCACAGCAACCACAAGCCTGACACGAAGCGTCTGCCGCAGGCCAAATAAAATCAAGGCTTTCATGTTGCCGCTCCTGCTAATTTAGCAAAGGCGTTTTCGAGGCCCCCATACTCTGCCTCCGCAGCAGCGACCGTACCAGAATAGACTTTCCGACCAAGTTTCAAAATAGCGATGTCAGAACACACCTTTTCAACTTCAGAGAGAATATGAGAACAAATAAGGATGCTACTACCCTGAGCGCAGAAATCCTGAAGCCGCTGACGAAGCTTAATCACCATCATTGGGTCCAGGCCATTGATGGGCTCATCCAGGATTAGAAATCGAGGCCTCACCATAAACGCAGCTGCTAGTAATAAACGACGTCGATTACCCTTTGAGAGTTGCCGAATTTTTTTATGGGGGTCCAACTCAAAAAAACCGATTTCCTCATCGCAGACAGACGATTTACTCTCGAGACGATACAAGGATCGAATCATCTTCAAATATTCCAAGGGGCTCAGAAACTCAGGCGCACTCCCTTCTTCTGGGACATACGCCAATTCACGGAAACACTGAGTGGAACCAGGTTGGTACCCCAACACTGTGACGCTACCTGATAAAGGGCGGATCATCCCTAGAATGGCTCGAACCATTGTCGTTTTACCGGCGCCATTACTCCCTAAAACCCCGAGGCAACGCCCTTCACCCAGTGAAAGACTTAGGTCCTGCACCACAGGCTTAAAACGGTAGGATAAGGAAACTGAATCAAGATTAAAGATTGGGCTTTCCATTCATTGCTCGAAACGTATATCACCATAGCGATGCCCTCTAGCCAACAAAGTATTGCATTGGGTCTCGATATTGGCGGAACCAGAATCAAATCTGTCGCCGTAGACCATCGTTATCAAATTCTATCCCAACATAAACTCGATTCCCAGGCCAAGAATGGTCCGCGAGCGGTTAGGAAAGCCATCGGAGAGACGATCGCTCATTATAAACTCAATGGAATTGCCTTTTCTTCGATTGGTATCGGCTGCGCAGGGTCCGTTGAACCAAAGACTGGAATCGTGAGAAACTCTCCCAACTTTGCAGACTGGTCTAATGTTGATCTAAAAACTGAAATTGAAAGAGATTTCGGCGTCACAACTACGGTCGAAAATGATGCCAATTGCGCCGCCTATAGTGAGTGGAAAATGGGCCGGGGGCGAGGCCATGATAATCTAGTCCTTCTCACCTTAGGAACCGGCATCGGTGGGGGATTCATTCTGAATGGTAATCTGTACCGAGGTTCAACGGGAACTGGGGGCGAGTTAGGTCATTTGTCGATTTATGCCAATGGCGTGCCCTGCCCCTGTGGCAATCGTGGTTGTTTTGAACGTTACTGCTCCGCTTCTTCTCTGATGAAATCTTTACCCGAATACTCTGCCAAAGAAATCTTTAGCCGCGCTGCTGAGCAACCTTTCAAATCGCTCATTAGTCAGTTTATGGCAGATTTTAGCGTCGGATTGACTAGCATCGCCAACGTCTTTGACCCGAGCCTTATTTTACTTGGGGGAGGATTAAGCCAAGGCGTCTCCCAATATCTAGACCAACTCCAAACCTGGGTTCAGAAGAATGCGTTCCCGGCGGTAGGGGCCAACGTTAGCATTGCGATGACCGAGCATTTAAACTTAAGTGGGGCTCTTGGCGCCGCCTGCATCGCGCTAGAACAATCTGAGTGTTAACAATTCTATCGGATCAGGGTAAAACAACGGTTCCAACGAACCTTCTTCCATGTCGAAACAACGCCTTGTTGATCCAAGGAAATCCAAATCATCTGAGCCTTGCCCTTAATGTTCTCTTTTTTCACAACGCCCCAGAATCGACTATCATAGGAATCATCCCTATTATCCCCCAGGACAAAATAACTACCTTCAGGCACCACTTCTTCAAAGTTTGGCCGGGCCATTGCCTTCAGCTCATTCTTTGAAAGACGAATATAATGAACCTTATCGTCAATATGTTCCTTATAGAGGATGCCTTCCGAGTCGTTTGGTCCTAGGACCGATTCAATTTCTGCGGAATCTGTGACCAATTCTTGTTGAAGGAGCTTATCATTCACCCAGAGCTTATCGTCGTGAAACTTAACTCGATCACCAGGAATGCCAATCACTCTCTTGATGTAGTTTAAAGACTCGTCCCGAGGAAAAAGGAAGACGATCACATCACCACGCTTTGGATCTGAAGTATCGAATAGTTGAATCTTGGTAAAAGGAATACTGAATGAATAAGAGAATTTTGAGACAAAGAGATGATCGCCAATAAGCAATGAGGGTTCCATGCTTCTAGAAGGAATTCTAAAAGGCTCGACAACAAAAGAACGAATGAAAATAACGACCAGGATACAGACGATTAACGCGCGGATAATATCGTAACGCTCTTCGGTCGCTTGAACAGCAGCAGATTTTCGGACGGACATATCGACATTCTAACAAAAAAAGAGCCCGGATGCTAAACATCCGAGCTCTTAAATAATTGGGGCATCATGCTACTTTCCCACGAAGTTTCCCTCGCAGTATCATCGCCGACCAGCGGCTTAACTTCTGTGTTCGGAATGGGAACAGGTGTATCCCGCTCTCAATAAACACCCCAAAGTGTCAAACCTTTGTGGGTGCCTGTTTTACCAGGCACCCAAAACAATAAGCATAGGGCAAAGATGTTGTAAACCTTCTCTGAACAGACTCGATAGAAAGAAATAAGTTAAGCCTCACGGCCAATTAGTACTGGTTAGCTAAACACATTACTGCGCTTACACACCCAGCCTATCAATCTTGTAGTCTTCAAGCGGCCTTTAGGGGACATAAAGCCCCAGGGATATCTTATCTTGAGGGCGGCTTCCCACTTAGATTCTTTCAGCGGTTATCCGTTCCAGACTTAGCTACCCAGCAATGCCCCTGGCGGGACAACTGGCACACCAGTGGTCTGTCCATCCCGGTCCTCTCGTACTAGGGATAGCTCCTCTCAAATATCCTGCGCCCACGGAAGATAGGGACCGAACTGTCTCACGACGTTCTAAACCCAGCTCGCGTACCACTTTAATTGGCGAACAGCCAAACCCTTGGGACCTACTACAGCCCCAGGATGTGATGAGCCGACATCGAGGTGCCAAACCTCCTCGTCGATGTGAACTCTTGGAGGAGATCAGCCTGTTATCCCCGGAGTACCTTTTATCCGTTGAGCGATGGTCCTTCCATGTGGTGCCACCGGATCACTAGGACCTGCTTTCGCACCTGCTCGAGATGTCCCTCTCGCAGTTAAGCTCCCTTATGCCCTTGCACTCTACGCCTGGTTTCCAATCAGGCTGAGGGAACCTTTGTACGCCTCCGTTACAATTTAGGAGGCGACCGCCCCAGTCAAACTGCCCACCAGACACTGTTCCTAAGCCGGATTACGGCTCTAGGTTAGAAATCCAAACAAGTAAGGGTGGTATTTCAAGGACGGCTCCACAAAAGCTAGCGCCTCTGCTTCAAAGCCTCCCACCTATCCTACACATACTAACCCGAATCTCAATGCCAAGTTACAGTAAAGGTTCACGGGGTCTTTCCGTCTTTCCGCGGGTAGACTGTATCATCACAGCCCGTCCATTTTCGCCGAGTCTCTGGTTGAGACAGTGGGGAAGTCGTTACGCCATTCGTGCAGGTCGGAACTTACCCGACAAGGAATTTCGCTACCTTAGGACCGTTATAGTTACGGCCGCCGTTTACTGGGGCTTCGGATCAAGGCTTCACCTAACGGTTGACCTCTCCCCTTAACCTTCCAGCACCGGGCAGGCGTCAGACCCTATACGTCGTCTTACGACTTTGCAGAGTCCTGTGTTTTTAGTAAACAGTCGCTACCCCCTGCTATCTGCGACCTCGTTCAGCTTCCGTTGTTAGCGGTCACCTACTAAAGGCACACCTTCTCCCGAAGTTACGGTGTCAATTTGCTGAGTTCCTTAACCAGAGTTCTCTCGAGCGCCTTAGGATTCTCTCCTCACCCACCTGTGTCGGTTTCCGGTACGGGCACCTAAATAACTCACTACGAGGATTTTCTTGGAAGCATGGGATCTACTACTTGAAGAAACCCGAAGGAGTCTTCTCGTCCTTGTTCTCAGGCATGTGTGTCGCGGATTTTCCTACGACACGCCCTACACATCTCAAGCCCAATCCACATGGGCTCTAGTATACCCTTCTCCGTCTCCCCTTCGTTGATAACGCTATTTAGCTGGCGCAGGAATGTTGACCTGCTTTCCATCGCCTACGCATTTCTGCCTCGGCTTAGGACCCGGCTAACCCTGGGAGGATTAACCTTGCCCAGGAACCCTTGGGTTTACGGCGGACGGGTTTTTCACCCGTCTTATCGCTACTCGTGCCAGCATATTCACTTCTATTTTGTCCACCAGTGCTCTCGCTCTGGCTTCAACCTACGATAGAACGCTCCCCTACCGCCTAATGCAAGCATTAGGCCCGTAGCTTCGGTACTGAACTTTAGCCCCGTTATATTTTCGGCGCATGTTCGCTTGACCAGTGAGCTATTACGCTTTCTTTAAAGGATGGCTGCTTCTAAGCCAACCTCCTGGCTGTCTATGCACTCACACAACCTTTACCACTTAGTTCAGATTTTGGGACCTTAGCTAACGATCTGGGCTGTTTCCCTCTCGAATGTGAAGCTTATCCCACACATTCTGTCTCCAGTGATTCAATTAGACGGAATTCGGAGTTTGGTTGGGTTTGGTAGTCTTGTAGGACCCCTAGCCCATCCAGTGCTCTACCTCCGTTAATCATTCACCAGGCTCTACCTAAATAGATTTCGGGGAGAACCAGCTATCTGCAAGTTTGATTAGCCTTTCACTCCTAGACACAAGTCATCCGCTTATTTTTCAACATAAGTCGGTTCGGACCTCCACAGATTTTTACATCTGCTTCATCCTGCTCATATCTAGCTCACTTGCTTTCGGGTCTACTCATTGCAACTAAACGCCCATTTAAGACTCGCTTTCGCTACGGCTACACCTCAATTGGCTTAACCTTGCTACAAAAAGTAACTCGCTGGCTCATTATACAAAAGGTACGCAGTCAGGCGTATTTCCGAAGAAACATAGCCCTCCTACTGTTTGTAAGCATACGGTTTCAGATTCTATTTCACTCCCCTTATCGGGGTTCTTTTCACCTTTCCCTCACGGTACTTGTACACTATCGGTTACTGGGTAGTGTTTAGCCTTGGAAGATGGTCCTCCCAGATTCTCACAGGATTTCTCGTGTCCCGTGATACTTGGGAACTACTCGAGAGAAGAAACGCTTCACCTACAGGGCTATCACCTTCTATGGCCCAACTTTCCTGATGGTTCGGTTCACATTTCTTTTTGTAACTCTCTGGTGTCTTAGCAGTAACACCTGAATAGTCCCGCGACTCCATATAAACAACGCCTGCTTGCTATAAGTTTATACGGTTTAGGCTGTTCCCCGTTCGCTCGCCACTACTAGGGGAATCTCATTTGATTTATTTTCCTAAAGGTACTGAGATGTTTCAGTTCCCTTCGTTGGCTTCATACACCTATGAATTCAGTGCATGATTGCAGAACTTCATTCTGCAGGGTTTTCCCATTCGGACATCCGCGGATCACAGCTTGTTTAGCAGCTCCCCGAGGCTTATCGCAGCTAGCCACGTCCTTCATCGCCTCCCAATACCAAGGCATTCACCATATGCTCTTAGTAGCTTAACAATTTTATTCCTAAAGGAATGCTCGGAAAAATTTACTCCAGTCGAAACTGGACATTTTACCCTATGCTATTGTCAAAGACCGAATGAAACAGCTCACGCCATCTCACTTTAAACTTTTCATGGTGGGCCCAGGAAGAGTTGAACTTCCGACCTCACGCTTATCAGGCGTGCGCTCTAACCACCTGAGCTATAGGCCCTTGTCAACTTCTCGTGGACCCTTCAGGCCCTAAAAAACTTAGCCTGAGTCCCTGAAAACTAAATAGCAATAACACTTCAATACGGACATTGACCTTATAGTTTCATCTTAAGATTCCTATCGGTCTCTAAAAATTACTCCTAGAAAGGAGGTGATCCAGCCGCAGGTTCCCCTACGGCTACCTTGTTACGACTTCACCCCAATCATCAACCGCACCTTGGGCACCTCCCTCCTTACGGTTAGGACAGTGACTTCTGGTGCAATCAACTTTCGTGGTGTGACGGGCGGTGTGTACAAGGCCCGGGAACGTATTCACCGCAGCGTGCTGATCTGCGATTACTAGCGATTCCAGCTTCATGAAGTCGAGTTGCAGACTTCAATCCGAACTGAGACCGGTTTTTTGAGATTAGCTCCCCCTCGCGGGTTGGCTACCCTTTGTACCGGCCATTGTAGCACGTGTGTAGCCCTGGATATAAAGGCCATGAGGACTTGACGTCATCCCCACCTTCCTCCGGTTTAACACCGGCGGTCTCCTTAGAGTGCCCAACTAAATGATGGCAACTAAGGACAAGGGTTGCGCTCGTTAAGGGACTTAACCCGACATCTCACGATACGAGCTGACGACAGCCATGCAGCACCTGTCTCCCGGCCTCCGAAGAGGAAGCCCTATCTCTAGGGTTGTCCAGGGATGTCAAATCCAGGTAAGGTTCTTCGCGTTGCGTCGAATTAAACCACATGCTCCACCGCTTGTGCGGGCCCCCGTCAATTCCTTTGAGTTTTAACCTTGCGGCCGTACTTCCCAGGCGGGGTACTTAATGCGTTAGCTGCGGCACTGTAGGGGTCAATTCCCACAACACCTAGTACCCATCGTTTACAGCGTGGACTACCAGGGTATCTAATCCTGTTTGCTACCCACGCTTTCGCGTCTCAGCGTCAAGAATGGTCCAGAAGGCCGCCTTCGCCTCCGGTATTCCTCCTAATATCTACGAATTTCACCTCTACACTAGGAATTCCACCTTCCTCTACCATCTTCTAGCTAGCTAGTTTCAAATGCACTTCCTCGGTTGAGCCGAGGGCTTTCACACCTGACTTAACTAACCGCCTACACGCGCTTTACGCCCAATAATTCCGAACAACGCTAGCACCCTACGTATTACCGCGGCTGCTGGCACGTAGTTAGCCGGTGCTTCCTCTCAAGGTACCGTCAAGTGACATGACTATTAGCCACATCATTTTTCTTCCCTTTCGACAGGGCTTTACGACCCGAAGGCCTTCATCACCCACGCGGCGTCGCTGCGTCAGAGTTTCCTCCATTGCGCAATATTCCCTACTGCTGCCTCCCGTAGGAGTCTGGACCGTGTCTCAGTTCCAGTGTGGCTGATCAACCTCTCAGATCAGCTAACCATCACAGCTTTGGTGAGCCGTTACCTCACCAACTAGCTAATGGTGCATAGGCCTATCTCCAAGCGATAGCTTACAAGTAGAGGCTACCTTTGACCTCTGTTACCGTAGTAACTGTGGTCTCATTCGGTATTAGCCCTCCTTTCGGAAGGTTGTCCCCATCTCGGAGGAAAGTTACCTATGTATTACTCACCCGTCTGCCACTTTACTCATGACCGAAGTCACTTTCTCGTTCGACTTGCATGTATTAGGCACGCCGCCAGCGTTCGTTCTGAGCCAGGATCAAACTCTTCAGTTAAGCTTGATCAGAAGAGAAGCAAGCTTCTCTTCGTTAAAAAACAGACTTTCATATTTCAGAAAGTCCTAAATGACTGAGCCCGTATTTTGCGTTACTGCTATTTAGTTGTCAAAGACCCGAAATTCCTAACGAACTCCTGGTTCTATATATCACCTCTAGCTGTGTCAATTTTATTTTCACAGTTTTTCGGGGAGATAAGAACTTCAAAGACCGCTTAAGAAGATCGGACCATAACCGAGTTGCCCGGACGACGGCAAGTAGATAAACTAGGATTTATTATGAATCAGTTTATGATTGTTGGCGGCGGCATTTCGGGGCTTATTGCGGCGCATATTCTCAAAGATCTTGGCGTTGATTTTGCGGGGCTCGAACCATCGGGCGATCTCGCGATGCACTTTCCGCTTAGTACTGTAAACGTATTTCAGGAACAAACTCTGGACGCGTTATCGAGCATACTGTCTGAGCAAGCGTGGGTCAGAGATGATGTCGCTCCTTCTTTCCGAGCAAAAGGAAATTGGGTACCAGCTGGACCGACTGACAATCCAGAGTCGGAAAATTATTGGTTACATTCACCCCGTTGGGCAATGGCAGCAGATAACTTGGAATCGATCCGAAGTTTATCGACGATAATTGCGCCTAGTTTTCATTGCCATAAGAAGGTGGCAAAACTCGACATAGCCGGCAAAACCATTCATTGCACAGATGAGAGCACGTTCTCTTACGAAAAGATCGTGTGGTGCCTACCGCTTCAAGAATTGGCGTTGGTTAGCGGGAATCAACTTGCTGCGATTGCAAAACCACTTCGTACGCTTGCGAAACCTGAATCAGGATTCATGTTGGAATTTAAGTGCCGGCGATTTGATGCGCCATCATCACTTATCGTTTTTAAATTCCGTTTTAAATCGAATCATCTGGAAGCGATCGCAACGATTAGCCCAGCTGATGATCAAGGCATTTTGGTGCAGTGGATGGTCTGGCTTCCAGAATCAATCTCTGAATCACATGAAGAAGTCGCAAAATGTGTAAAATCATTTCGAAGAGAACTCGCTAAGGAATTTGATTTTTTCTCAGAGAGCCACGAGGCGAGTCGGTTTATTTTTATCCCCGCGATCACGGGAGCGTCGGCGATCACCCATGAAACTCTTCATCTTTTCAACGACTTAATTTACTTCGGGCCTGAGATTCATTTACCAAGTAGCACGAGTCAAGCGCGCTACCTTGATCGTTTAGCAGCGAATGTTCCGTTTCTGCGTGAAACCTTACGTACCGAGTCTATTTCAAACACATTGTAATATTTAAATTGGGCGTGATATTAAGTGAGATAGAGGTTGGCTTCGTATGGGGGGCTAGCCAATGCGGGTTGGGAGGGGATTATTTCATTACGCCAGGA
>Ga0209824_10000829_pt1 | contig 18718 bp, 18 predicted proteins | sample VDWuncwatermetaG_FD_184124 | JGI IMG/M metagenome (GOLD analysis project Ga0209824, IMG submission 184124) | Wastewater microbial communities from Netherlands to study Microbial Dark Matter (Phase II) - VDW unchlorinated drinking water (SPAdes)... ... | reverse complement strand
TTGTCGGGATTCATCCCGCTGCGATTGTGGCTCCCAGTGTGCAGATAGATGCGACTGCCAGCATCGCAGCGACAGCGGTGATTGCAGCGGGTACGGTGATTGGTGCGCACAGCGTCATCGGCGAGGGCTGCGTGATCGGCGAAAACGTGGTGATAGGCAGTCATGCGCGCCTTTATCCGCGCGTGGTGGTGTATCACCACTGCGTCATAGGCGAACGCTTGATTGCCCATTCTGGTGTGGTGATAGGCGCGGATGGGTTTGGCTTTGCCGTCGAAGGCGACCATTGGTTGAAGATTCCGCAAATCGGTCGCGTGGTCATCGGCGACGATGTGGAAATTGGCGCGAACACCACCATAGATCGCGGCGCATTAGCCGATACGATTATTGAAGACGACGTAAAACTCGACAATCAAATTCAAATCGCCCACAACGTGCGCATTGGTGCGCATACCGCAATCGCTGGCTGCGTGGGCATTGCAGGCAGTGCGGTGATAGGCAAGTATTGCCGCATCGGTGGCAGCGCGGGGATTTTGGGGCATCTGCAAATTGCCGATCATGTTGAGATTGCATCGTTCTCATTGATTGGTAAATCCATCCGCGAAGCGGGTTCATATGCAGCGATTTATCCGTTCGCTAAAGCTGAGGACTGGCGCAAAAATGCCGTGCATTTACGACATTTAGATAGCTTGGTTGACCGTCTTAAAACACTCGAAAAACAAGTTGAATTATTAAAGGGAGAAGCACCATGCAAATGAACATCCACGAAATTCTCGAAACACTACCCCATCGTTACCCGTTTTTGTTGGTCGATCGCGTACTGTCTATAGAGCCAGGTAAAGCAATTGTGGCATTGAAAAACGTCACGATTAACGAGCCGTTTTTCCCTGGGCACTACCCGCATCATCCTGTCATGCCTGGCGTACTGATTATCGAAGCCATGGCGCAAGTCGCCGCTTTGTTGTCGTTCAAATCTATGGTTGCCGACCCCGATAAAAAATCGGTGTACTACTTTGCGGGCATTGATGGTGCACGCTTTAAGCGTCCTGTTAGCGCAGGCGATCAAATCATTTTCAAGGTTACTTTATTGCGCAGTATGCGTGGCTTGTTCAAGTTCAAAGCGGTTGCCGAAGTCGATGGTTTGTTGGTTGCTGAAGCGGAACTGATGTGTACTTCAAAAGAAGTCGAATAAATTCGGGCATCTCTATAAATCCAAATCTCATCGCGATGCGTTGTTGCTCACAAAAAATTATTCCTTACATAGTCTGTCTATGCGCGTCATAATTTTTTGTTCGCGCCTAGCCTCACTTCGATATTTGAATTTCTAGAGACACCCGATTACAAATAAATAATAGGGTTAAAAATATGATTCATTCCACTGCGATTATTCACCCCAATGCGCGTCTCGCTGACGATGTAGAAATTGGTGCGTATAGCATTATTGGTGAGCATGTTGAAATCGGTAGTGGCACGGTGGTCGGCCCGCATGTGGTAATCCATGGGCATACCCGTATTGGCAAAAATAACCGCATCATGCAATTTAATTCTTTGGGCGAAATTCCTCAGGATAAAAAATATGCAGGTGAACCAACGCGTTTAGAAATTGGCGACAACAACACCATTCGTGAGTTTTGCACCTTTAACTTAGGCACGATACAAGACGGTGGGCTAACCAGTATCGGCAACGATAATTGGATTATGGCTTACGTCCATATTGCGCACGATTGTCATGTTGGCAATCACACCATTATGGCGAATGGCGTAACCCTCGCAGGCCATGTACGCATTGACGATTGGGTCATTATTGGTGGGCTGACGGGCGTGCATCAATTCGTGCGTATCGGCGCACATGCAATGACCGGTTTTCAGTCGCGTATTACGCAAGATGTGCCGCCGTATTTCACCGTGGCGGGCAATCCCGTTGAAGCACACGGCATCAATTCGGAAGGCTTGAAACGACGCGGTTTTGATGTGGCGCAAATCGCCACGATTAAGGCGGCGTACAAAACCATTTATAAATCGGGTTTGAGTTTTGCGGAGGCACAAACCGCGCTACAAGCGCAACTAGGCGATCATCCTGAGTTACAACTATTGGTCGAATTCTTGGCCAGTTCACAACGCGGCATTGTTCGTTAAGGTTTTCTAAGTAATGCAATCAGAAAAAAAAATCGTAGTCGGAATTGTCGCGGGTGAAGCATCGGGAGACTTGCTCGGCAGCCATTTAATCGCAGCCTTAACAGCGGCACAGCCTGCCGTCGAGTTTGTCGGTATCGGCGGGCCAAAGATGCAAGCAGCAGGCATGACTGTGTTGTATCCGATGGAAAAATTAGCGGTGCGCGGCTACGTCGAAGTGCTGCGTCATTACTTAGAAATCGTTGGCATACGGCGCAAATTACGCGCCTATTTTTTGACGCACAAACCGCAGCTTTTTATCGCCATCGACGCGCCTGATTTCAATTTAGGCTTAGAGCGCGATTTGAAATCCGCAGGCATTCCGACAGTCCATTATGTGAGCCCATCCATTTGGGCGTGGCGTGGCGAACGCATTCACAAAATCAAACACGCAGTGTCGCACATGCTGTGTTTATTTCCGCATGAAGCTAAGCTGTATCAAGACGTAGGCGTGCCAGTCGATTTTGTCGGACATCCGCTTGCCGACATGCTGCCGCTGCATCCTAAGCGTGCCGAGATGCGCGAAACCATGCGTATTCCGCTGGGGGCTACCGTGTTCGCGTTGTTGCCGGGCAGCCGCCAAAGCGAAGTGAAAAGTTTGGCGGAAACCTATATCAATACCGCGAAACTGATTTTGCAAAGTGTGCCAGACGCGCGCTTTTTAGTGCCGCTGGTGAGCCGCGAAACGCGCCGCATGTTCGAGCAGGCTTTGTACGATTTTGATGGCGAACAACTGCCGATTACCTTGCTGTTTGGTCACGCCCAGGATGCCATGATTGCCGCCGATATGGTGCTGGTGGCATCGGGCACGGCGACGCTGGAATGCGCGCTGCTCAAGCGCGCGATGGTGATTACTTATCGTATGCCAAAACTATCTTGGTGGCTGATGAAGGGCAAAGGCTATCTGCCTTACGTTGGTTTGCCGAACATTTTGCTAGGACGTTTTGTCGTGCCTGAATTATTGCAACAGGACGCAACTCCGCAAAATTTAGCCCAAGCGATGTTGAATTTATTGCGTGATAAAAATGCTGTCGCCGAACTCGAAACCGCTTTCACTGAATTGCATTTGAGCTTGCGCCATGACACCGCGCAAAAAGCGGCAGCTGCGATTCTGCCTTACCTAAAAGCGGCATGATGTACGCGCATTTAATTTGCTGTGGCGTGGATGAAGCAGGGCGTGGCCCGTTGGCAGGTCCTGTCAGTGCCGCAGCAGTGATACTCAATCCTGCCCGTGCGATTGCAGGCTTGGCAGACTCGAAAAAACTCTCCGAAAAAAAGCGTGATTTGCTCGCCCCCCAAATACGCGAACACGCTTTGGCGTGGGCTGTGGCGTATGCCAGCGTGGAGGAAATTGATGAACTCAACATTTTGCAAGCGAGCTTGCTCGCCATGCGCCGCGCGGTGTTGGCGTTGCCAGTAACACCAGAATATGTGTTGGTGGATGGCTTGTTTTGCCCCGATACGGGTATTCAAAGCGAAGCGATCGTGCAAGGCGATAGCAAAGTTGCCGCAATTTCAGCCGCGTCAATTTTGGCAAAAACCGCGCGTGATGCGTTGATGTTGGCGTTGCATGAGCAATATCCGCAATATGGTTTTGCGGGACACAAAGGCTACGGCACAGCGGCGCATTTGGCAGCGTTGCAGGAGCATGGTGCGTGTGCAATTCACCGGCGCAGCTTCAAACCTGTGCGCGATGTTTTACTGACACAGGCAACGCGCTAGAAATTTTCGCGTAGGCGAAAAATCGCTATAAAAAATTCACGAAAGTAGTGGAAAGAGAATGGCAAAACGGCCTAGCTTTGCTATAATGCTGCGCTTCAGCGTGTAGCGCAGCCTGGTAGCGCACTACCTTGGGGTGGTAGGGGTCGGAAGTTCGAATCTTCTCACGCTGACCAAATTCATCACTTCCCAGTCCACTCGAATTTAGACCGACGATGCGTATTCTCATTAGCAATGACGATGGTTATTTCGCACCTGGACTGGCGATACTTGCCGCACATTTAGCCTGCATTGCCGACGTGGTCGTCGTAGCACCCGAACGTGATCGCAGCGGCGCAAGCAACTCCTTAACACTTGATAGACCACTCAAACTACGCCGCGCCGATAGCGGCTTTTATTACGTCAACGGTACGCCCACTGATTGTGTGCATTTGGCGGTCACGGGCATGTTAGATGAGCAGCCCGACCTCGTTGTATCAGGCATTAACGCCGGGGCAAATATGGGCGACGATACGATTTATTCGGGTACGGTAGCGGCGGCAACCGAAGGCTATTTGCTCGGCATTCCTGCGATTGCGGTGTCGTTGGTGGGTAAAGAATTGCAGCATTACGAAACAGCAGCGCGCGTGGTGGTCGAGTTGGTGCAACGCTTTGCCATACAAAAAAATTCGCAACCTTGGCTGCTCAATGTCAACGTGCCCAATATCGCTTATGCCGATTTACAAGGCACCGTGGTGACGCGTTTGGGCAAACGCCACAAAGCTGAGCCGGTCATCAAGGCTCTTAATCCGCAAGGTGAAACGGTGTATTGGGTGGGTGCGGCGGGCAAGGCGCAAGACGCGGGCGAGGGCACAGATTTTTACGCGCTCGCCGCCCGTCAAGTGTCGATTACACCCTTGCAGATTGACCTTACGCAAACTTCACAACTCGCCGCTGTGCGCGCTTGGCTGCAATGAATAAAGCTAAAGGTATCGGTATGACTTCGGAGCGCACTAAGCTGCGCATGGTGGAACGCCTGCGTGCGCAAGGCATACAAGACGACGCAGTGTTGGCGGCGATGTTTGCTGTGCCGCGTCATTTGTTTGTCGATGAGGCATTAGCCAGTCGCGCCTATGACGATGTGTCGTTGCCGATTAACTTTAATCAAACCATTTCGCAGCCTTATATCGTGGCGCGCATGATAGAAATTTTGCGCAACGGACAGCCACTGAAAAAGGTGTTGGAAATCGGCACAGGCTGCGGCTATCAAGCGGCGGTCTTGGCAAATGTGGCGGACAGCGTGTACAGCATGGAACGTATTGAGCCGCTGCATTTGCGTGCGAAAAAACAGTTGAGTGAATTGCAAATCAATAACGTGACATTGCGTTATGCCGATGGCTGTACAGGCTTGCCCGAAGTCGCTCCGTTTGATGGCATCATCATGGCCGCCGCCGCGCCCACGTTGTTGCCCGCACTGCGTGCGCAATTAGCCATCGGTGGGCGCATGGTGTTGCCTGTGGGGATGAATGAACAGCATTTGTATTTAATCGAACGCGATGCCAAGGGCTATCGCGAAACCAAATTAGAAGCGGTGAAATTTGTGCCGTTATTGATGGGAAAAGCATGAGCTACCAACACTTTTTAAGCTGCGTTCTCGCGGCTGTTTTTTTAGCGGCGTGTAGCACTGCACCCGTGCGCGACGGCAGTGCTAAAGTAAAAGTAACAAGCACTGAAGATACGCGTATGCAAGCAGCAGGTGAAAAAGATTGGCGACCTGCTACACATCAGGTTTTGAAAGGCGATACTTTGTACAGCATCGCGTTTTATTACGGCTTGGACTACCACGAATTAGCTGAGTTAAATGGACTGAGAAACCCCAGCCTGATTAACGTTGGACAAGTATTGCAACTGTTCGCGATGAGCAATAAAGCCAGCACAACGGGGACGCTTGCCAGTGATAGTGCGCCTGTCTCGGTGACGATTAAAGAGCAGCCTAAGTTAGTCAAATACATTTACAACGATGCCGCCGTGGGGCAAATCGACAGCGTGCAAAACGGTGCAGCGATCAGCCTTGCTAGTAGCGTGACCAATGTCCCTAGTGGCGTAAAAGTACCCGTCGCGCCGATTGCAAAAGTTGAACCGCGCGTCGATGCCCCTGTGCTGAATACGGATGAAGACGCGCTGCAATGGACGCTGCCTACCAACGGCAAAATCATCGCGCAATTTTCTGAAGCGGCGAATCGTAAAGGCATCGACATCGCGGGCAAGTTGGGGCAACCCATCTTTGCCAGCGCGCCAGGTAAAGTGGTGTATAGCGGCAGCGGTTTACGCGGTTATGGCAAACTCATCATCATCAAGCACAACAAGACTTATTTGAGTGCCTATGCGCACAACGACAAAATTTTGGTGAAAGAAGGGCAGAGCATCAAACGCGGTGAAAAAATTGCCGAAATGGGCAACACCGATGCCGAGCAAATCAAGCTGCATTTTGAAGTGCGCCGCTTGGGCAAACCTGTCGATCCCGCCAAGTATTTACCAAAATCTTGAGCGACTTAAAATCACTTAAAACAATCCCTTTAAGCGTGGTCGATCACGACCGCGACAGTGCCAATCTGACCTACGTTTACCCCGTTATTTCACGCCGCGCGGGTGGCGTGTCTATCGGCATCAATCTCAATCCCAACAACGCCTGCAACTGGCGATGTGTGTATTGCCAAGTGCCTGACCTTACGCGCGGCACAGCTCCCCCTGTCGAGCTAAATTTATTAGCACAAGAACTGCACGGTTTTTTGCACGAAATACTGCACGGTGATTTTATGCAAAACCGCGTGCCAGAAGGGATGCGGCGTATCAACGACATCGCTTTGTCAGGCAACGGTGAACCTACTAGCAGCGCGGAATTTGCTCCAGTTATCGAGCTGATTACTAAGCTACGCGCCAGTGTTAATTTGCCTGCTGAAGTTAAAACTGTGCTGATTAGCAACGGCAGTTTGATGCACCGAGAAGTCGTGCAAAACGGCTTGCGTGGCATGGCAAAAATCAACGGGGAAGTGTGGTTCAAACTCGATAGAGCCAGTGCAGAGGGCATGGCGCGCGTCAACGACACGCACAGCACGATGGACAAAGTTCGCGCTCATCTCATCATCGCAATTTCGCTGTGTCCCACATGGCTACAGACCTGCTGGTTTGCCGTCGATGGCGTGTCGCCTAGCACACAAGATGAAGACGATTATTTAGCGTTTGTAGCGGGGCTGTTGCGCGATGGACATCACCCGCAAGGCGTGCTGTTATATGGGCTTGCGCGTCCCTCAATGCAAGCGGAAGCCCCGCGCCTTAGCGCACTCCCTAAAGAAAAGCTAGACGAGTTTGCCGAAAAAATTCGCGCTTTAGGCTTGACGGTGAAAGTGTCTGATTAGTGTGCGGACAGATGCTGCGGCTCGGACAGCCGTGCGCTTGTTAGGTCAAAAAATTCAGTAGCTCTAAAGGCGTGCTTACGCTGCCCTGTGCTAGCCAATTTGCTACCGAACAGTCCTCTCCGACATAGCCGTAACCAGCGATGATGCCGCGCATAGACACGGCATTGGCGGCTTGCATATCGCGTTGGTCATCGCCTAAATACAAGCAGTTTGCCGCTGCGATATTTATTGTTGCGCAGGCTTTGTGCATCGGTTCTGGATGCGGTTTGGCATGGGTACAGGTATCGCCGCTAATCAAACATCCCGCGCGCGTTGCATAGCCCAAGGCTTGCATCAGTGGCACAGTAAAACGCTGCGGTTTATTGGTGACAATGCCCCAAACAATGTCACGCGCCTCTAGCTGATTGATGAGCTCGGCGATGCCGTCAAATAGCGTGGTGTGCACGCAAATGTTGTCAGAGTAGTGCTGTAAAAAAATTTGGCGCAAGGCGGCAAAATCAGGCGATTCAGGCGTGATAGCCATGCCCACTTGAAGCAAGCCCACTGAACCATGCGAGGCTTGCGGCCTCAGTACTTCTAAAGGTAGCGGAGCAAGGTCGCGCGTGGCGCGCACATGGTTGAGCGCGGCGGCAAGGTCTGGCGCGGTATCGGCAAATGTGCCGTCTAAATCGAATAAAACGGCGCGAACTTTAGGCTTCACTGCGGCACGCAATCAGGTAATTCACGCTGGTGTCGCGCCCGAATGAATAGACTTTGCTAAACGGGTTGTAGCTCATGCCGACGATGTCGTTCACGTTCAAATTAGCAGCGCGGCAGGCTTGCGCAAGCTCGGACGGTTTGAGAAATTTGGCGTAGTCGTGTGTGCCGCGTGGCAACATATTGAGCACATATTCCGCGCCGATGATGGCGAATAAATAGGATTTTGGATTGCGATTCAAGGTTGAAAAAAACACCTGTCCGCCGGGTTTGACTAAAGCCGCACAAGCCTTGATAACACTAGCGGGATTGGGTACATGCTCAAGCATTTCTAAGCATGTCACTACATCAAAAGAAGCGGGTTGCTCGGCGGCTAATTGCTCCACTGCGACTTTGCGATAATCAACTTTTTGATCGCTTTCGAGCAGATGCAGTTTGGCGACTTGCAAGGCTTTTTCGGATAGGTCGATGCCCGTTACGACTGCGCCTAGCCCCGCCATGCTTTCCGACAAAATGCCGCCGCCGCAGCCCACATCCAACACGCTTTTTCCTGCAAGCTGCGCGCATTGGTTGATGTAATTCAGTCGTAGCGGATTGATCTCGTGTAGTGGTTTGAATTCGCTGTGCGGGTCCCACCATTTATGGGCGAGTTGCGAAAATTTTTCGATTTCGAGGGGGTCGGCGTTAGACATGGCGTGGGCTCAAATAAACAAGGCGCGGACTTTAACAAAACCAGTGGTTTTATGCAGCGGATTTTTGCGCTAACAACGCCGCGCCATAGGCGGCTTCGCTATGTGTGGCGACACTCACGGCGAGCTCACAATGACGCGCGCGGATGGCTTGCCAAGTGAGGTTTTTTGCCCCGCCGCCACAGCTTACGATGCGCGAAATTTTACCCGCACCAAGCTGATTTAATTTGGCATAACCGTCTGCTTCGATGCGCGCCAAGCCTTGCAATATGCCATGCAAAAATTCCGCATCGTCTTCAGGGCGAGGCGATAAACGCGGCGCAAGATTTACATCGTTAGTCGGAAATCGTTCGCCAGTTTTCGGCAGCGGGTAATAGTTCAGCGGACTGGTTTTTTGCGCATCAATTTGCACGCTCAAGGTTGCTAATTGCGTATCCGAAAAATAATTCTTTAACACGCCTGCGCCCGCATTTGACGCGCCGCCAACTAACCAAAGATTTCCATAGCGATGGCTGTAAATGCCGTATTCACTGGCTTCTATGCGCACTCGTGATAATTGCTTCAACACCAAAGTCGTGCCGAGTGAGGTTACCCCCACGTCCGTATCCGCCACTTCGCTCGCCATAAATGCCGCGATGCTGTCGGTTGTTCCCGCATAGATTTTGCAAGCGGGTGCGATACCAAAACGCGCCGCGACATCAGGCGCAATGCGGGCAATCAGCGCGCCCGGTGCGAGCACTTTGGGCAGCCGATGCGCATTGGGCAAAGCCCGTAGCCAAGCGGGCCAACACAAATTTGCTACGTCATAACCTGTCTTCAAAGCATTGTGATAATCGCTCGACACTACGCCCGTGAGCTGCGCGGTTAGCCAATCGGCTTGATGCAAAAAGTGTTGCGCGTCGGGATAGCGTTGCGTCAGCCAGAGAAATTTTGCCAAGCCAGAACTGGCAGTGCACACGATATGATTTTTTGGTGCGAGGATTTTAAGTTCGGCTGCCTCAAGCTCCGCGCGAGTGTCGTGATAGAGCAGCGCAGGTGAGATGGGCGACAAATTTTCATCGCACAACAACACCGTGCCCGACGTGCCATCCAGCGCGATGCCGTGCAGATTTTTCGCCAGTGCTGGCGGCAAAGCGGCAAGTAAAAATTGCAACGCCTCGCGCCAATCCTGTGGCGTTTGCGCGGCGGGATTGGCAAAGCTAACACGCTGCTCCCAACACACCGATTTGTCTGCGGAAATGGCACAAGCCCGCACGCCCGACGTGCCGAAGTCGATGCCTAGAAACACGGACGCAGTGTCGATGCGCGCGTTTAACCGCGCGTATTCGATTGCGTGCCGAATTGGCTGAGTTCTACGAACGGTGCGGGTTGCCAGCCTGCTTGGCGGTGTTCGGCGATGACGTTGGTGAAGATGCCGCCGCGTACATAAAATTTGGCGGTGAGGCGCATAAATTTTGGCGCGGTGGCGGCGACTAAATCATCCAAAATTAAATTGGTCATGTCTTCGTGGAAATGGCCTTCTTCGCGAAAACTCCACATGTATTGCTTCAGACTTTTTAGTTCGACGCATTTTTCATCCGCGATGTAATCGAGTATCAGTGTGGCGAAATCAGGCTGTCCCGTTTTGGGACACAGGCAAGTGAATTCGGGGATTTCCATGTGGATGTGGTAATCGCGTTTGGTGTTGGGGTTAGGGAAAGTTTCCAGATTTTTATTGGGTTGAGTGCTCATTTGGTGTGTGCTCGCGCTTAGGTTAAAATGCCGCGCATTATATCTACACCTCACCGTTTTGCGCCTCTCTCAAATCAAACTCGCAGGCTTCAAATCTTTTGTTGACCCCACTGCTTTTTCCCTGCCCGGACAGATTGTCGGCGTGGTCGGGCCGAACGGTTGCGGCAAGTCGAATGTCATCGACGCGTTGCGCTGGGTGTTGGGCGAATCTAAGGCTTCGGCGTTACGCGGCGCGACCATGCAGGACGTGATTTTTAACGGTTCGAGCAAACGTAAACCCGTGTCGCGCGCCAGTGTGGAATTGGTGTTTGATAACGCGCTGGGCAAGGCGGTGGGGCAGTGGTCTAGCTATGCCGAAATCGCGATTAAGCGTGTGTTAACGCGCGATGGCGATTCAAAATACTTCATCAACAATCAGCAAGTGCGACGCAAAGATGTGACTGATATTTTTCTCGGCACAGGCTTGGGTTCGCGCGCTTACGCCATCATCGAGCAGGGCATGATTTCGCGCATCATCGAAGCCAAGCCCGAAGAGCTGCGCATCTTTTTGGAAGAGGCGGCGGGGGTTTCAAAATACCGCGACCGTCGCCGTGAAACCGAATTACGCATCGCCGATACGCGTGACAATTTGTTGCGCGTTAGCGATATTTTGCAAGAGTTGGATAAGCAGTTAGTTCATCTCGGTGCGCAAGCCGAAGTGGCGAAAAACTATCGCGCACTAGAAGCACAACGCAGCACCTCGCAGCAATTATTTTGGCTATTAAAAAAGCAAGATGCCGAATCACAGCGGGCGAAATTTCTGCAAGCCACTGAAAAAACGCGCCTCGAATTAGACGCGCAAACCGCGCAGTTGCGCGAGCTAGAAAGCCAATTAGAAACTGCGCGCAGCAGCCATTATCAATTCTCCGATGCTTTGCATATTAAGCAGGGCGAGTTTTATTCAGCTAACGCCGACATCGCGCGTTTGGAACAACAAATCGCCCATGCTGAGACGCAGCGGCAACGTCTCGCGCTACAAATTGCGCAAGCCAAAAAACACATCGAGCAACAAGCGAGTCAACGCGGCAGCACGCAATCGTTGCTCGAACATTGGCAACGTCAGCAAGAAGGCGCGGTGCATAAATTAGCTGAAGCCGAACAAACCGCCGAGCTGGAAGCGGCGCGTTTGCCAGACGCTGAAAACGCTGCAAGCGATGCACAGCAAGCCTATCAAGCGGTGCAGCGCGAGCAATTACAGTTGCAACAATCTTTGCAATTAGCCGATACGCAGCGCGCCAATTTGCAACGCAATGTGACGCAAATTGAGTCGCGTCGCACCCGCTTGTTATTGGAAAAAGATAATTTGCCGCGTGCCGAAGGCGGGGCGTTGCAGCAAGCTCATGAGCAAGCTGCCGAGCTTGCTATGCAGTACGAAATCGCACAAGAACAGCTAAGCAATTTACAAGCGCACCAGCCGCAAGCCGAGACCGAATTGCGTGATGCGCGCCTTGCTGTGCAAAACGCTGAGCGCGCCGCCGCCCAGACTGAAGCACGTTTGCACGCCTTGCAGCAATTACAAAATCAACTCGATACTGATAAAAATTTAACAGCTTGGTTGGCAGCTCAGCAGTTGCAACATGCGCCACGTTTGTGGCAATCATTGCAGATTGCCAACGGCTGGGAAAACGCTTTGGAAGCGGTGTTGCGCGAACGCATCAATGCTATCGCGCTGGATAAAAATGCCGCCCTGCCGCTAGCCGCGCCCGCTGCCAAACTGGCTTTTTTATTCAAATCTGATGTCGTGTCTGCCTTGCCCAATCAGGCGTTGCCGCGTTTACTGGATTTCGTGCAATGTCAGGAGGCGCAGTTGTTGCCTGCGTTGCAAGATTGGCTCAATGGCGTGTTTGTCGCGGAAGATTTGGCTGGTGCAGAGAATCTGCGTGCAACCTTGCCAGCGGGCGCATCGCTGGTGACCCGTGCTGGGCATGTGGTGACACAACACAGCGTGTCGTTCCATGCACCTGATAGCCAGTTGCATGGCGTGTTGGCGCGGCAGCGCGAGATTGAGCAACTGAATGAGGAGTTGATTAGCCAGCAGGGCGCGCTCGCTATTTTGCGTGATGCGTTGCAAACCGCTGAACATGTTTTGCAAGACATCGTGCACAACATTGTGCCGCTGCGTAGTGATGCAAGTGCCATGCAGCAACGCGCGCATGAGTTGCAATTACATATTTTGAAGCTCACTCAAGCGGCTGAACGCAGCGCAGAGCGTATGTTGCAAATCGACGATGAGTTAGCCGAGTTGGCGGAGCTGCTGATGAACGAGCAGATGCAAACACAACAGCTTGATGAACAAATGGCGGCGTTGCGTGAGCAGAACGCGAGTTTTTTTGCGCAGATAGACAGTGCGCAACGCCATGCCAATACGCAAGATATGAGTTTGCGCGAGCAGCGCGGACGCAGCCAAGCCGCCCAGCACAGTCTGCAAGAAGCGCGTTATTTCGCACAAACGTGTAAAGATAAATTGGCAGATTTGCAACAAGGCATGGCGCAAGCGGCTACGACTTTGGCGCAACTGGAATTTAATTTAATTGGCTTGGATGAAGAACTTACCAGTACCAGCGATGCAGATGTGCAAGCGCAATTACAAACCGCTTTGCAATCGCGCAAAGCCAGCGAAACCTCACTCGCTGAAGCGCGTAACGCCTTAGAACACGCGAGTGTAAGTTTGCAAAAGCTAGAGCAAGCGCGCATGAGCAATGAACATGGCTTGCAACCGCTGCGCGATAAATTGGTCGAGCTGACGCTTAAAGAACAAGAAGCGCGCCTCAATTTTGAGCAATGGGCGACGCAGTTAGAAGGCGTGGATGAAGCGACTTTGTTAGCGTTGCTAGCAAATGGCAATTACAAAGTGGCCAGTTTGCAAAACGAATTGACGCGTTTGCAAGCCGACATCGAAGCCTTGGGCGCGGTGAATTTAGCTGCGCTGGATGAGCTACAAGCCTCGACTGAACGCAAAAATTATTTGGATGCGCAAGCCCTCGATTTGAATGAGGCTATGGCAACTTTGGAGGACGCTATACGCCGTATCGACAAGGAATCGCGCGACTTGCTGATGGACACTTACAACAAAGTGAATGAACATTTAGCGGTGATGTTTCCGATTTTATTTGGCGGTGGCGAAGCGCGCTTAGTGCTGACAGGTGAAGAGATTTTGGACAGCGGTGTGCAAGTGATGGCGCAGCCGCCAGGCAAAAAAAATAGCTCGATACATTTAATGTCGGGCGGCGAAAAAGCTCTCACCGCTATCTCGCTGGTGTTCTCGTTATTCCAACTTAATCCCGCGCCATTTTGTTTGCTCGATGAGGTTGATGCGCCGCTGGACGACAGCAACACCGAACGCTTATGTAAGCTGGTGAAAAAGATGTCTGAACAAACTCAGTTTGTGTTTATTAGCCACAACAAAATTGCCATGGAAATGGCAGATCAGCTAATTGGCGTGACCATGCAGGAGAAGGGCGTATCGAAAGTCGTCACGGTGGATATTACTGAGGCCTTGTTGATGCGTGATGAGCAAATCGTGGCGTAATGCTGGTGTAATAATTGAGCGTTATAAAATAAAAAACCGCAGCACTGTGGCTGCGGTTTTTTATTGGCTGGGGCAATTTAGTTGCAGTATTTTTTTACATCATTTTGATACTGCGTCGTTTTTACAGCACGCTCTTCATCTTCCATGTAAGCATGCTCCCCCGTTTTAGGATCTACGGTGGCGACTCGCATACCGTCTTTGAGATTTGCCAAGTTTTGTTGTGAGGCGGCACAGTTTGCTATTTTTACCTCTTTTTGTTTTGCCTCTAAAGCGAGTTTGTCGGCGGCTTCTTGCTTAGCTTGGGCTTGCTCTTTTTTGTCGAGAGGTAGAGGTTTCGGCGCGCTTTCAGTTACGCCAGAAGGTGCAACTACAGGTGCCGTTTCTGTGGTTTCTTTTGATACTTTTGCGCGTACTGAGGTTGGTGGTAATTGATCAGTGTAATGGGTTTGACCTTTGTCATCGACCCATTTGGTGGCAGCAAAACTGTTGCTGGTAACAAGTAATAAAACGATTAGTAACTTATTCATGCAGACACCTCGTGGAAATAAAAAATTTATTAAATACCCAGTTATAAAATGACACTTTGGCAGTCTAACAGGATATGATTCTGTCCCCAAATTTAGCACACATAAGAACTCAGGGAGCACGCTATGGCGAACGATAAAAAATCTGCACACGAAAAATTTCATGATATTGAAGCGAATAGCGCAGACGCGCTGAAAATTTTCAAAAGCTATTATGGCGACCATAATCATTCAGACAAAATCTATACTGATTTTCCTGATTTTTTTATCGTTAAACCGTCTAGTTTAGATGGTCAAACAATCGCCAGTCGTGATTCGGAAAAGTTGCTGTTGGATGACTGTATTAAACGTGCCAAACACCGTCACGGTTACATTGGCGTGTCTAAACATCGTAATCCTAAACTGGGTTATTACTGGTTAGAGCTATCGGTCTTGCCTTTTATGTTGGGCGATGCGGTGGATAAGGACAACAAGGGCGAGTTCTTTTATGTGCTAACTAAGTTTGTCGAGTTCACTAAAAAGAATCCCGCTGCGTATGGTGATATGACGGCTGATATGGCAACCGATAAAGACCTTGCTTATATGTTCGATAGCATCAAGCAAATGGCAGATCGTATGGCAAGCAGCATTGAAAATTATCCTGAAAATATGTTGGTGTCATACAACCCAACCTGGCCCGCCGCAGAAGTAAAAAATCTACTCAACTCTTTGCAAAATAACTCACAAGATTGGTGTCAATTATTTTTTGAGCATGTGATGTACGTCATGGCGAATAAACATAAAAACTAATTTCTGAGCAACACCAGCACTGCACCTGCACCGCCCTGATTTTCTGGCGCGTCGCAATATGCCAACACCGCCTCATGTTGCATTAACCAATGTCGGGTGCGAATTTTTAGCACGGCTATTCCCGCCTGACTATTCATTCCTTTGCCATGTATCACCAGCACGCAACGAAAGTTTTGCGCCTTGGCATGATATAAAAATTGTTGCAGCAACACGCGCGCGGCATCACTAGTTAAGCCATGTAAATCTAAGTGGTCTTGGCTGGGCAGCTTGCGTAATTTACGCAAGGTTAGGCGGGCGATACCATTGCGCAAAAACTCATCAGGCACAACGCCCGTATCAAAATCTGACAGCGTATCGGCAATACTTACCGAGTGTTTAGGCGTAGAAAAAGCCGCAAACTTAGGCGGCTTTTTGTGCGTGATGCGTGTAGATACAGGGAGCTTGGTTACATCCGCAACCGCCGCTTGGAATAACGCGGCAGCATCGTGTTCACTAGGCTTTTTTACAGTCAATTTTTGCCCATAGCAGCGAGGTATTTATCGGCATCGAGTGCCGCCATGCAACCTGTTGCCGCGCTGGTGACGGCTTGGCGATAAATTTGATCTTGCACATCGCCTGCCGCGAATACGCCAGAAATGCTGGTTGCCGTGGCATTGCCTGTGTTGCCGCCGCGCGTTTCAATGTAGCCATTTTTCATCTCTAGCTGCCCAGCAAAAATATCGGTATTGGGCTTGTGACCAATCGCAATAAACACCCCTTGTAGCGCGATGTCTTGCGTCTCGTTGCTTACGATATTTTTTAGGCGCATCCCCGTCACCCCTGTGGCATCGCCTAGCACTTCATCTAAAGTGCTATTGAGTTGTAGTGTGATTTTTCCTTCGGCAACTTTCTTCATTAGGTGATCAACCATGATGCGTTCCGCGCGGAAAGTTTCGCGGCGATGCACCAAGGTAACGTGTTTGGCGATGTTGGCTAAATACAAAGCCTCTTCGACTGCGGTGTTACCGCCGCCCACCACGGCGACATTTTGGTTGCGATAAAAAAATCCGTCGCAAGTCGCGCAGCCTGAAACCCCACGTCCCATAAAGGCTTCTTCGGAGGGAATGCCTAAATACTGTGCTGAGGCTCCTGTGCAAATAATCAGTGCGTCGCAACTGTAAGTGGCGGCATCGCCCATCAATATGAAGGGTTTTTGTTGCAGCTTAGTGGTGTGAATGTGGTCGGAAATAATTTGCGTGTTGAAGCGTTCCGCATGTTGTTGAAAACGCGCCATCAGTTCGGGTCCTTGCACGCCCATCGCGTCGGCTGGCCAGTTGTCCACTTCGGTGGTGGTCATCAGTTGTCCGCCTTGCGCCATGCCTGCAATCAACACTGGCTTTAAGTTAGCGCGTGCGGCATAAACGGCGGCGGTGTAACCGGCAGGACCCGAACCTAAAATAATGAGGGAGTGGTGTTGGATGTTCATAAATACCTTTAATCGAAATGATGAAGTGCCAGGCTGCGAAGGGGGCGAAATTTACCAGTAGTGCTACTGCTGTGTCGAGTGTTATTGAGATTATTTGTCGCTTCTAATGGCGCGGCTTAGTTGCTTGATTTCGCGATTGATGATGCCCTCTGGTTGGGCTATAATGCTGGTCACTTTTCGGCGGGATGAACTTAGGTTCGTCCCGCTTCTTTATGTTCAAAAGGGCGCAGCTCACAATCAAAATCCCGCTGCAACTCGACGTTGCTTATCGGACCAGTCGGCAGTTTTAGCTGAATGGCTTGGAAGCGCAGTTTTAGCAGGTGAAGTTTTAATTTTGGGTTGTCGTCTAAAAATTAGGGAGTATTCAGTGTCGCCAATAAACCCTGCCATTCTTGTATTAGCCGATGGGACTGTCTTTCGCGGTATCGCGATTGGTGCATCGGGTAGCAGCGTCGGTGAGGTGGTGTTTAACACCTCAATGACCGGCTATCAAGAGATTCTCACCGACCCTTCGTATTGCAAACAAATCGTCACGCTGACTTATCCACACGTTGGCAATGTAGGCTGCAACCCTGAAGACGTGGAGTCGCGTCAGGTGTTTGCGAGTGGTTTGATTATTCGCGATTTGTCGATGACGGTGAGCAATTTTCGTAGTACGCAATCTTTACCTGAGTATTTGCAAGCTAACAATGTGGTCGCGATTGCGGGCATTGATACGCGCAAATTGACGCGAATTTTGCGTAGTAAAGGTGCGCAAAATGGCTGCATCGCGACGGGCGAAAATGTTGAAGCGGCATTGGCGCAAGCCAAAGGTTTTGCTGGATTGGCGGGGATGGATTTGGCGCAAGTGGTGACATGCGAGCAGCCTTATGAATCGTTGCAATGCGAATGGAAATTGGGCGCGGGTTATCGTGACCTCGCAGCGGCAAAGTTTCATGTTGTTGCCTACGATTTTGGGGTGAAGCGCAACATTTTGCGCATGTTGGCGCAGCGCGGTTGCCGCATTACCGTAGTGCCTGCTAAAACATCCGCAGCCGATGTTTTAGCGATGAATCCTGATGGCGTGTTTTTATCGAATGGTCCAGGCGATCCTGAACCGTGCGATTACGCGATTGCGGCAACGCAAACTTTCTTGGCGAAAAATATCCCCTTGTTTGGCATTTGCTTAGGTCATCAAATTTTGGGGCTAGCGGCGGGAGCAAAAACCGTGAAGATGAAGTTTGGTCATCGCGGCGCGAACCATCCTGTGCAAGACGTGCAAACCAAGCAAGTGATGATTACCAGTCAAAATCACGGCTTTGCAGTCGATGCAGCAACGCTGCCAGCGAACGCGCGCGTCACGCATATTTCTTTGTTCGATGGCACCCTGCAAGGTTTTGAGCTTACCGACAAGCCTGCTTTCTGCTTCCAAGGTCATCCAGAAGCGAGCCCTGGTCCGCATGATGTGGATGCGCTATTCGATAAATTTGTAGCACTAATGGAGAAGAGGAAGTAACAGGGATTTAGGAGAAGGGTGAAGGGAGAGGAGAGAAGGGTAACAGCCGCGCTCTCCGACCCTTCCCCCTTACCCCTTACCCCTTCCCAAAAAACATGGCAAAACGTACAGACATTAAAACCATTCTCATTATCGGCGCGGGCCCTATCGTTATTGGGCAAGCGTGTGAGTTTGATTACTCCGGCGCGCAAGCGTGCAAAGCCTTGCGCGAAGAGGGTTACCGTGTGGTGTTGGTGAACTCTAATCCCGCCACGATTATGACCGACCCGAATATGGCAGACGCGACTTACATCGAGCCGATTACTTGGCAGATGCTAGAAAAAATTATCGCTAAAGAACGTCCTGAAGCGATTTTGCCGACTATGGGCGGGCAGACTGCGCTCAATTGCGCGCTAGATTTGGCGAAGCATGGTGTGTTGGAAAAATATAACGTCGAGATGATAGGCGCGTCGCGTGAGGCTATCGACATGGCCGAAGA
>Ga0209824_10000828_pt1 | contig 18722 bp, 16 predicted proteins | sample VDWuncwatermetaG_FD_184124 | JGI IMG/M metagenome (GOLD analysis project Ga0209824, IMG submission 184124) | Wastewater microbial communities from Netherlands to study Microbial Dark Matter (Phase II) - VDW unchlorinated drinking water (SPAdes)... ... | reverse complement strand
GAGAAGACTACCACTACAAAATCCAAAACTGGCGACAAGGTGGTTTACTTTTGCTGTCCCAGTTGCAAGACTGTTTTTGACAAGAACCCTTCCAAGTATGTTTGAGTGATTCCTTACAATGTGAGGGTGGATTTCTTAGCATATTCTTTTCATTTAACAAATTGATTCCAAAAGAATTCATCAGTTATTCTTTTTCTTTGGCATCCACCTTTTCATGGCAAGTGAATTCATTGTAACCGAGACAGAACTTGCTGCCATAGCTATTCCGGCAAGCGCAGGATACAGAAATCCCAAAGCGGCTATTGGAATCAATATTGCATTGTACATGAAGGCATAAGTCAAATTTTGCTTTATCTTGCCTACTGTCTTCTTTGCGATTTCTATTGCGATAACTACATCCCGAATATCGTCTCTGACTAGTATCACTTTGCCAGCCTCCATGGCAATGTCTGTGCCGGATCCGATTGCGATTCCAACGTTGGCTGCGGTAAGAGCCGGAGCATCATTTACCCCATCACCAATCATAGCAACCTTCTTGCCTTCACTCTGAATCTTTCTCACAACATCAACTTTTCCAGAGGGCAAAACATTTGCAAAGATTCTCTCGACGCCCACCATCATGGCTACTTTCCTTGCAGTCTTTTCATTATCTCCCGTAAGCATAATCGATTCTATTCCCATTGACTTTAAAATTGAAACTGCCTCTTTTGCTCCATCCTTTGGGATGTCAAGCAATCCTATAACTCCAAGAATCACATCATCTGCTGAAACTATTACCGCAGTTTTGCCTTCCTCCTGAAGATTTTCAATTACTTGAGTTGAATTTGAAATGTCTATGTTTTGATTTTGCATGTATTTTGGACTGCCAACCTTTAAACTCAAATTGTTGTATGTCGCAATCACACCTAATCCTGCAACAGATTCAAAGTGTGATGCATCATCTATTTTCATTCCTTGATTTTGTGCATGTATTACAATCGACTTGGCTAATGGATGTTCAGATCCTCTCTCTGCAATAGCAGCAAGAAATAATGTTGTAATATTATTTTTGTTAGAACCAATATTGGGAACTACCGTAGCCAATTCTTTTATCTCAATTACATCTGTCACCTGCGGTTTTCCCTGAGTTAGTGTACCTGTCTTGTCAAAGATTGCTACCGAGATATTGTTTAACAACTCCATAGCTTCTCCACCCTTGAATATCACACCATTTGACGCACCTTTGCTCATGCCAACCATGATTGCAGTAGGAGTGGCAAGGCCAAGTGCACATGGGCATGCAACAACAAGCACAGCAACTGCTGGAATTATTGCAGCACCTGCAATACCATGGGCTACTGCAAAATACCATACCAGAAAAGTTGACAGAGCGACTATCATTACTGCGTATGCAAAGTATCCTGCAATCTTGTCTACCAATTTTTGTAGAACAGGCTTTTTTCCCATTGCCTCCTCCACCATCTTTACTACTTGTGAGAGAAATGAATCAGAGCCAACCTTTGTGGCCTTGACAAGAATCATCCCCCCTTGATTTATGGTTCCTCCAATCACATTGTCTCCTACTTTTTTTGTGACTGGAACAGACTCACCAGTTATCATTGATTCGTCTACGGCAGACATTCCAAAAACTACAACAGAGTCTACTGGTATTTTTTCTCCAGGTCTTACAGATAAAATATCTCCAGCTTGAATAAGTTCAATCGCCATCTCTGCCTCTTCGCCATTTTCTTTTCTAATCTTGGCAATTTTAGGCTGAAGTTCAAGCATCTTTCGGATCATAGAACTGGTTTTGCCCTTGGTCTTCAATTCCATGTATTTTCCAAGAATTATGAATGTAATGACTACGGCCGCAGCATCATAATACACCCCATGCCAGTTAGGAATTGGAAATGTATTGAATGCGCTAAAGACATACGCCGTGGTAGTACCAAGAACAACAAGTGTATCCATGTTGGCAGATCGCATCTTTGCGATTCTAAACGCACCAGTGTAGAATCTACTTCCAGTGACAAACTGAACTATTGATGCAAACACAAACATGGCATACGCGGAAACATTTGTACCAGCTATTGGTAAAAATCTGAAAACTTCTGGATAGCTTAACAGTATAACAGGAACAGTGAAAATAATGCCTATGATGAATAGATTCTTTAGTTTTTTTGCCTCAATATCCTGTGTTGATACACCAAGATCCTCGCCGAGTATTTCGTATCCCAAATTGGTTACCTTCTTTCGAATATCTGCAAGAGACAGTAGTGCAGAATTATACTCAATGCTAATCTGAGAATTTCCATAGTTGACAGATATGGATTTAATGCCTTCCATCTGTTGCAATTTTTGTTCTAGTTTCTCTGCATCAGTAGAATCAGAAATTCCCCCTAGTCTCAAAATTAATTTCTCATATGCTATCTTGTAGCCTATTTCTTCTAGTGCTTTTTCGATGAAATCTAGTTTCACTTTTGTCTGATCAAATTCCAGTATGGCTTTTTCAGTGGCCAGATTTACCTCTATCTTGTTAACTCCAGTCATTTCTGAAATATATTTCTGTATAGAGATTACACATCCTGCGCAATGCATTCCACCTATTTTTAATACAGTACGCTTGGTTTGTTCATTTTGCTTGGATACCTCTACATTCATTTGATATCATTATATTTTACGCAGGCATTTACTTAACTCTAGGACTTTACATTTGTAAAGTGTACAAGATATACATGTATGAGACATAACTGTATCATCGTGCCATTCAGATTAGACGATGTTGATGTCAAATTGCTTGAATCGCTTATCCAAGATGGAAGGAAATCTTTCAGACAAATATCTAGAGAGATAAACGTAAGCACACCAACTGTCAAACAGCGATATGACAGGCTTGTCAACATAGGCCTGATCAAGGCTGTTATGCCCATCATAGACATGGGAATGATAGAAAACAAGGCAAGCGAGCGGCTAGACCAAATAAGACATAACGCTATCAAACATCACGATGTAAAAATTAGCAAGAACATGATAGTGAAGATGCTATGTGATTACTGCAAGGGTCCCATACATGAAAAACCAAGCAGTATAAAATTTGCAAATCTTGAAAGGTTCTTCTGCTGTACATCGTGCAAGTCGTTGTACAAAGAAAAATACAAAGGAAGAATAGACTCTCTTGTGGATCAGAACAGTTTCTGATACTCAAAAAATCTTCTCAAGATGTATTTTAACAGAACTGATTGTACATTATTCCCCTGCTGGGAACTGATATGACGGCGGAATGAGCAAAGGCTCGTTTCCATATGCCAGCACAATCTCGTCATGTGTATGTATATTGGTATCATTCAAGCCAGTACTTGCTGTTTTGCCGTTAATGAATATTTTTGGTACAGCTCCTGAAACAGGAAAGCCAAGAGTAGATTTCCAGACGTCAATGAATTGTCCCAATGTAAAATCACGAGATTTTGGCGATTCTATGTGTATCATTCCACTTTCATCATGAGTATGTGTCCAGTAAAGACATGTGTTATCCACTATGCCAATTCGTGCGGGAACACCAACTGGTTTACCATTGACAAAGACATCAAGATGAGCATGTATGTGAAGCGTAGAAAATTCATTTGTGTTACACTCTATTCCGTCAATTGATGCAGCTGCATTGTTTGATGGTTTTGTATCAAGATCATAAACGATATACGCTATTGAAGCAACTATGCCTGTAACTATACCTATTGCAATCAGTTTGTTTCTATATTTTCCAGGATTTTTTCCAAACTCATTTTTTCTGTCTTTTCTTCGGACTCTTTCTTTAACCATCTTTCTAGCAGCAACATCCTCTGCCAGAACCATCTTCGTCTTTCTTTGTCATTTGTATTTCTGAATATTTTTGAGCATGATTTTCTGAACAAAAATATTTTCCAAATCTTTTGATATCAGTGTTTTTGTTTACATCTAACCCACATACTATACAATGTTTTTGTAAACCAAACACAACTTTTGATAAAATCCATGATATATTAATCAGATAGTTTACAAATGTTAAAAAATTTTCTTGGAAATATAGCAATCAAACTATAAATTCCAGACATAATTACCAGCCTTGCACAGGTGAAAAGACATTTCAGAAAAATCACGCAAACTAACTATTGAAATTACAAAAGGCACGGTTGTCCTTTTTGCTGCATTTCTTGTAGTAGGATATTTTTTAGGCGTAATATTTCCCCCAAATAATTTTACAGGAACTACGAAAGAATCCAATGTTGTGATTCAGCCTCAACAGATACAACAGGCGCGACAACCTATAGTAAAATTTCAGATACCATCATTTACGCCATCAAGAGGTGCAGATTCGTCTCAGATCAATATTGTAGAGTTTGGTGATTACCAGTGTCCATTCTGTGAGAAATTCTTCCAGGAAACAGAACCTCAAATAATGCAACACTATGTGAATACTGGAAAAGTCAAGTTTTATTTTGAGGGAATTGAATTTGTTGGTCCTGATTCTCTAACCTTAGCACAAGGATCGTGGTGTGCCGACGAACAGGGAAAATACTATGAGTATCACGATCAAATCTACTCAAACCAAGGAAGAGAGAACAGCGGTTGGGGAACCCCAGACAAAGTCAAAGTTCTTGCAGCGGGCATAACAGGACTTGATACTCAAAAGTTCAATGCCTGTCTTGATAGTAAAAAATATGAATCCAGAGTACAAGAATTAACGTTGTTTGCCCAAAAAGCTGGCGTGACCGGGACTCCATCTAGTTTCATAGGCAGCTACAAGGAGGGATACATTTCTGTTACAGGAGCACAACCCTATGATGTGTTCAAGCAAATCATAGACAAGCAGATGGGTTAAACGATGAATTTGACAGTGATTACAGCTGCACTTCAAAGTGTTTTTAGAAATCCAGCATATATGATATCATCAATTTTGATTTCATCTTTCATGTTTTTTATTTTCGTACTGGCAAACAACTTTTCAACGTTTGTCACTGTACTAGGCATTAATCCTTCTGCCAAAATACTCTTTGAAATAATAACAAACGGAGCTGCAAACATACTATATTCAGCAGGTGCTGTCCTGTTTTCGTCTATCATAGCTGTTTCGATACTTTCTGGAATTACCATATCCATGATAATTTACCAGGTACGCATTACAAGATCCTTTGGTGGCAAGAGAAACCTTGCAGGTTTTGGAGGAATTTTAGGAGGAGGATTTGCTTCTGCATGCTCTGCCTGTTCTACTACACTTGCATCTATTTTTGGAGTAACAGGAGGCCTTGTCATATTTCCTCTAAAGGGATTAGAGATCAGCTTACCAAGTATTGGCATTCTTGTTGTATCTATGTACTTTATTTCCAAGGGAATAATGGAATCAGGAAAATGTAAGATATGAAGATAGAGATGTCTGTAAAGTACCTAGCTATAATGGGATTATCCGCTGTTTCAATAATCACATGATAATTCTATAATCATGCCTTGCCAAACTTTACTCCATGTCCTTTGATTGTCTTTTCTCTGAGATATCCAAGTATCTCGCCAGTCTTTGTTTCAAGCTTTCCCAGATCCAAATCAAGAGTTACAGCCTTGATCAGGCCTATGTTGACAAGCCTGTCATACCGTGCCTTTACGGTTGGAGTGCTTACTTTGATCTCTCTTGATACTTGATTAAACGACTTTCTACCATCTTTGATTAATGATTCAAGCAAGGTAATATCGATCTCATCTAATTTTATTGGCACAATTTTCAGTATGTCTTTTCGTATCTATATCTTGTACTTTACAATCGTAAAGATGCATCATTATATCCACAGTCTTGGATTGAGAAATTAGATGGCAAAAGACCCTGTCTGCGGAATGGTAGTGGATGAAAAGACTGCTCTTCACTCAGAGATTGGTGGAAGAATATTTTACTTTTGTGCCCCAACTTGTATGCATACTTTCACTAATCCTGAGAAAGAACTTCGTCAACTCAAGAAAAGGATGTATGTCGCTGCTTCAGGCGCACTTGCTATAGCTATACTACGTGGAGCACTTTATCTTGGATTGGCTTTTGGTGCTGTAGCCGTAACATGGGCTCCATTTCCTCAGATACCATTTCTCACATGGGGCCTGTTGTTGTTTTTCATTGTAACACCAGTCCAGTTCATTGGTGGATGGACTTTCTATGTTGGAGCTTATCATGCAATCAAGAACAGGACAGCTAACATGGATCTCTTGGTTTCAATAGGCACTCTTGTTGCATATTTTTACAGTACCGTAGTTTTGTTTTTCCCTGGTGCACTTCCTGTCAAAGAAAGAGATGTCTATTTTGACGTATCAGCTGTGATCATTGCATTTGTTTTGTTGGGAAAGTATATGGAAGAGGCAATAAAGAAACGAAGTTCTGCTGCAGTTAGAAAACTTCTTGATCTCCGACCTGCAACGGCAAAAGTTGTCAGAGATGGAATAGAAAAAGAGATTCCTGCTGATCAGATACAGGTTGATGACATTCTAGTTGTTAGACCAGGCGAAAAAATTCCAACAGATGGGATTGTTATCGAGGGAGATTCAGCAATAGATGAAAAAATGATTACAGGTGAAAGCTTGCCAGTTGATAAAACCATTGGAGATCAAGTCATAGGTGCTACTATGAACAAACAAGGACTTTTAAAAATAAAAGCCACCAAAGTGGGAAAAGAGACTACACTTTCCCAGATTGTTCACATTGTAGAAGAGGCTCAATCTTCCACAGGACATATTCAAAGATTAGCGGATTCAGTTTCTGCAAAGTTTGTTCCAGTTGTAGTATCTGTTGCCGTGGCATCATTTGCAATATGGTATCTTGTCTTTGGTAATTTTATCACAGGGCTACTCTCTTTTGTTGCAGTTTTAATTATTGCATGCCCATGTGCGATGGGAATAGCTACACCCGCAGCCCTCATGGTAGGTGTCGGAAAGGGTGCTGAAGCAGGAATTTTGATCAGGGGAGCTGAATACCTGGAACGCTCACAGAAGATAAAGACCATAGTATTTGACAAGACTGGCACTCTGACAAAAGGCGAACCGTCTGTTACCGACATTGTTTCTCTCGAACCCTATGGAAAAGAACAGATTGTGCAATTTGCAGCAAGTGTGGAGATTGGTTCCGAACATCCGCTTGCTCAAGCAATTATCAAAGAGTCAAAGAAAATGGGCATAAATTTGAGTGCCCTTACCGAATTTGAAGCCGTATCTGGGATGGGAGTCAGAGCAATTATTGATGGCAAACATGTTTTATTTGGGAATAGAAAACTTGTAAAAAAATTCGGAGTTTATTCTGATTCCATTGAACAACAACTATCAGAACTAGAGTCTGCTGGCAAGACTGTCATGATTCTTGCAGTAGAACAAAAGATTGCTGGGTTGATAGCAGTAGCTGACACTCTCAAAGAATCATCTGCAGCAGCTATATCTGTACTAAAAGAATTAGGGATTGAAACTATAATGTTAACTGGAGACAATGAAAAGACAGCAAAAACAGTAGCACAAAATGTTGGTATTGACAAAGTAATTGCAAATGTCCTTCCAGCTGAAAAAGCAAATGTTATAAAAAAAATACAATCAGAAGGCAAGGTTGTTGCAATGGTTGGTGATGGAATCAACGATGCTCCTGCTCTTGCACAGGCAGATATTGGAATAGCAATAGGTAGCGGTTCTGATATTGCAAAAGAGACTGGCGGAATTATTCTGATAAAAGATGACATCATGGATGTAGCAAGAGCGATCAAGCTAAGTAGAGCAACAATGAGAAAGATAAAGCAGAATCTGTTTTGGGCATTGGCGTACAATACTGGCGCAGTTCCTATAGCTGCTATGGGTCTGCTAAATCCAATAATAGCTGCTTTAGCCATGGCACTTAGTTCCATATCTGTAATTGCAAACTCTTCTTTGCTGAAAAGATTCAAGATTAATGTTGAATAAACAAGTACAACTATGAAACCAAAGGATAAAGATTCAGCAAAAGATGTTCTAGAGATAGTAAGATGATGTATCCTCAGTCAATTCTAATTTTGGATATAGATATTATAATTTCAACCGCATTTTAGCTTGATGCTATTGATAGGTTTTTTGATTTTAGTTCAAAAAACTAGATTTATTGTTTATTGCGCGTAATTGCAATTACTGCTATTACTATTCCAGCAATACCAATACCAATTCCAGTCATGCTTATCATATACAGTTTATCAGTAGTGTCTTTTACTTCCCGAAAAGATTGTACAACATTTGAGATGCTTTTGGCAGCTGCAGCTGCATTGTTTTTTGCCTCTTCAATATCATTTGTTAATTGATTCACTAATGTTCCTACTTGGCCTACATTTCCAGCATCTGCAGAAGAACCAGTAGATGGTGGAAAGTTCAAAACGTCAACACTTGCAACATCATCCAACGGTATTTCGGTATCAATAGCCTGGTCTTCCACAGTACCTTTGAACACAAGGCTGTAAGTCCCAACTCTTGTCGGAATTAGTAGTGTGTTATACTGACCATCAACTGTACTACTTGGTAGAAAATCAAGAGGTTTTGTTACACCACCATATTTGACTGAAATTTGCATATTTTTTAGAGCGTTAATTACAGGTGTTGCGCTATCACCACTTCCCTTCTTTATGGTTACTTGAGCTGCATTAACTAATCCAGTATACACAGGTTCATTATTCCATCCAATCTGAACTAGATAATTTCCAAAAACTTTGGTAATATGAGCTTCTGCTGGTTTTACAGTAAGGGGAGATACAAATACAACTGTTGCAACAAGTAACAAAAATACTGAAGGAATCAGAATTTGTTTTATTTTATTAGCCATGTGACCGTCTGGATTTAGAATCCCAGTCTTGGTTTGAATCTAGTTGCAGCAACTACACCTGCAATCGATATCATTATCAAAAGCATAGGCAATGGGAATTCTGGTACTGCGGATTCTAACTGCATGTCATAGCCAGTAATAAGAATAGGATGTAGATTTACGTGTACGTCCGTCATTATGGTATTTGCATCAGCTTTGTTATTTAGATCCTGTAATAGTTTTGTAAATGCTGTTGATACTTTGGTGTTGGCATCAGACTTGTCAGGGTTATTTGCAGCCACGTCGTTAAACATATTTTGTGCAGCGGTTGCAAGACCTATTGAATTGTCATAAGCATTTTGGTCAACTACAGTGCTAGCCATTGACACTCCAGACATACTACCTGACATGTTATCACCCATTTTCATTTCAGACATATTGTTTAGATCAACTGTGGCATTTGTTGCGTCGCCATACTTTTCTAAAGCCTCCTTAAGAACAAAAGTTACTGCCAAAGCCTGTACGGTAGAATTGTTAAGTTTATCTTTGTCAACTCTGACTGGAACAGATTCATCTAGATATCCATTAAGTTTAGAAACATCATCGTTAACAGCATTTTGATTTCCTGCTGTTGCATCATCAATAGTAGCATTAATCGTGGTCTGGATTTCCTTTTGCAACAGAGTATTTCTTTCACCCATTTCTTTAGTATCATTTACATTCCAGTACTCACCTAATGCATAAGCATAGTAATCAATTGCTTCCTTGTCTGCAACATGCTTTGAAATGAGATTTGCTTCTGTTTTTATCTCTGCCATTTTGGCAAGCCATGAGGCACTTTGATCTCCACCAAAATTGTGAGCATATGCAGGATGAACGTAGATTAGACCTGAAGTAATAACCCCAGATAGCAATAATGCAACTAATTTATTGTTCACGAAAAATGAATCAGTTTCGTTATTTAAAAGTCTTATAGTACAACGATCGAAAATGTAACATTCAGCTAAATAATTTTCAAGTTAGAAACTATGTTAACTGGCGTTCGATGCTTGTACCACAAACTGAGCAAGAGCAATATAGTAAATCAACGATTTGTAATTTGCATTAAATGATCAAACTAGACAATAAAACCAAATTACTTGCAATCATGATCATTTTAGTAATTTCATCAGTCATAATAATTCCAAGTGTTCCAAAATCTTACGCGCATGCCTCTGTTGTATACAATAAAAGCGACCCAACATTTTCTCAATCACTGTCAACCCCACCAACCAAAGTAGATGTTTACTTTAGTGATCCTGTAGATATCAAATATAGTGAATTGAAAATCTTGGATTCAAATGGAAAACAAATCCAAGCAAATGATCAACACTATATCAACAATGACCAGTCTACGTTAAGCGTATCACTTCCATCTGGCCTCAAAGACGGCATATACACAGTATCTACAAAGGTGCTTGATCAAACAGACGGACACGTGACAGAAAATGCATATGTTTTTGGCGTCGGTCAAGCAGTTCCCCAGAATCTTGCAAATACTTTGACTGCAAGTAACTATCAAGAAGTTTCAATACCAGAAGCAGTAGCAAGATTTCCATCGCTCTTAGGTCAAGTCATTGTGACAGGGGTCGCATCATCTACACTGTGGTTGTGGAATCCCATATCCAGAATACCTAAACTTAGAGATGCGATGCTACAGACTCGAATCAAGATAGATAATACTATGACAAAGATGGCAGTAATAGGCGCCATTATCATTTTAGCATCAGGTTTTGCAATGATTGTCGTACAGGCTTATTCTATAAACGCGGGTATTCTTGATGCAATATCTACAAAATTTGGAAACATGTGGATTCTAAGAATGATCACATCGTTGGTTTTGTTTGCCTTGTCATTTGTAATGTATCAAAGAACAAAGAAAACTCCAATGATTCTTTCAAGAACACATACAGCATCTTTGCTTGGTGTAAGTTTTTCAGTATTATTGACTACAAGTTTGATAAGTCATGGAGCAGCTACCGGTCAGATAGTTCCATTATTACTTGATTTCTTCCATAATGTCTTTGCATCGTTGTGGATTGGTGGAATAATCTACCTTACATTTGTCGTAATTCCACAAATAAAACAGATTGCAAACTCCAACATCAGTCTTTCCGCAATATCTCTTCTGATTCCCAGATTCTCAACACTTGTGATTACTGTTCTTGGTGCAGTAGCAATCACAGGTCCATTTTTGTTATACACGCTAGAAGGCAATCTTGCATTGACTTTAGCATCATTTTATGGCAAGATTCTCATAATCAAACTCTCACTTGCCGCTGCCATGATAGCCTTTGGTGCATATGACCAAATGTTTGTTAGCAACAAAGCATACTTTTCAATCTCAAATAAAATTTCAAAAAACATGGTAATTCAAAGTACAACTCCAGATGCAAAAGCAATTTTTAACAATTTTAATACAAGCATAAAGATAGCGACGTTACTAGGCATTGCACTTATTGCCTCAGTTGCTGTACTAGTTGATTCAGGTTTACCTTCTAGTGAGTTTCAAAACCAACTACAATCATTACAAAACAAGGTATTTGCATTAACCACAAACGATGGCTCAGGCATACAAGAATTCTCTCAAACCAGATTCATTGAAAATGGAAGTAGAATAGTCCTATCCATGAATCCATTTGTTACTGGAAGTAATGACTTTACCATATCATTTTTGGATTCAAGTAAGAATCCAATAGATATGAAATCAGCTCAGCTCAAACTTACACAGACTGATAGTGGAATAGGACCAATCACAATTGATACTAACAAGACATCTACAGGGGGATTTACCACTAATACTGATTTTGGATTCCCAGGACATTGGACTGTTAGAATTGAAGGAGTACAGAGTAAAGAAAATTCTCTCAACCTTGTAGCTTCCTACAATTTATTTGTAAAACCAAAGCTAAACAACTTGCAATTAGACATCAAGGAGTACAAGACTCCTGGAAATAGCAGTACCCCTAGGTATCCAGTATATGACAATAGTAGAAACAAGATATGGGTTGGAGACACAACCATCAAGAGTGGTAAGATACTTGATTTCGATTTAGGAACAGGTAAATATTCAGAACATAAGATTGACGGATTAAATAGTGTGATATACATGAGTTTAGATTCTCACAACACTCTATGGTATATCGACTATCAGAGAAAGATTCTCGGACATTATAACCCAGATGATAACTCGAACCAAGAGTATCCAATTCCAAATAAAGGAATTCTTACAAGCATTGCAATTGACAATAATGATACCGTTTGGATTACTTCAAATACAAACGACATATTGAAGTTTGAAATTAAGACAGCAAAGTTTGATTCAATAAAGTTATCTGACAAGTCTGACCCTCTAGGGATTGCAATTGATAACATTTCAGGCAAGATATGGATAGCAGAAGGAATTGGAAAGGTATCTAGTTTAGACATTTCAAATAACGTAGTAACAGAGTTTGCACCATCTGAGAAAAACTACACAATGAAAGGTCCAACTGGCATAATCATAGATTCTCAGACAGGCAGAGTCTACATTTCAGAACACGAGGGTCATGCAGTATCAGTCTTTGATCCATTGTTAAAGACATTCAAGAAAATACAACTTGATCCAGACAGTTTACCATATGGAATGGCCTTTGACAAGTATCACAATCTCTGGGTCGCACAGCATACCATTGATAAAATTGCAGTAATTGATCCAAGAACTGGAGATATCATTGAGAAGAGATTCCCTTCATCAAACACGTGGGTACAGTGGTTAACTTTCAATTCACAAGGAAACATCATCATTGCAGAGGAAAGAGCAAATGCACTTGGTACAATAACAATTACTGCAGGACAACCACAAAGCAGTAAGTCAAACATCCCATCAGGAATTCCAAAATTTGATTTTAGCTATGCCCAAGTTGTAGCTCCTTCCATCACAGGACTGTTAATCGTTGTAGCCTTTTTCTATTGCAAAGGAGTAATCGATCTTAGAAAATCATCAAGGCAAATAAAAAACATACATGAATTCTGAGATGATGAAAAAATATACTATAAATCATGTGAGATATTAACTACAGATCATCAATTCTTTCCGGTTTACAGATACATAAGAAATGAATTTTTTCTCGCTTTTGAATTCTGTGGTACTGTTTGTAGTACATCTCATGAATGTACCAATCCTTTCAAATATTTTTTAAGCCAAATCCAGATATGGTTCATGAAATAATTGAAAAATACAATCCAATCCTACTTGAAAGAACCGCATATAATTTTGCAGACACGTTCTCAAACCTTTAGGAATTATGATTCACCAATGGTTCGCAGCCATGCATTTGTTTGATTACTGTGCTAAAATCTACCTGAATCAATACGATCAAATGAGAACTAATTACTATTTATTTAGAGTTAGAGAGCAAGATTCGATGAATCTGATTTGATCAAGATAATAGTTTTGTGTACCATTTTATGCATGTTATTTCCTAGTGTTGTTGTCCTGTTAGCTTATGGAGATGGACTTGCAAGTGAGACATTACCACCTGCCATGATTGGTAACAGAAACGTTACCCTTGCAATCAATTCATCACCATTTTTGATTGACAACAATCATACTGGTACACAGATAAACTTCGTTTTGCTAGATGTAGCTGATCAGCAACCTTTCCCACAAGCAACAATTGCAGTTTCAGTTTTCAAAAATGGTGATGCCATATTAGGACATGTATTCATGAGTGACAACGGAAATTTTCTCCTGGATCTAATACCGGACTCATCTTCAAGCAAGATTTCAATTGATGAAGAAGGAGGACCATTTCCTGGCCTTTTGGGGCACAGTGGAAACTACAATATCAAAGGACCCATATTTTCTTCAGGAGGATTATACAAATTCAAAATAGAAGTTCTCACAATGGGCTCTTATGACAATCAAATTAGCAAGTCATATAATGCAGCAATATCAATTCCCGAGACAAATCAATATCAGATTTATGACAAAGAATACGGAAAACAAACGGTCACATTAATTGCCTATTATGATCAAATTGGAAATTTTCAATACAACACAAATAATAAAACAATGAATTTTGTCATGCCATTTAACTGGGACCAAGATAACATTAAACAAGTCTCAGTTGTACACCAGGAACTAAAGATACCGAAATCATTTGGTGATTTCATAGTTACAAAATATGATACAACTGTTAACGGAGTAAAATTACCAGATAAAGCAGTAAGCATAGACGATTATTCCTCAGACGAACGAATTGTTCATCTCATTTTATACAAGGAGGAGTTATCAACCATAGTAAAACAGCGACATGATTCAAAACCAGAAATGAGTTTTGTATTATCTACAAGCAGCAGCACCAGTTTCCCAATTGTGCAATATACAAGAAATGCACAGTATAAGATGAGTCTTAGCTGGGATCCACCAAAAATTCTTCCTGGTTCAACAACTAGATTTAGTTTTCAAGTTTTGGATCCCTACTTGATAAACAAGACAGTTGATTCCATAAACTATGATTTTTCCATAATTGCAGGAAAGAGTGGTTTAATATTCCATAAGAGCGGCACCGCCAACAGTGACGATAAAATGAACACCGTTGATGTTCAATTTCCGTCCAATTACACAGGTCCAGTCACCATTGCATTTGAGAATCTAAATGGCAACAGTTTTGCCGATTCAGAATTCTCAGCAGTTATCACCAACCCGCCAGTAGTACCAGAATTTCCCGCAGGACCGATGTTAGTAATCATAGTCATGTTTTCTGCTACAATAATACTTGCAAGATTAGTGAGAAAATAGACGTGAAGTGAGGAATCGCAATTTTACTTGGAGGAGCATGTATGTTCATTGGCGGATATTTTCTTTCACAACTTGTTCTTGATCTAATTCCAACAATCAATCCTGCCCATTCAAGTCTAATTACAGATACAAATTATCACATGTTATCTGTGAGTAATCAATTATCGCTTATCAGTCAGTTTGGAATCGTGGTTTTGGTGTTGGGTGCAACCATATTCTTTGTTGACAGAAAAAAATCCAACGACTCAAATTCCCAGATTGATTAAATTTTAATATACTTTCATAAAGTAAACAAAATAAAAATTTTTATTTTTTATAGAACTAGCGTTAGCCCTTCATGCCATATCCAACTAGTACAGAATAACATCCTAGACCACACTCTTCGCATATTGGTTTCATGGATGAACTTTCCGCACTTCCTATACAACATGGCCTCTTTTCTCGTCCCATATGATCAACTGAAACTATGGCCCACGTAGGACAATCAACAGGAGTTGTTCCTTTTCCACCCCAATTCTTTTTCATCAGTTCAAGCTGGCTGTCTGGATTTATGATATAATCATCATCAAACTTGTCCCTCATTGCAATGATATCATCAACTACTTTTGTCCTCTCAGCATCAAATGGTAAGAAGAGAGGATCGTTTTTCATAAACGGGGTATGAAACTGGAACCCAATCTTGTTTGTGTGGTCGTGCCATTCTTCCATCACATCTTTTACCGTTTTGTAATTTAATGCGTTTATGGTCATTGTAATCCAAATGTCTTTCCGTGCTTTTTCTCCATTGTTTTTCACATAATCTAGAACATTCTTTCTTGTCTTATCCCAGGATCCAGCTCCACGAATTTTGTCATGAATCTCTTTTGTGCCATCTATTGAGATCCAGTAAAAGTAGAGATTATCAATTTTTTTCAATGGAATAGTTCCATTAGAGACTATACAGATCCTTTTTGGAAATTGTTTTACAAATAAATCAATAACATCAGGTCTTAGGGTGGGCTCACCCCCAACTAGGGTAATAATGAAAACATGTTTTTTCTTAAATTTCTCATTGATTACTTTTTGCCACTGTTCAACTGTGAGTTCTTCATTTTCTTTCCTATTAAGCCACCAATAGCAGTGAGTACAGTGCAAATTACAGACGTTTATGATATCTGCAGAGCCATACAACGGACTTTTTCGGTGAAATAATTTGTAGCCTGCAAATTTACCAAATATATGAAAATAACACGGCATCTCTTGAATTATTTGAGTAAAACCTCTTCCCATTATTTCCATAATATACGAATAATGTGTTACAGGTTAAAAGGCGTTTAGCGTGATTCGTGAATTTTAAAAATATTGCTGATCTTCCGCATTTCTTATGGCATACAAATTTGCATCAATTAGCACACATTATTGTTGTAGTACACCGTACTTTTCCCAATTGTCTGATTTTTTTTGTTATTATTTCACGCATCTCCTCAATATTGGGACATTCTAGTTTTAGTATAACATCATAGTTACCAAATACGCCTGAAACTTCCTTTACAGAATCGATCGATTTTACCACTTCAATAATTGTGTCCTCTGCACCCATCTCACAATTTATCATGACATATGCGGTTTCCAACTACAATATATCGTCTTCATAATATATGAGATTTTTGGTATAACTCCATTTTAGAAATATCATTCATTTCACTCCACCATATGGACAAAATTATCAAAATATAACATGTTTTTGAAAGGTTTTAGGCATACCAGAGATTACATCCAATGACAATTTTACTATCAGACATCTTAACACATCAAAAAAATAAAAAATGTAAAACTACTGATCTCCAATTAAGAAGATTACACTTACAGTAGTTGTTACTTGTTGGTTTGACGTAAATATCGGCGTAGACTTTTCAGTCATACCTGACATTGCACCATAGTACACTGGAGGTGGTGACACGTTAAATTCTGACAAGCTTACCATTTTTACGCCAATTATTTTCTGTCCTAGAGGATCAATTGCTTTCTCTGCTCGAGATTTTGCATTCAAGACAGCCTTGCCTAACAAATCATCTTGTATGCTTTGTTCTTTTTCAGGAGAGAGTGAAAATGATATGTTGTCTACCCTGTTAGCTCCTGCACCAACTGCAGTATCAACTATATTTCCTGCCATTGATAGTTTGGTGGTTTTGACATACAAAGTGTTTGAAGCCCTGTAACCTGTCAATATGGTCTTGTGTATACCAGTAGTCTGATCAGGTACAGAGTCATTGTATACTGGGTAAATGGAGAATCCAGCTGTGCTGATCTCATCTTTACTTATTCCAATATTTTCAACAGCACTTACTATGGCATTCATCATTTGAGAGTTTGAGCTGATTGCATCTTGAGCAGTCTTTGCTTCAGTATCAACACCAAATTGAACCGCAACCAAATCTGGCGATACAGATGTAGTTGCCGAACCTGTGACAGATGCTGTCCTCTCTCTTGATGGATATAGTACAGGTACTTGTTGTCCATAGGCCTCTTTTTGAGACATCTCTAAACTAACAAACACTGCCGTTGAAACAATCAGAATCGCAGCAAGTGTTGCAAGCATGGTTTTTTTCCGGGTTGTCATTAACCATTATGATATCAATTGAGTTTATAGGCTTTGATTAAATTTCATTTTAACTTAATTTTTTTTAAAAATTTAGAATACAACAATCAGTATCATGTATTTTTTATCAAAATTTAACAAAAATATTATTTTACATTATTTTTTCATTTTCTTTAATTTTCGAAATCCACGGATTCCAAAGAATACTGTAAAAAATGCTGCTGTCGCTCCCAAAACCGCAATTATAATCACCACAGGGTCTGATGACAAAACTGATGGTTCAAGAGTTATTTGAGGTGGCACAGTTGCGGTAGATTGAACCAATGGTGCAGCTGCTCGCAGTGATTCGGTTGCATGAGGAATACTTTTGCTTGCGATTTCAGGAATGTTTTCAGTTTGATTTGTAATTTGGGTTTTTTCTACAAGGTAAATTGTAGAACCAGTTACGACAAATGCCGCAATACTTGCCAGATAATGACGTAATTGTAAGAAGATTGCATCTTTTTTTGATTGAGGAACTGCATTTTCAGAGGAATTTTCAGGAGGTACAATTACAAATGCAGTTTTTACTGGGCCATAGTATTTCATTTGTTTATTTTTTGAGCTTAGTTCAATCTTTTCTATTTTAATTAACCCTACACCAAATAAACGATTGATGTGCCAATTGACAAGAGGTAATGAGATATTGAGTGATTTTGCAAGATCATTTATGCTTGCTACTTGAGATATTTGGCCAAATATTGCTCTTCCAGTATCATTTGCTAGATCTTCACCAATAATCTTTATTCTTTCATCTTCAGTACTAATTACCTCAATATGCTCCTGGGCTTTGACAAGAAAATCAGAATTATCGTCGTTATCTGCCATCATTTGATCTATCATTTTTAGAACACATAATTGAACAATATTCTTAACTAGCCAATCCTACGCAATTCTTATTTCCCGATCAGATGAGGACACCAGTTTTTTTAAGTTCATGGAGATATAATTTTCTCCATGATGCCAGAATGGAAGTAATGATCTCATGGCATTACCAGCCTCTTTTCATAGTATACTCGGATGAGTAAATTTGGAAATTGCAATCTAGTGTACGCAATATTGAAAACGAGTGTTTGAAGGATAGAACCAAAAATCAGTCTTTCAAACAGGGGAGGAGGTCATAAGCATTACAGACAATGCGGTGACGAGAATAGTTGTAATCCTTGCCATTGAGCACACATTATTACAAATAAGTAAAGACGCCCTAGAAAAAGTTCAAACAAAGATCCGTAAAGAGTACAATTGTAGCCTAGCAGAATGCTATGACCATCCAGAGCACCTAAACAGAGTTCTCAAAGATCTCTTTGGTGCATCACATACTGAAGTGGTAAGATCTGTAAGCAAGTATCTTGATGATTTTACATATCAAAGACCAATAGTTGAATTTTTAGAGAAAATCAAATGTTAGAATTAAACTAGCATTCAACATTCTTTTTAACATATTACAAGGTCTAATCATTTTACTAGACTATCATACCACTCATACTTGTCTTTGACTT
>Ga0209824_10000827_pt1 | contig 18726 bp, 15 predicted proteins | sample VDWuncwatermetaG_FD_184124 | JGI IMG/M metagenome (GOLD analysis project Ga0209824, IMG submission 184124) | Wastewater microbial communities from Netherlands to study Microbial Dark Matter (Phase II) - VDW unchlorinated drinking water (SPAdes)... ... | reverse complement strand
AAGCGCCCCGGTATTCTCGCCGATAGCCACCATCTGACAAACCATCGGGGGAAAGATCTTACTCTCCGCGAGAGGTTCCGCTACCGTTCTTCCCTGGCTGATGCTGATACGAGCATTCATGATGGCTTTCTCAACGACCTTGTTTCCAGCGGTCTTAGCCGTAATCGCAAGCCCATCCAAAATAGGCACACCCGAGGTTAAGAGGATAGACATATTCTGTGAAAAGCGCGCCACCGCAACCTTACGGATGAGATCGCCCAGTATGGGAAGCTTTAGCATGAAGCCGTCCATGGCCAGCCTTCCCTGCTCTGTTTTGTAGTACATGCGGAGAGCGACAACGATTCCGGCAATCGCAAAAACCATGTAGATAAAATAGGCGCGAAAAAAGTTGCTGAGGTTGATGGTTATCTGGGTGGGGGCCGGTAAGGCCTTACCCATGCCGCCGTAAAGCTCGGCGAAAACAGGAATAACATAGAGGAGGAGGACCGTAACCACCGCCGCCGCCACGCCAACAATGGTGCAAGGATAGATCATGGCCCCTTTCACCTTCGATTTGAGCCTAGCAGATTTCTCGATGAACATGGCAATTCGATTCAGGATGGTGTTCAAGACGCCGCCGATTTCTCCAGCGGCGACCATGTTGACATAGAGATCATCAAAGATTTTCGGGTGTTTCTTCAAAGCATCGGCCAGCGTGAAGCCGCCCTCGACATCCTGCTTGATGGTCCGGACAGTAATTCGGAAGGCCTTATTCTCCGACTGCTGGCTTAAAATATCGAGACTTTGAACAATGGGAAGCCCCGCATCGATCATGGTGGCGAATTGGCGTGTAAACATCATCACATCATGAGCGGTGACCTTGGCGCCGAAGCCGGGGACAGTGAACTCTTTTTCCAGCCCCTTTCCCTTTTCCCGGACCCGCGCAGGGATGGGTTGAATCCTTTGGCTTCTGAGGCGGGCAAAAACCGCGTCCTGGCTAGCCGCTTCCATCTCGCCCTTCAGGATCTTCCCCTGGGCGGTTTTCCCCTCCCAAACAAAGACTGGCATGTTTAAAACCTCCGGTTTACTCAGTAGTGAATAGCGAATAGCAAATAGCGAATGGTGCCCCTCCCAACTTTACTATTTGCTATTCACCATTTGCCATTCGCCATTCAGATGCCCAGCGAAAAGACCGACCCGAAGCCTTTGTCCGAATCGGTCACCCGAACAGTTTCCTCGATCGTCGTAAGTCCCTCCCGTACCTTTTTTATGGCGCTCATCCTCAGCGTGCTCATTCCCATCTTTACCGCCTCCCGCTTCAGATCGGCCGCAGAGGCCCTTCTCAGGATCAATTCCTTCAAGGCCTCATGGATCACCATCACCTCATAGAGCGCGATGCGTCCTTTATATCCAGTCTGGCCACAGGTGGGGCAACCTTTGCCGCGGAAGGTGGGAAAGCCCGCCCCGACTTCCGCAGGATCGACCCCGATGTTGATGAGCGCCTCCGCGCTTACCTCCACCGGGGCCTTGCAACTGAGACAAATCTTGCGCACCAACCTCTGAGCTACAATAAGATTAGTCGAGGAGGTCAAAAGAAAGGGCTCCAACCCCATATTGATCAGCCGGTCTACCGTCGAGGGTGCATCATTGGTGTGGAGGGTGCTGAGCACTAGGTGTCCCGTGAGGGCCGCTTTCACGCCGATCTGAGCTGTTTCCAGGTCACGCATTTCTCCCACCATGATAATGTCAGGGTCTTGACGGAGAAAGGAGCGAAGGCAGGCAGCAAAATTCAGACCGATATCGTCCCGCACCTGCACCTGATTAATTCCCATGAGGTTATATTCGACCGGGTCTTCAGCGGTGGAAACGTTTACATCCGGCTTGTTCAGCTCTGAAAGAGCAGAGTAAAGGGTTGTCGATTTGCCGCTACCGGTAGGACCGGTGATGAGAATCATTCCGTAGGGTTTATAAATCGCCTCTTTAAAGTTCTTCAGCGCCTGGGGATCGAAACCCAGTTTGGCCATATCCAGCTGGAGATTGGCCTTGTCCAAGAGCCGCATGACGATCTTTTCACCAAACAGGGTGGGAAGGACAGAGACCCGAATATCCAGCTCCTGCCCCCCTCCCATCTTAAGCTTGATCCGCCCATCTTGAGTGAGTCTTCTCTCGGCGATATCCAAATTGGACATAACCTTAAGACGAGAGATCAAAGCGTTTTTTAACTTGGGGGGCGGGGTCATGATCTCATGGAGCACCCCATCGACGCGAAACCGTATCCGAAAGATTTTCTCGTAGGGTTCAATATGGATGTCGCTTGCCCCGCGCTTCGCGGCATCGGCTAGGACGGCATTGACCAAGGTGACAACGGGCGCTTCATTGGTTGCAGCCTGTAGCTCCTGGAGGCTGACGTCCTCCTCGTCGCGTATGACCTCCATCTCGTTGCCGCCAAACTTTTTGAGAACTTCGTCGTAGCTGACCGACCCGAAGCGCTTTTCCAGCAGCCTCTTGATTTCAGAAGGGGAAGCCAGGGCAACCTTTATGGCATAGCCGGTAATGAACTTAATCTCGTTGATTGCTATCAGGTCGGTCGGGTCAGGCATAGCCACAGTGAGTGTGGATCCCACAAGCCTGAGAGGGATGATCTGGCGTTTCTGGATGAGATCGGGCGGGATCAGGTTGAAAACGGAATCTAAAATCTCGGTATTCGCCAGCTCGACCTTTTCAATGCCGAACTGTTTGGCGAGAAACTGCGTGAGCTGATCCTCGGTGGTAAAGCCAAGGTGAACGAGTTCCTGAACAAGGTGCGAGCCGTTGCTTTTCTCCTTTTCCAGGGCCTCGTTGAGTTGTTCCCGGGTGACAAGGCCACCTCGAACCAAAAGCTCACCTATGCGGGGTTCCATAGAAGAATCCTTAAATACAGCTTATTATCCTAAAAATGACTCTTTTTGTCAATTTGATTGAGTGGCAGTTTTTTGGAATGGAATTGCCCTTTGGACAACTTTTGGAATGACCGCTGTAAAAAATTACAAAATTTGACTAGCGCTTATCTCTCAAAGCGGCCTGGGCTGCTGCCAGCTTAGCGATAGGAACCCGATAGGCAGAACAACTCACATAGTCCAGGCCGATCTGATGGCAGAAGGCCACTGACTTGGGATCACCACCATGCTCCCCGCAAATGCCAATTTCAAGTTTTTTACGCGCCTTCCGTCCCTTCTCCACTCCCATACGCATCAGAGCGCCCACCCCCTGCTCGTCGATGCTGACAAAGGGGTCTTCGGGGAGGACGCCGTGCACCACATAGCTAGGTAGGAATTTGCCCGCATCATCCCGCGAAAGGCCTAAACAGGTTTGTGTCAAGTCATTCGTGCCGAACGAGAAAAACTCTGCTTCCTGGGCAATTTCATCGGCCACCAAACAGGCTCGAGGAAGCTCGATCATTGTACCAATAAGATAGCGCACCTTTACACCGTAAGTCTTCATCGCCTCGCGCGCAACCCGCTCGACAATCTCGCGCTGCATGTGGAGCTCTTGGCGCGAACTTACTAAAGGAATCATGACCTCAGGAAAAGGATTCTTACCCTCTTTGCGCAATTCACAAGCTGCCTCGAAGATAGCCTGGGCCTGCATCTCGGTTATTTCCGGATAGGAAATACCCAAGCGGCAGCCGCGATGACCCAGCATAGGATTAAACTCATGCAGCACATCAATCTTATTTTTTAGGGTCTCCACCGGAACATTCATAATCCCGGCAAGTTCCACAATTTCCTCTTCCGCCTTAGGGAGAAATTCATGTAGAGGAGGATCCAAGGTGCGGATGGTTACAGGAAGACTTCCCATGATCTCGAGGATGCCTTTAAAGTCTTTTTTCTGTATGGGCAGGAGTTTTGCCAAGGCGCGGCGCCGCCCCGGCTCGTCTTCCGCTAGAATCATCTCCCGCACCGCCTGGATGCGGTCCCCCTCAAAAAACATGTGCTCCGTACGGCAAAGGCCGATTCCTTCCGCGCCAAAGGCAATCGCCACCCGGGCCTGATCTGGCTGGTCGGTGTTTGTCCGGACGCCGATTTTCCGCGTTTCATCCGCCCACTTCATGAGCTTGGAAAACTGCTGGTACACACGCGAGGTAGCAGAATCTAAGGTTTTCCCGGTCAGGACCTGGAGAACCTCGGAGGGGAGCGTCTGAAGCTCGCCCCGCATCACTTCACCTGTGGACCCATCGACCGAGATCCAATCCCCTTCTTTGAGAACCGTATCCTCGATTCGCATCTCTCGCGCGGCGTAGTCAATGTTGACGGCTTCGCACCCGGCCACACATACCTTTCCCATTTGTCTAGCGACAAGGGCCGCATGCGAGGTCATGCCACCCCGTGCGGTAAGGATCCCCTGAGCGGCGTCCATTCCGCGAATGTCATCCGGACTGGTCTCGATGCGGCAGAGGATTACGCGCTCTCCTCGCCCTTTCCATGCCTCTGCGTCCTCCGCATGAAAGACGATACGGCCCGTGGCCGCGCCTGGACCAGCAGGAAGACCCTTTGCCAGGATACGGCCTTCTTTGCCGGCCCGCTCCTTAGACGTCTGATCGAAGATGGGACGCAGAAGCTGGTTCAGCTGATCAGGCTCGATACGAAGCAGCGCTTCCTTTTTTGAGATGATCCGCTCCTCGACCATAACCACCGCGATGCGAACGGCAGCAAACCCGGTCCGCTTACCGGCCCGGGTCTGGAGCAGCCACAGTTTACCGTTCTCAATAGTAAACTCGATGTCCTGCATATCCTTATAGTGTCGCTCCAGGATTTTGCCGGTGTGATCTAATTCCCGATAGCACTCTGGCAGGACCTCTTTTAGCTCTGCGATCGGTCGCGGTGTGCGGATGCCCGCGACCACATCTTCGCCTTGGGCGTTGACCAGGAACTCGCCGTAGAATCGCTTCTCCCCTGTGGCCGGGTTCCGCGTGAAGGCCACGCCGGTAGCGCAGCGATCGCCCATGTTTCCAAAGACCATAGTTTGCACATTGACCGCAGTCCCCCAAGTATGAGGGATGTGATACAACTGACGATAGGCGATAGCCCGATCGTTGTTCCATGAACCGAACACCGCGCCTATGGCGCCCCAGAGCTGCTCTTGGGGGTCTTCGGGAAAGTTCCTCCCCCGTTTCGTCTTTATCTCGGCTTTGAACTCGGCTACGAGATCCTGGAGATCCTCGGCGCTGAGTTCTGTGTCGAAGCGTGCGCCGCGCGCCTTTTTCTTGCCTTCCAGAATAGTTTCAAAGGGATCATGCTCCTGCTTACCCTTGGGCTTTAGTCCCAGCACAACCTCTCCATACATCTGAACGAAACGGCGATAGCAGTCGTAGGCGAAGCGCGGATTCCGGGTTTGAGCGATGAGGCCCTGCACTGTTTGGTCATTCAGCCCCAGATTCAGCACCGTGTCCATCATCCCGGGCATCGAGTCCCGTGCCCCGGAGCGGACCGAAACCAACAAAGGATTGTGCGGATCTCCGAACCTTCTCCCTATATTCTTCTCGATACGGCGCAGCGCCTCCGTCACTACCCTTTCCAAACCCTTAGGATATTGCCGCCGGTGCCCATAATAATAGGAGCAAACCTCAGTGGTGATCGTAAAGCCGGGGGGGACTGGAACCCCGATCCGGGTCATCTCGTGGAGACCGGCGCCCTTCCCCCCCAGAAGCTCTCGCATACCGGCTTTTCCTTCAGCCTTTCCGCCGCCGAAAAAATAGACAAATTTTCTTCCTCTAGCCATTTTTTCTCTCCGACAGGCCCCTCGATACGACTTCTGCAGAATTTTTTCAAGTAAAAAAGATCAGGCGCAGGAGAAGGCCTCAAGAAACGGAACCGATTTTAGCTCCTTATTGATTTGAAATTGAATAAACCGAACAAGCGCAGGACGGCTCTCTTTCAAAATAGCAGGAGAAAAAGCCAGGTGGTGGGGGAGGATGCTGTTCGCTTCCTGAAGCTCTGCCAGTACACCAAGCGCTTCGCTGCTGAGGGGCACGGCCTCTTTTCTCAAGGTGGAACAGGGTCCGCAAAGAACCCCGCCGTCACGTGGACTAAAGTGCCACAGAATCTGGGAGCCGTCGGGAAATTTCTTTTTGCATCGACGGCAGTGTTCCAAAGTCGGCTGGTAGCCGGAAAACTTTAGGAGTTTGAGCTCGAAAAAGGTAAGAAAGGAGAGGGAGATTCCGTTTTCTTCTAGAAAGATCAGCCCTTCTCTCAAATGTTCAAAGACTCGCCGGTTCTCCTCGCGCTCGCCGGCCAGCCCATCCGTGATCTCCACGAAATAAGATGCATAGGCGATCTTCTCCAGACTGGTGGTAAGCCCTTTAAAGTGACGAATCGGGTCGCAGGCATGGACAAATGCCAACGCGCTGTGAGGCCGATCCTGAAAGCGCAGGTTCACCAGAGAGAAGAGCTCCAGCGTGTTGACAAACCTTCTGCGCGAGCGCTTGGCTCCCTTAGCGATCCCGGTAACCTTGCCGTACCTTTCGGTAAGAAAGGAAACGATCTTGTCGGACTCGCCAAAGGGCCATGATCGGAGGACGATGGCCGGGGTTACACAAGGAGAGCGCATGGCTGGCCGATTCTCATGAAGAGCATTAACACGTTTCGTAAAAACACGCAAACTCTTTGAAAATCAACGGTTTTTTCAATAGCCGACCTTGACAAAGACGGGATGGGTGGTTAAATTCATCGCCGCTGTCCTTTTTAGGGATACTGCCTCTGCCAATGGATGAGAAGATAAAAAAAAGTAACGGAGAAACAGCGATCGAAGGAGCCGCTGAGGAGCCCTCTACACCGGGAGCAGAAGAGAAGGCTCTCGCCTCGGAGTTGGAGAAATTGCGCGGTCAGCTAGAAGCCAAGGAGATGGAGGCAAAGGGGAATTACGACCGCTTCCTCCGGCAGGTGGCGGAACTGGAAAATTTTAAGAAGCGAATGACTCGAGAAAAGGGCGAGACGATCCGTTACGCCAACGAGAACATTATCAGAGACCTCCTCCCTGTATTAGACAATTTGGAGCGAGCAGTCGACCACGCCAAGGGAGGGGGAAACGGAAAACCGCTACTAGAAGGGGTCGAGATGGTGCTCAAAGGTTTCCTCGATGTCTTAAACAAACACGGAGTTACGCAGATATCCGCCAAGGGGGAACTTTTCGACCCGGAAAGACATGAAGCGATTGCTCAGGTGGAAAGTGAAGAACATAAACCAAATACCGTCATGGAGGAACATCACAAGGGGTACTATCTCCTAGACCGTCTGCTGCGACCCTCTCTCGTCAGTGTTGCCAAACCCCCCGAAGCCAAGGAGAAAAAAGAGGAAGATGAGGAGGTTGAAAAAGGGGGGAGGGATGATTAAATAAACTCCGGTGTAGAATTAGAGGATTTTTTTGAGGAGAAACAAAGATGGCAAAAGTAATAGGGATTGATTTGGGTACGACCAACTCCTGCGTGGCAATTATGGAGGGCGGAGATCCTAACGTCATTGCCAATGCTGAAGGGAGCCGCACTACCCCCTCAGTAGTCGCCTTCTCTGATAGCGGGGAACGATTGGCCGGGCAGATTGCCAAGAGGCAAGCCATCACCAATCCGGAGAATACGATCTTCGCGGTCAAGCGGCTTATTGGGCGGCGCTATGACGACTCTATGGTCCAAAAGGCCATGAAAGTCCTTCCATACAAAATCGTCCGTGCAGATAACGGGGATGCGTGGGTAGAGATTCGCGGTAAACGCTATAGTCCGGCAGAGATCTCCGCCTTCATCCTTCAAAAGATGAAGCAGACGGCAGAGGATTACCTGGGGGAAAAGGTGACCGAGGCCGTGATCACGACCCCTGCCTATTTTAACGACAGCCAGAGACAGGCGACAAAGGATGCCGGCCGGATCGCGGGGCTGAATGTACTACGGATCATCAATGAGCCCACTGCCGCATCTCTGGCCTACGGGCTGGACAAGAAAAAGGACGAAAAGATTGCGGTTTTTGATCTTGGCGGGGGAACGTTTGACGTCTCCATCCTTGAACTCGGGGAGGGTGTCTTTGAAGTCAAAGCCACGAATGGGGATACCTTTCTGGGAGGAGAAGACTTCGACCAAAAGATGATGGATTATCTGGCGGATGAGTTCAAGAAGGATCAAGGGATAGACCTGCGCAAGGATAGGATGGCCCTGCAGCGTTTAAAGGAGGCGGCGGAAAAAGCCAAATGCGAGCTCTCCTCATCGATGGAGACCGATATCAACCTCCCCTTCATTACCGCGGATCAGCATGGGCCGAAACACCTCAACATGAAACTGACACGATCCAAACTGGAAGCCCTCTGCGCCGACTTAATCGATATGACCGAAGGACCGTGCCGGCAAGCCCTTAAGGACGCGGGCTTAACTCCCCGCGATATCGATGAGGTCATCCTGGTTGGGGGGATGACGCGCATGCCTGCGGTGCAAGAGAGGGTAAAAAAGATCTTTGGAAAAGATCCGCACAGGGGAGTGAACCCCGATGAAGTCGTGGCCGTTGGGGCTGGAATCCAGGCCGCTGTGCTCAAGGGAGAAGTTAAAGATGTTCTCCTGCTTGATGTAAGCCCCTTGTCTCTTGGGATCGAGACCTTGGGGGGCGTTTTTACCAAGCTGATTGAGCGTAATACAACAATCCCTACGCGGAAGGGTCAGGTCTTTTCGACTGCTCAGGACAACCAGACAGCCGTCTCTATCCGCGTCTTTCAAGGCGAGAGAGAGATGGCAGCAGGCAACAAGCTCTTGGGCCAATTCGATCTCGTGGGCATTCCTCCGGCGCCGAGAGGAATACCCCAGATTGAGGTCACCTTCGATATCGACGCGAACGGGATCGCGCATGTTGCGGCCAAAGATCTAGGAACCGGAAAAGAGCAGTCGATCAAGATCACTGCCTCGAGTGGCCTCAGTGAGGAAGAGATCAAAGGGATGGTCAAGGATGCAGAGGCCCATGCGGCCGAGGACAAGAATCGTAAGGAGGTTGTCGAGGCCCGTAATCACCTGGATTCCCTGATCTACTCCACCGAGAAATCTCTTAAGGAATACAGCGGGGAATTGGAGGCCGGGATCAAGCAAAATATCGAAGCGGAGCTGGAGAAGGCCAAGAAGGCGCTGGAGAGCGAGGATGCCCAAACGATCCGCTCAGCGGCGGATGAGCTAAGCCGTTCCTCGCACAAGCTCGCGGAGGCGATTTACGCCAAGGCCTCCCAACAACAATCCTCAACGCAGCAGGAGTCGTCGGCCGGCCAGAAGGATGGCCGGGCAACGGATGGGGAGGGCAAGAAAAAAGAAGATGTGGTAGACGCGGATTTCACAGAGGTTAAGGAGTAGAGGAGGGGTAAGGAAATCCAAATTACTGCGCATTACGGAAGGCCCCTGCTCCCCATGCATTTAGGAGAGGGGCTTTCTTGTTATATAAAAGAAATCACTTGCAAGGGGTTTAACGATTGAACGGAAAAAGGGATTATTACGAGCTCCTAGGTGTGAATCGAGGCGCCGGTGAGGAGGAGATTAAAAAGGCCTACCGGAAATTGGCGCTGAAGTACCATCCTGACCGAAATCCGGGGGACAAACAGTCAGAGGAAAAATTTAAGGAAATTTCTGAGGCCTATCAGGTCCTCACGGATGCGGAGAAGAGAGCCAAGTATGATCAGTTCGGCCATGCGGCCTTTGGAGATGGAGGGCCGTTCCGAGGCGGGTTTGATTTTTCCTCTGGATTCGAGGACATTTTCGGCGACATCTTTGGAGAGTTTTTCGGCACCGGATCAACCAGGCGCCGCACCCGGTCAAGAGGAGAAGACCTTCGCTATAACTTGAGTCTCGGCTTTGAAGAGGCGGTTTTCGGCGCCGAGAAAAAGCTCAAGATTCCCCGGCACGGCCTCTGTGATACCTGCCACGGAAACGGCTCCAAGCCAGGCACAGCACCCAAAACCTGTCCTACCTGCCGGGGCAAGGGCCAGGTCAGTTTCCAACAGGGATTTTTTAATGTCTCGCGGACTTGCAACCAATGTCGGGGCCAAGGGAGCATCATTAGCGACCCCTGCGTATCCTGCAACGGCGCCGGCCAGGTACGAAAATTTCACACGCTCAGCGTGAAGATCCCGGCCGGTGTGGACACCGGCTCCCGCCTCAAGCTCAGAGGGGAGGGGGAGGGTGGCGCCTCAGGCGGATCTCCGGGAGATCTCTACGTGGTGCTCCAGGTTGAGCCGCACCCCCTCTTCATCCGTGACGGTCTGGACATCATCTGCGAGGTACCCATCAGCTTTGTCCAGGCGGCGTTGGGGTCGGATATCGACGTTCCCACTTTGGAGGGGAAAGTCAAGATGAAGATCCCCCCCGGGACTCAGTCGGGGAAGGTCTTCCGCTTGAAAGGAAAGGGCGTCAGAGACGTCCAGGACTATCATCAAGGAGATCAACATGTGAGGGTGGTGGTAGAGACGCCCACCCATCTCACGCCGCGGCAAAAAGAGCTGCTAAAAGAATTCGCAGCGCTGGGAGGGGAAGACATCCATCCCCTCTCGAAAGGCTTCTTTGACAAAGTCAAGCAGATATTCGGCTGAGCCCCAACCGCTCCCAAGATCACTCCACATCCCACGGGTTGCTGACTGGTTTTGTTTGTTTGCCGACCGCCCCAGGGCTCAAAAGATTTTTGTTGACCGTGGCAGTGGATGTGATTAACTGTAAAAAAGGATTGAGGGGTATATGAGCGAAACACAATGGAACGTCGAGGGTCAGGGGGGAAAGGGGTCCCAGGCGGAGGTCCCGGATGTTCTCCCGCTGCTACCTATCCGCGACATCGTCATCTATCCTTACATGATGCTGCCGCTCTTTGTCGGCAGGGACATGTCGATCCGAGCGGTCGAAGAGTCTCTCTCCCGCGATCGCCTCATCTTTCTCGTGGCGCAAAAGAATTCGGCCGAAGACAACCCAACGCCTGACGATATCTACCGCATAGGGACGGTAGCCTCCATCATGCGCATGCTCAAGCTGGCCGACGGCCGGGTGAAGGTCCTGGTGCAGGGCCTGTCCAAGGGAGAAGTAGAGAACTTTTTGCGTGAGCGGCCTTTCTTCGAGGTGAAAATCCGCAAGGTCGTAGAGCCCGCCCTCCAAGAGGTCTCGATTGAGGTCGAGGCCTTGACGCGCAACGTCAAGGAAAAGATCGAGCAAATCCTGAACCTCAAGAACCTCCCTCCGGAAATCGTGATGGTGACCGACAATATCAGCGATCCAGGCGTGCTGGCCGACCTGGTTGCTTCCAACCTCCGCTTGAAGATCGAGGAGAGCCAAGGTATCCTCGAGATCTTCGACCCGGTGGCACGTTTGAAAAAGGTCAACGAGCTTCTGAGCCGAGAGCTCGAGCTCTCGACTGTGCAAGCCCGCATTCAAAATCAAGCCAAGGAGGAGATGAGCAAGACCCAACGGGACTATTTCTTGCGCGAACAGCTCAAGCAAATCCAGCAGGAACTGGGCGAAGGGGATGAACGCACGGAAGAGATCAACGATCTGAAGAAGCAGATTGAGAAGGCCAAGATGCCTTTGGAGATAAAACGGGAGTCCGAGAAACAGCTTAAACGGCTGGAACAGATGCACCCCGAGTCCTCCGAGGCTTCCCTAGTCCGCACTTACCTCGACTGGCTGGTAGACTTGCCCTGGAGCAAAAAGACCAAAGACAATCTCGACATTCAAAAGGCCAAAGAGGTCTTGGACGAGGATCACTACAATCTAGAGAAGGTCAAGGAGCGGATCCTGGAGTATCTGGCCGTCAATAAACTCAGGCGCAAGATTAAGGGCCCGATTCTCTGCTTCGTCGGGCCCCCAGGAGTCGGCAAGACTTCCCTCGGAAAGTCGATCGCCCGAGCCCTCGGGAGAAATTTTGTCCGGATCTCACTTGGAGGGATCCGTGATGAAGCAGAGATTCGCGGACACAGGCGGACCTATGTCGGAGCCTTGCCGGGCAGGATCATTCAGGGAATCAAACAGGCTGGTTCCAACAATCCGGTCTTTATGCTCGATGAGATCGACAAGGTGGGAACCGATTTCCGTGGAGATCCATCGGCGGCCCTCCTGGAAGTGTTGGATCCTGAGCAAAACCACGCCTTCAGCGATCATTACCTGAATCTGCCGTTTGATCTCTCCAACGTGCTCTTTATTTGCACGGCCAATTTGCTCGATCCCGTCCCTGCGGCCCTTGAGGACCGCATGGAGGTTATCCAGCTTTCCGGTTACACCAACGAGGAGAAGCTGGAAATTGCCCGCAAGTTTCTCAACCCAAGGCAACTGGAGGATAACGGCATCCCGAAGGGCCATCTGGAGATCTCCGATGACGCGGTGCTGCGCATCATCTCCCAGTACACCAAAGAAGCCGGGCTAAGGAACTTGGAACGAGAGATCGCATCCATTTGCCGCAAAGTGGCGCGAAAGATCGCCGAAGAGAAAAAAGAGCCGGTCCGGGTGACGCGCGCCAATCTCCACCTGTTTTTGGGGACACCTAAATTTCTTCCCGAGGCAGAGCAGGAAAAGCACGAGGTCGGGGTCGCGACTGGGCTTGCCTGGACGAGTGCAGGGGGAGAAGTCCTCTACGTCGAGGCCTCCCTTTCCAAGGGGCGAGGGAACCTTACCTTGACCGGCCAGCTGGGTGAAGTGATGAAGGAGTCCGCCCAGGCCGCGGTGAGCTACTCCCGTTCCCATGCAAAGAAGCTCGGCATCGAAGAAGATTTTTACCAGAAGCTGGATATCCATATCCATGTCCCGGCAGGCGCCACTCCTAAGGATGGGCCCTCGGCCGGCATCACTATGGCCACTGCCCTGATCTCCGCCCTCACCAAACGGCCGGTGAGTCGTGACGTGGCGATGACGGGAGAGATTACTTTAAGGGGCCGGGTGCTGCCAGTGGGGGGCCTCAAGGAGAAATGCCTTGCGGCCTTTCGGGCGGGAATTAGGACCATTATCGTCCCCGACCGGAACCAGAAGGATCTCGATGAGATACCCAAACCCCTGCGACGCAAGCTCAGCCTGGTCGTTGTCAAAAACATGTCGGATGTGCTGAAGGCAGCCCTGCTAGAAAAAATAGGTAAGATCTCCGCTGGTACCTCAATCGCTGCAAGGAAATCAAAGGGGACAAAGGGCAAACAGCGAAAGCGGGGCGAAAAACCGCTGGAAAAAGTTCGCAGGGAAAGGGTGGTTCCGCTCAGGGCCTAGATGCTGCTAAAGGAGCTAGGCGAGTTTGGCCTGATCGAGAGGATTCGCCGGGCCACCCCAACCGGCCGAGGGGTGCGTATCGGGATCGGGGATGATGCCGCGTGGTTAGAGGCCAGGAATCATTCCTTTCTCATCACGTCAGATCTCCTCATTGAAGGAATCCACTTCGAGCTCAAATGGACCTCATTCTACGCCCTGGGTTATAAGACCCTTGCCGTGAACATAAGTGACCTGGCGGCCATGGGAGCAAGCCCCGCCTACCTGATCCTTTCCCTGGGAATCCCTGTTGACTTTAAGACCGAGGATGTAGAAGAATTCTACCGGGGAATCAGGGCCCTTGCGTCCCGCAGCGGGGTGTCCTTAGTAGGAGGGGACACGAGCGCGTCAAGGCGTTTTTTCATCAGCGCCTCTCTGGTTGGTCACTCTCCGTATCGGCCTATTACTCGAGGAGGGGGAAAGGTGGGGGACGATCTCTACGTTACCGGGACTCTAGGAGACTCTGCCCTGGGACTGAAACTCCTGAAGAAAAGAGGGGCCCGAGCAAAGGAGAAATTTTCCTATCTTATCTCGCGCCATCTCTTTCCGAGCGCCCGTGTCAAGGCAGGAACCACTCTAGCCCGGGAGCGGCTCGCCAAAGCCATGATCGACGTGAGTGACGGGTTGCTTCAAGATCTGAACCACCTATGCAAAGCAAGCGGGATCGGCGCAGTCATCTGCGAAGAAGCCCTACCTCTCTCCCGCGCCTATCGGACCGTTGCCGGGAAAAAAGGTCCCCTTTATGCGCTTACTGGGGGAGAGGACTACGAACTCCTCTTTTGTCTCAGGCGGCGGGACCGCAATCGCCTGGAAAAAATCAAGAAACGGCTGGGAGTCCTCGTAACCCGTATCGGCAAATGTGTTCCCGCTCGCGAAGGGACAAAAGTTATCAACCGGAAAGGGGAGCAGCGATCCATCTCTGTGACCGGCTACGATCATTTCAGAAATAAACGCTAATCTCCACTCTCCCAAAATATGCCAAAGGTTGACGGTCAGATGCCCGGTCGCTGGTGGGCCAAGATAGGTAGCAAATAGATGGAAGCAGAGATGCTAGCAGAGCTTTTGGAAAGGGTCCGGCGCGGCCGGGTGAGCGTCCGGCAGGCCGTGGAAAAGCTACGCCATCTTCCCTTCGAGGATCTGGGGTTTGCAAAGGTGGACCACCACCGAGCGCTTAGGCAAGGCTTCCCCGAAGTCATCCTGGGAGAAGGAAAAGAACCCTCTCAGATCGCTGCCATTGCACGGGCCATGCAGCGGCGCCGGGCGAACGTGCTGATCACCCGGCTCTCGCCAGAAAAAATGGCTAAGCTCAGAAAACAAATCAAGGGGCTGCGTTATCACCCCAGGGCGCGCGTGGCAACCTGGGTTGGAGGACCGATCCGCGTGCGCGGACGGGGCGTGATCCTGATCGTTTGCGCGGGAACCTCGGATATCCCCGTAGCGGAAGAGGCGGCGTTGACGGGGGAGATCATGGGCAATCGGGTGGAGCGGCTCTTCGATGTCGGGGTCGCCGGCATTCACCGCCTCCTGGAGAACCGCGCAAGACTGTTTTCGGCTGCCGTCCTTATTGTGGTCGCTGGCATGGAAGGGGCCTTGCCCAGCGTGGTTGCCGGCTTGGTGGACAAACCGGTGATTGCCGTCCCGACAAGTGTCGGCTACGGGGCCAGCTTCCAGGGAGTCTCCGCCCTTTTGGGGATGCTCAACTCCTGCGCCGCCGGCGTGACTGTAGTCAATATCGATAATGGATTCGGAGCGGCCTTTGCAGCCAGCCTCATCAATCGGGTATAAGTTCATTGCCTAACCAGTGTTTTCACTGCGGCAGAGAGGTAAGGGAGACGATGCATGCCCAAAAGGGATACCGGGTCGATTACTATCTGCTTCATACCGGCCGGACAGAATGGGCCTCGCTCAATGATCCCAAAGACGACGCTTCTCCGCTTCGCTACCTGCGACTGAGCAATCCGGTAGACATCATTAGCTGCATTGACTGTTATGCCGATCCACAAATTAAAAAGCGGCTGGAAGAAGACTTCAACGGATTGGCCGCCATTCTCGATGAAGAGGAGATAAAAGCCTTGAAAAAAAATCTTGGCCGTCAACCTGATCATGGATAATCCAAAGCAATACCGTATTTTGACCCGTTCCTCGGACCTGGCAATAAAAGTCTTTGGCAAGACTCAAGCGGAGCTGTTCACCAACTCGGCCTTTGCCCTTTTTGACCTGATGACGGATGTCGGGAAGGTGGAGGTGCGCGATCACCTTACCTTAGAGGTTGAAGGGACGGATCGCGACGACCTGATGGTAAACTGGATGCGCGAACTCCTTTATCTCTTCCAAGGGAGCGGATATCTCCTGAAACAGTTTCAAGTGCACGAGGCAAGGGATACTTACGTCCGGGGGGAAGTGAGCGGGGAAAAATATGACCCCGATCGCCACGAGGTCCAGCGGGAATTCCGTTCGGTGGTATACGACCAAAGCCGGATGGAAAAGACCGGGGATCAGTGGACGGCTCAGGTGATCTTCGAGCTCTGAGAAAAATGGCGCAGCCGGTCGAAAGCGAATTCGAAGGGACCGCCTTAGTGGCCGATCCCATTCATCGCTATATCCAGTTCACGGTGCCACTGAAAAAAGGGGAGGTCGCGGAGAAAAACATCATTGATTCCCCTTGGGCTCAAAGACTGCGCTACATCTGCCAGCTCCAGAGTGCCCGCTGGGTTTTTCCCTCGGCGGAGCACAGCCGCTTCCAACATTCCCTGGGGGCGATGCACCTGGCGGGGAATTTTGCCCGACACCTCTATCCTTCACTGCGACGGATTTTAGGAAACGACTGTCCCTCCGCCGCTTTTATCGAAGAGTACATGAGAATCACCGGACTGCTCCACGACGTCGGTCACGGCCCCTTCGGTCATTTTTTTGACGACAATTTTCTGCTGGATTTCGGAATCACCCACGAAGATATAGGCCAGACCATCATCCAGGATGAGCTGGGGGATTTGATTCGCCAGCTGCGCCGCAGCCCCAGCGGCCCTTTTGCTTCGGGGGAAGAGCTGCGGCCTGAGGATATCGCCTTTCCCATCAAAAAGGACGGCAAGGACGATCACCGCAAGCCCAAGTGGCTGAGGCTGCTTCAACCCTTAACCAGCGGAATTTTTACCTTCGATAATCTCGACTATGTTGCGCGCGACTCTTACATGTGTGGCGTGGCCATAGGACCTGTCGACCGCGATCGGCTCATCCACTATAGCTTCTTTTCCCCCAAGGGACTCACCCTACATAAGGCCGGTAATGCCGCTCTGACGATGTTCTTGAATGCCCGGCTCTACCTTTATACGAATGTCTACTATCACCGGACCACCCGCGCCATCGATCTCCACCTGAGGGAGATTTTCCCTGAGACCATGAAGACGATCTTCCCGGGCAACCCGCTGGAGCACATGGAGAAGTACCTCCACCTCACCGATTGGTCCCTGTTGGAGGAGGTTTCGCGCTGGCGCCACGGCAAAGGCTCAAACAAAGCGCTGGCGCGCGAGTGGGGAAGAATTCTGGGCCGTGATATCAAGTGGAAGATGGCCTATGACCGGACCCTATCGCTGAACGAACTCCGCTATGGCATGGCCCTGATCCAGGAGGCCGACTGGGAGAAGCGGATCAGGACGGCGCTTCCTCCCTCTGCTCGTGATGTGATATTTCGCGTTGATATGGCAACCCAAGATCCCAGGCCGGAGAGCCCTTTCGCCATGGGAAAGAAACAGATCTATATCTTCGATCCCTCAACCGGCGAGATCGAGAAAGAATCCCTCTCCGAGCTTTTCGAGTTCATCCCTGCCAAGGTGGTCCAGTTTCGGGTCTTCGCCCTGGATCACGAAAATGACCGCCTGCTTGCCGATGTGGCGGAGGCGACCTTGAAGGGGAGCTCTCCTGCCGTAAAGACCAGTGTATAGCAGGCTGCTCAAAGGAGCGACATCAATATGCCAAAAAATAGGAAGGGAGTCATACCAAAGCACTTTCGTACCCTAGAAGAGGCCGTGGGGTTTTGAGCCCTGCGGATCGGCTGTGATCAGATTTTGGGGGCTGCCTAGCCCGCGGGCTGATAGCCGCATAGCCTGCAGGACCCGCTGGCTATCACGAGGCGAGAGAACTTTGTAAATGCTGAGTAACGAGTAAATTGTGCAAGTAATTTTTCTAAATCGAGGCTGTGTAGTCTGGCGGGATAGCCTGCAGATCCTTTGCAGGCTAATTCGCAGCTCACTTAATAGTTAGACGAAAGATGTGGGAGCGACTGACTTCATGATTCCCGACCGATGTATCCTTCTCCTCTCAGGCATTCCTGCGACGGGAAAGAGCAGCTTTGGACGGTACCTCGCCCGTGTACACTCTTTCGCCCACTATGACCTTGAGTGCTACCCACGAGGCTGGCCCCACCCGGAGCTAAAGCCTCAATGGGATTCATCGCGCTCCGATTTCGTGAACGCGCTTCAGAAAATCCACTCTCACATCGCGCTCGATTGGGGTTTTCCAGTTGGGTGCGTGCCGTGGGTCCGCGAACTCCAGGACGCAGGTGTGAGACTTATATGGTTCACCGGAAGCGGGCCTCAAGCCCGAGAAATCTTCATCGCGCGCGGCGGGATGGATGTTCGGAACTTCGATGATCAGCTCAAGGCCATTCAGGAGGCTAAACTCCCGGCCTCGCTCCAGTGCAACCACGTAGAGGTGCTTTCAGAAGCGGGCGTCCTGAAGGAACCTGCCGCGATTGTCGAGGAGATCTTCCGGCAGTGAACCGAGCTCTTCGTCTAACAAAGCCGCTGGAGCCGATAATCGACTATGGTATATCAGATTTATTTTTTTAATGACGGCTCAGCAGCAACTCGTTAGGCATTGAATCACATGGGAGGCAATCGGACATGTACAGATTGATACTGATTCTTGCATTGGTTGCTTCCTTCGCCGGGTGTGCCAAGTTTAAAGAGGGAGATTGCATTCAAAACACCAAGGATGGCTACATCTGGCGGATTACCAGGGTCGGGGTCAGTCAGTACACGATGCAGGGATGGTTGGATGGGAAATGGGGTGTGGCTGCAAATGGGTCGTTCGACACCTTTGATTCTCGATACGTGAAGATTTCTTGTCCGTTCAGTACTCAAACGCTTCAAGAGGAAAAGTAGCGGGGAGGCGCGGGTGAGCGCCTCCAGGAGGCAGGAGAAATGATGTCTGTCACAGCCAAGCTGATCTTCACGGCGTCCTATTCCTTCGTCTTGATAGGCTCTGTTGGTATGGTGCTGTTTGCGACTAGGTTCCCGTTTGCCACGAGCACTTGGCAACTCGAACTGGCAAAGGAACGCTTGTGTGGTCTGAATGGACATCAAGTATGGCGGTATTCGTGGGTGGCAATAATTATGGGTACGGTTGAGCAGATAGTCGGAACATGGGTATCGTGACTCCACCCTGCTTAACCAAGCGCTTGAGCGGACGCGCTTCGCGCGCCGCTCAAGCGCTTGGTTAAGCAG
>Ga0209824_10000826_pt1 | contig 18736 bp, 12 predicted proteins | sample VDWuncwatermetaG_FD_184124 | JGI IMG/M metagenome (GOLD analysis project Ga0209824, IMG submission 184124) | Wastewater microbial communities from Netherlands to study Microbial Dark Matter (Phase II) - VDW unchlorinated drinking water (SPAdes)... ... | reverse complement strand
GTTATTGCCGCGCTGGATCACGTGCTGCGGGTTGCCTGCCATGTCAAATCTTAATCGTCTGGGCATCTTGCGCTCTTAATTCATAACCTCACACTGACCCCGGTTTTTTCTGACCCCGGTTTTTTTACTTTATTTGAAAAACGGGTTTGAATGCTTACTGACGCGTGTTGCGCCTACAATTCACATATATCTTTCCTGGCATGGCAATGAAAAAAACAAGGTCAACTGTGGCATCCTTGCCTTCGTAGAAGGCAATATCCCCGGCTCGCGCACCTGGTATGGCATCGGTTCCCATGTCGTCTTTAAATTCGACTCCAAGCTGACGCTTAAGCGTTGCTTTGACTCTAGGCATTGATGCTTCAAAGGCAATCCACAGGTCGGCCGCTTCAAGTTCAGGCGATATGATTTGTCTGATTTCTGTAACATGCAATCTGGAGTAAATTTCATTAACTTGATAAACGCTTATCCAGCCAGACACATCTCCTGCCTCATTTTTTGTTGGAACAGTTTGAATCTTCTTGAACCCATTTATTTTTTTTATATCTATTTTCACTTCTTCAGCCAAAGCTGCGCTTTTGAAACGATCACATACCAGCATTTCATCTATGAGCCTCTCCAAGGTTGTTTTTGATTGGGCTAATTTCTCGATTTCATGTGAATAAGCAAAGTGGCTATAAAAAGTCATAGTCGTAACTAGCGCAAAAATCGAGATTACCCGTGCAAAAGAAACAAAATGCCCGTCCCTGCCAAAAAATCTCGCAAACGGAAAAGGGGTCAACGTCAATTGTTTTCCAGCATCATTTTTTTCGTTCACGATTTTGATTCTCCCCAGATTTTTCAAAACGGCTCTCCCTCAAAACTGCGCCCCGCTCTTTCCTCGCCTGCCCGCAGGATGTCTATTTCGTAATGGTGCTGGCGCAATATCTGACTGACGTAGGTTTTGCCGATGGTGGTTTTATGGGAGGCGGCGTAGCGGCGGTTGCAGAGGATGGCGATGCTGCAGCAACCGGCTTGCGGCATGACAGCTTTGAGGCGGATGATTTCGGCCTTGATCCAGGCGGGTTTCTTTTTGGAATGGGGGTGCTGCTTGCCGGTGTGGGGATCGGTTTTGCGGCTGCGCCGCGGGAACGCTGGTCTGGAAATGGGCGGCAAAAGCTGATGCAAATATGCGAGACCAGATCGCGCCGAGGCTATCAACCCAATATGCCCAATAAGGGCGATAAACCCGACAATCGCAAATAACACCAGCATGAGGACTCCCTTTTTGCACGGCAAAACCCCACAGCAATCGCGGCCTTGATCGCGCTGAAGGCCGCGTGTTGTCTACATCAAGCTTGGGGGGTGCTACCCGTTGTTGCGGCGGGCTCCGTCCTCGTATGTTGCTTTTTTGTGGCCGGTTGCAAATCGGTGTTTGCCCGGTTTATGACTTTATTTTATCGCGTCATTTTCAGCATTTTATATAGAAGCTTTTTTGGGCTGTCAAGAAGTTTTTGCGAAGTGTGGGGAGCTAGTTAAATGTCCGGTTCTGTAGCACGTAATCTGTCCGCTTTTGTAACATGTAATCTATCCGCTTTCATCATCCGATTCTTTGGCTCAGCCGTACCCTGCCGCAAAGCGGCGGTAGCGGCGTTCCCATGCTCCGCGTGGGAACGATACAACCAAAGCAAAGAAGATTCGCTGCATTTGATCGGGTCGGGGAAACATTAAGGAACCACTGATTTACTCCACTTTTTCTAAACGCTCGACCAGTCATGTCCCAACACTGTTAGATTAAGCCGTTCGTGGTGAGCCTGTCGAACCACTAGCACCCTTCGACAAGCTCAGGGCGAACGGTGGGTGAGGACAAATCTAACAGTATTGAGTCATGTCCCCTCGCCCCCGAAGCGACCGCATCGCGGTCGCGTTCGTGGCGGCATCCGACGAACGCGGGGCTGCGCCCCGCGTTGGCGGGGGAGGGATAGGGAGAGGGGAATCACGTTAATAGCGCGATATAACGGAGTTTTTTACGTACTCCCCCACCCTCTGATGAACTAACTAAGCATTGACTAAGCGGCAAAAAACCGCCGCAAGTCACTGCTTATCCCTAACCCTATCCCGCCCTGCGGGAGAGGGTATGGTGATAACTGTTTGCTTGGAATCGAATAAAATCAGCGTTTCCTTAGCTTGCAATAAAGCGGGCAGCCAATTCCTGCGCCGACTCCACCGTTAACGGTTTGATCGCGTAGCCTTTGATGACGGGATAGTGCGCGGCCTTTTTTCTATCCTCGTCCAAAGGCGAAGAAGTCAGCATCACCACCGCAACCGGCGGCTTCTGACGCGCTTGCTGCAACCTTGCATAGGCTTCCGCGAACTGAAAACCGTTCATGCCCGGCATGTTGATATCGAGGAAGATCAAATCGATTTTTGGCGAATCCGCATGCATCAAAAAATCCAGCGCCGTTTCCGCAGACTCCAGCGCCACCACCTCGCTCGCCACTGCGGATTTCTTCAAGATAATTTCGTGGTAGGCGTTATCCATTTCGTTGTCATCTATCAGCAGGACACGCGTCAAGGTTTGCATGTTAGTACTCCGGGATCGGGTTGCGGAGCCGAGTTGAGAGATCATCTGACGCGGCTACTATTGATCCGGCCAGATTATGTTTGAAGTCCGTTCGCCTTGAGCCTGTCGAAAGGTGAATGGGCTTCGACGGGCTCAGCCCGAACGGAGTTGATATTTCACCGTGCCGGATCAATAGGAATAGGACGGGAGCAACGGGACGTGAAAAACGGTCCCCTGCCCCACCACCGATTCGGCCCAAATTTTACCACCATGCGCTTCGGCGATTTTCTGGCAAATGGCGAGTCCGATACCGGTACCCTCAAATCGGTGGCGCGAATGCAGGCGCGTAAAAATTTTGAAAATATTTTCTAGATGCTGGGCCTCGATGCCGATGCCGTTATCGGCGACCCGCAGGTCCCAGAGCGCGACGTGCGGCACCGCTTCGACATGCACCGTCGGCAAAATATCGGGGCGATGAAATTTTATCCCGTTGGCGACCAGGTTTTGCAACAGCAACCGCAAACGGGAGCGTTGCCCGCGCACCGTCGGCAAACCCGAAAACGCGACGGTGGCGCGGTAACGCGCGATCATATCCCCCAAGTCGGCGACGACCTCTTCCATCATCTCGTCGAGCGCGACCTCCGACTGCCCCTCTTCCGCCTTCTCCATGCGCGTGTAGATCAGCAAATCATCCAGCAACAGTTTCATCCTTTTCCCGCCAGCGGCGATAAACCGCAAGAATTTTTGCGCGTCCGCGTCGAGCTGCGGCGCGTGCTCGTCCAGCATCAGCGTGGAAAAGTTGACGATGGTATTGGCCGGCTCGCGCAAATCGTGCGACAGGATATGAATAAATTGCTGCTGCTGCACGACGTTTTTTTCCAGACGGACCACGCTGGCTTGGAGCTGCTCTTCGACCTGTTTGAGGTGGTGGATGTCGTGGATGCGCCCCACCACGCCGATCGCTACGCCCGCGCCGTTGTAAGCGGGCGCATAGCCCACCGCGACCTGTCTTTTGCCGACACCCGGAAAATCAAAAGGCATTTCTAGCTCCACCTCCTCGCCCGCCAGCGCGCGGTCCAGCAAGGGTTTGAGTTTCTCGGTGAAGGTGGCTTCTCCCATCATTTCAGCCACATGCTTGCCCACTACCTGGTCGCGCCGCTTGCGCCAATAGCGCAGGTAAGTCTCGTTGGCGTAGCGGCAAACGTAATCTCTATCCAAAAAAACTTTCAAATCCTGTGCCGCCGCGCCGATTGCCGACAGGTAGTCGATTTTGGTTTGCTGCATCTCGGCGTTGCGTTCTTCCCGGGCGAGCAGGCGGCGCAATTCCAGCAGCGAAACGACTTGCCGCGACAGTACCCGCAGGGCTTCTGTTTGCTGCGGGTCGAGCTCGCGCGGTTGGCGGTCGATCACGCACAGCGTGCCGACCGCCTCGCCGCCGTGGGTTACCAGCGGCGCGCCCGCGTAGAAGCGTATGCCCAACTCGCCCGTCACCAGAGGGTTAGTCGAAAATCGCTGATCTGCGGCGGCATCTTTCACCACCATGACTTCGGTCGGCTGCAAAATGGCGTGGGCGCAAAATGCCAGTTCTCTGGGGGTCTCACTCACCGCCAAACCGTGATGCGATTTGAACCATTGGCGGTCGCTATCGACCAGCGACACCAACGCGATCGGCACCTCGCAAATATGCGCCGCCAACTTGGTAATATCGTCGTAAGCCGCTTCCCCCAAAGAGTCGAGGATGTTGTAGCGGCGCAGTGCGTCGAGCCGCCGCGCTTCGTTTTCTGGCAATGGATACGACATATTTTATCTTTTAAATTTAAGCCTGCGCTGCGCACAACACCTGGTTGCGCCCGCCCTGTTTGGCGCGATACAGCGCGCTGTCGGCGGCGGCGATAAATGCGGCGGCGGATTGTTCCGGCCCGGCGATAGCCACGCCGACACTGATGGTGATCGGGCGATGCGCCCAGACCGCCGTTTCGATTTGCTGCCGCAGGCGTTCGGCCACAACCTTGGCCCCTGCCAGCGCGGTGTTGGGCAGGATGACGGAAAACTCCTCGCCGCCGTAACGCGCCACAAAATCGTAAGGGCGCGCATTTTTTTGCAGCACCGCGGCTACCTGCCGCAACGCCTCATCCCCCGCCGGATGGCCGTAGGCATCGTTGTAGGGTTTAAACTGATCGACATCTACCATCAACAAAGCCAGCGGAGCATGGGTGCGAAAAAAGCGCGCGCGCTCTTCTTCCACGCGCTCGTCGAAGGCGCGCCGGTTGCTGATGCCGGTGAGCGCGTCGGTCAAACTCATTACCGCGAGCTGGTCGTTGGCCGCTTCTATCTGCGTCTGATAACGTTCCAGTTTTTGCTGATAAAGCTTTAACTCCTCGGCCTTGTGCGCCAGGTCGCGGTAGGCGCGGCCAAGCTCCAACTGCGACACCACTTGCCGCGACAATATCCGCAACGCTTCCACTTGCTCTGCGGTCAAATCGCGCGGCACTTTGTCGATGACGCAGACCGTGCCCAGCGCCTCGCCGGCGGAGGTCACCAAAGGCGCACCCGCATAAAAACGTATGCCCAGTTCGCCCGTCACTAAAGGGTTATCAAAAAATCTCTGATCCGCAGCGGCATCTTGCACCACCATTACGTCGGTCGGCTGCAATATGGCGTGGGCGCAAAATGCCACTTCTCTGGGGGTCTCGCTGGCCGCCAATCCGAAATGCGATTTGAACCACTGGCGGTCGCTATCGACCAGCGAAATCACCGCGATCGGCATCCCGCATATATGCGCCGCCAGCTTGGTGATATCGTCGTAAGCCGCCTCGCCCAGCGTGTCGAGGATAGCGTATTCGTGCAGCGCGCGTAGCCGCGTGGCTTCGTTGTTGGGGAGTGGGGCGAGCATAAATCACCTGAGCCTGAGAGGGTTCTCGACAGCATATCCCGAGAAAATTATTTTGATGGATGGAATTGAAGGGGGTTTCGGGGCATATTTGTCGGCTTATTCTATTGATCCGGCACGGTGAAGTATCAACTCCGTTCGGGCTGAGCCTGTCGAAGCACATTCACCTTTCGACAGGCTCAAGGCGAACGGACTTCAAACATAATCTGGCCGGATCAATAATTTCCGATAAAAACTTCAATAATCTACCCCCGTTCGTGGTGAGCTTGTCGAACCACCCCCACCCTTCGACAGGCTCAGGGCGAACGGTGAGCGTAGATATTCTCGGCATTTTTATCGGGAATTAGAATTATTTGCCAACTTTGGCGATCAGGCAAACCGCCTGCGCCGCCATCCCCTCGCCGCGCCCCAGCGCGCCCATATGCTCGGCGGTTTTGGCTTTGATATTGATGTCGCTTGCGGGCATCCGCAAATCCTGCGCGAGGTTTTCGACCATCGCCGGAATATGCGCGGCCAGTTTGGGGGCTTGGGCGATGATGGTCGCGTCGAGATTGACGACGGCGTAAGCGTCTTTTTCCAGAAGCTGGCGCACCTCGCGCAACAGCACGCGGCTGTCGATGTTTTTATAGCGCGCGTCGCTGTCGGAAAAATGCCGCCCGATGTCGCCCAAGCCCGCCGCGCCGAGCAGCGCGTCGCAGATGGCGTGTAACAACACGTCCGCGTCCGAATGCCCCAGCAGGCCTTTATCGAAAGGGACGGTCACGCCGCCGATCACCAGCGCGCGCCCCACGACCAGTTGATGGCTGTCGTAACCTTGGCCGATTCTCATGGTTTGCCCCTCATTTTTTTCTCCCATTTTTCCCGCTATTGATCCGGCCAGATTATGTTTGAAGTCCGTTCGCCTTGAGCCTGTCGAAAGGTGAATGGGCTTCGACAGGCTCAGCCCGAACGGAGTTGATACTTCACCCTGCCGGATCAATAGGATCAGCTCCGCCAACGCCTTGTCCTGCGGGTAAGTCACTTTCAGGTTGCGACCCTCCGAATGCACCAGCTTGGGCGCGTAGCCGAGGGCTTCGACCGCGCCCGCCTCGTCGGTGATGCCCGCCATAGCGCGCGCTGCCGCAGCGGCAAGGGCTTCGCGCAACAGGCGGTAACGAAACATTTGCGGCGTTTGCGCTTGCCATAAATTTTCTCTGGGCTCGGTCGCACAAACGCGCTGCTGCGCGTCTGCGCGTTTCAAAGTGTCGGCCAGCGGCACGGCCAAAAGCCCGCCGACGGGATCATTTTCCAGCGCGTCGAGCAAATGTTCGATCTGTTGCGCGCCCAAACAAGGGCGCGCCGCGTCGTGAACCAGCACCCAGTCGTCCGCGCCAATGAGGCGGGTCGCTCGCGGGTGGTCGAGGCCGTTCAACACGCTTTGCGCGCGCGTCGCGCCGCCGCAACGCAAGACGATCAGCTTGTCCGCAAATTCGTCGGCTAGGGTTTGCGGCCATTCGGTGTCATCTTCTGCGAGCACCACGAGCACGCGGTCGATGCGCGGCGCAGCGCAGAGCGCGCGCAAGGCGTGATAGATCATCGGTTTACCCGCCAGCGGCAAATACTGTTTGCGCGCACCGTCCCCCATATTCATGCGCGCGCCGCCGCCTGCGGCGGGAACCAGTGCAAAAAATTTTGTCATGGCGTGATTGTAGCGAAAAATTGGGGCGGGTTAAGCAAACAAAAAAACATTACCACGCGGAGACGCGGAGGGCGCGGAGAAAAACAAAGCAAATCAAAAACTGTTAATCCAGTCGTTTTTTTGATTCTCTCCGCGACCTCCGCGTCTCCGCGTGACAGGCTTTTTCTAATTCATGCCCAAGTTGGCGCGGCGGGTGTAACCCGCCCAAATTCCGTCATTCCCGCGAAGCTTGTCCCCGTATGATTGAAACGGGGAGCGGGAAGTAGGGCGGAAAAGCGTAGCGCCTTCCGCCGTATGTGTGTGGCCATTCGGCGGATAACGCCTTCGGCTCTCCACGGGATACCGGGCTACGCCCATAATCCGCCCTACTTTCCGCCTTCGCGGGAATGACGGTAAAGGGATTTTGAGTGAGTGACTTTAACGTCTATAATTCCTCCCATGAACACCCTACGCCCCGCCGCCGTTGCAGGCACATTTTATCCGGGACAAGCCGAAATACTGGCACAGACGGTACGCACCCTGCTCGCCGATGCGGCAATGCCGAGCGCGCTCGCGCCCTCTTCCGCCGCCGCAATCAAAGCGATCATCGCGCCCCACGCCGGTTATATTTATTCTGGCGCGGTGGCAGCCAATGTTTACGCGCTATTGCGGGACATGCGCGAGCGCGTGCGCCGCGTGCTGCTGCTGGGGCCAGCGCACCGGGTGGTGCTGTGGGGGCTGGCGACACCGGATGTCGAATTTTTTGTGTCCCCGCTCGGCAAAGTGCCAGTCGATCTTGCGGCCATCGCCGCCATCGACCATCTGCCGCAAGTGATGGCGGTCGCCGATGCTCACGCGCAGGAACATTCGCTCGAAGTGCATCTGCCGTTTCTGCAAACCGTATTCGAAAATTTCGCTCTGGTGCCGTTGGTGGTAGGCGATGCCAGCGCCGCAGAAGTGGCGGAAGTGCTGGAATTGCTATGGGGCGGCGATGAAACGCTGATCGTCATCAGCTCCGATTTGTCGCATTACCTGCCCTATTCCCAAGCGCAAACCAGCGACCGGCAAACCGCACAGGCCATCTTGGATTTACGCACCGACATCGACCACCATCAAGCTTGCGGGGCCACGCCGATCAACGGCCTGCTGCTCGCCGCCGCGCGCCACAGCTTGCAACCCGCCTTGATCGACTTGCGTAATTCGGGCGATACCGCGGGCGATAAAAGCCGTGTGGTGGGCTATGCGGCGTTTACTTTTTCTGCGGCACGAGAAACAAGGGCGGGGGCCGCGAGCGATGCCACCTTGGGGGCGAGCCTGCTGCACACCGCGCGTGCCGCCATCGACGCGCAATTTAATCCTGACGCGGCAACCACCGTAGGTCGGGTTTTATGGGCGAAGCCCGGTATCCTGTGGACAACCCGACTTCTCTCTGATGTTGCGCGGGCTGTCTGGCTGAAGCCCGACCTACGACCCGACCTACAATCCGACCTACGCGACGAAATGCGCGCGAGCTTTGTCACCCTCACCCTCAACGGCCATTTGCGCGGCTGCATCGGCAGCCTCGAAGCGCGTCGCCCGCTGTTTGAGGATGTGGCGCAAAACGCCGTCGCCGCCGCGTTTCACGACCCGCGCTTCGCGCCGCTCACCGCGGCAGAATGGGCGCAAACAAAAATCGAAGTGTCGCTGTTATCGCCCATGCAACCCATGTCGTTTACGAACGAAACCGACGCGCTGGCGCAACTGCGCCCGAAGGTAGATGGTGTGGTGCTGATCTATCGGCAACAGCGTGCCACGTTTTTGCCGCAGGTGTGGGAGCAGTTTGCAGATGCCACGCGCTTCATCGCCGCGCTCAAACAAAAAGCCGGGCTGGCGGCGGATTTCTGGTCGGATGAGATCAAGCTGTCGCGCTATACCGTGACAAAATGGAAGGAAGGCGCTTGAACTTTGAGGGGCGTTTGAACTTTGAGGGGCGTTTGAACTTTGAGGGGCGTTTTAGCCACGGATTTACACGGATAAACACGGATAAAACCAAAAAAATATTAACCACGAATGTCACGAATTATCACGAATGCACACGAATAAAAACAAATTCTTTAACCGCAAACCGCTTAATGTATTTCGGTTTTATCCGTGTTAATCCGTGTTAATCCGTGGCAAAAAATTCTCACCACCATGAACGCACCCAACGAACATTTCCCCGCCAAATACTGGCACCGCCTCGACGACGGGCGCATCCAGTGCGACTTATGCCCGCGCGACTGCAAGCTGCACGACGACCAGCGCGGCGCGTGTTTTGTGCGCAAGCGCGAAGGCGGGCAGATGGTGCTTACCACCTATGGCCGCTCGTCCGGTTTTTGCATCGACCCCATCGAAAAAAAACCGCTCAACCATTTTTATCCGGGCTCGAGCGTGCTGTCTTTCGGCACGGCGGGGTGCAATTTGGCGTGTAAGTTCTGCCAGAACTGGGACATCAGCAAATCGCGCGATATGGACAAACTCGCCGATGCCGCCTCGCCCGAAACCCTCGCTGCGGCGGCGCAACAAACCGGTTGCAAGAGCGTCGCTTTCACCTACAACGACCCGGTGATTTTTGCCGAATACGCGATGGACGTGGCCGATGCCTGCCACGCGCTCGGCATACAGACCGTGGCGGTGACGGCGGGCTATATGCACGACGCGGCGCGGCGCGATTTTTACGCGAAAATGGACGCGGCCAACGTCGATCTCAAAGCCTTCACCGACGCGTTTTATGTGAAGCAATGCGGCGCGCATTTGCAGCCGGTTCTGGACACGCTGACGTATCTCAAACATGAGACCGAGGTGTGGTTTGAAATTACCACGCTGCTGATCCCAGGCAAAAACGACAGCCCCGAAGAAATCGTCGCCGAGTGCGATTGGATCATGCGCGAATTGGGGCCGGATGTGCCGCTGCATTTCACCGCCTTTCACCCCGATTACAAAATGACCGACATCGCCGCCACCCCGCCCGCGACGCTCACGCGCGCGCGCGACATCGCCTTATCAAAAGGCTTGCACTACGTTTATACCGGCAACGTGGTCGATGTGGCGGGCGGCAGCACCTATTGCCCCGTTTGCAAGTTCATTTTGATCAAGCGCGATTGGCATAATATTTTAGGCTACCAGCTAACCGCCGACGGAAGCTGCGCGAACTGCGGTCATGCGATCGCGGGACGATTTGCCGCAGCCGCCGGTAATTTCGGCAGGCGGCGCGTCCCGGTAAGGATTTCAACCGCAGCCTAGGGGCGCGATTTATTTGATCGTTGAAAAAGTTTTGTAGGTCGGGCTTTGCCCGACAAACTCGGTCCGTTGTCGGGCAAAGCCCGACCTACAAATGCCGTGTCTCAACCTTTCATAACCGGAGCTTGTATGAGCAACAAAATTATCGTCAACGTCAGTTCGGCATTGCAAGGGCTGCTACCGCGTTTTTTGGCGAATCGGGAACTGGACATCGCCACGCTTAAAACCGCCTTAGCCAATAACGATTTTGAAACCTTTCGCGCCCTAGGCCACAAACTCAAAGGCAGCGGCGGCGGCTATGGTTTTGACGCGCTGTCGGATTTGGGGGGAAGAATGGAAATAGCAGCGGCGGCATCCCCCGATGCGGCGGTGCTGGCGGCATTGCTGGCGGAATACGAGGATTATATGGCGCGGGTGGAGGTGGTGTTCGTGCAACGGTAAAATCAAATTCAGCCACGGATTACCAAAAGTAGGCGCTTCTAAGCGACACGGATTTACACGGATCAAATCAAAAACAAAGTCTGCTTATGGCGTGCTGGGTTTGGTTTTATCCGTGTTAATCCGTGTCGCTTAGAAGCGCCTACTTTTGGTAATCCGTGGCTAAAGCTTTTTTTCTAATTTTATTTTTACCAGCCACGCGGGCAGGCACGGGGGCTCTGCATAACCAATCGACTAAGCTGGCAAACTACGCCAGCAAGTCGCTGGTAAGCCTGCCCCTACAAATTCTGTTCCCATATCTTCCGCACCTGCGCGGCCAGGGTCATGGGATCAAACGGTTTTGGAATAATACCCTTCGCGCCCAATTCCAAAAACCACGAGACTTCTCGCGCCTGAGTTTTGGCGGTAATAAAAATCACCGGGATATGCGCGACTGCGGGCATCGCCTGCAAGGCTTTCAAGGTGGCGGGGCCATCCATACCGGGCATCATCACATCGAGCAAAACGATATCCGGGTTGAACGCTTCGACCGCGCCCAGCGCTTCTGCCCCACCCGAACACATCAGCACTTCCAAGCCGCCCACCGTTTCCAGCGCGATTTTTGCCACGGCCTGAATATCCGGGTCGTCTTCGACGTGGAGCACGCGCTTCAATTCATTTGCCATTGCGCCATTTCCTGAAAGTTTTAAAAACCGTATTTGAACCACCAAGTCACCAAGAACACCAAGAAGCACAAAGGAATCGTATAATTTTTGTGTCCACCCATCAGGTGATGAGTGTTTGTGCTCTAAAACCTTGGTGCGCCTTGGTGAACTTGGTGGCTTGGTGGTGAAACTGCTTTTTTAGCTTAAACCCCATTTTGGAGCTTGCTCAATATTACCCGATTGCGTCCCTCGCGCTTGGCGCGATAGAGCGATTTGTCCGCCGCCAGCAGCAGTTCCCCCGCGCTGCGGCAAGACTCGAGCGAGGCCACGCCGGCGCTGAAGCTGACGCAAAATTCCCCGCCGGCGCGCGGGTGTTCGACTTTGGCGAAGTCCGCGCGGATGCGGTCGATCACCATGTGCGCCTGATCGCCGGGCGCGCCGGTTAAAATCAAACCGAATTCTTCGCCGCCATAGCGGCCGATCACGTCGGTTTTGCGCAGCCGCTGGCGCAGAAAACGGCTCAAGCTGATCAGCACCTGGTCGCCCACCGGATGTCCGTAGGTATCGTTGACTTGCTTGAAATGATCCACATCCACCATGACAAAAGAGAGCGGCGCTTTTTGTCTGGCCGCGCGCGCCACTTCGTACACCAACTGCTGCTGCAAATAGGAGTGGTTGATCAAGCCGGTGAGGCTGTCCTGGATCATCATCGCGCGCAACAAGCGATAACGCTGCACCCTCGGCATCACCGCGGCGATCAAATTCTCTGCGGTGATCGGCTTGGTGAGAAATTCATCCCCGCCCAAGCGCATCGCCTCGAGCTGTTTTTCAAAATTTTCTTCGCCGGACAAAAACACGATGGGCAAACTGAAATACGCTTCCATCTGGCGTATCACCTGCGCCAATTGTGTGCCGCTGCATTCCGGAAAATAAACATCCATCAGCACCAGTTCGGGGTTAAATTCCGTCAACGCTTCCAGCAAAGCGGCGGGATCGACCACGATTTTGGTGGTCATGCCCACCCGCTGCAAAGCCTGTTGATAAAACTCCGCCTGAAAAACCGAATCCTCGACGATCAACACGCGATACGGCTCGCGCAATTGCACCGAAGTGAGCGCGTCGAGTTTGTCGATTAGCCTGGCAACCTCGATGGCAACGCCCGTCGGCCTCTCGATAAACGCCGCGCTGCCAACGCGCACCGCAGCCACCCGCGCATCAAAGTCTTTGCGTGCCGACAGAAAAATAATCGGTACTTTTTTGCCTGCCAGGCACACAGATTTCTCGACGGCTTCAGGCCCTGCCAGGGGGTTGCCGGGAAATTCGATGTCCATGATGATCGCTGTCGGCCACCCTTCCGCCAACGCCATGTCCAGAAATGAAGGGTGCTCGAACGCGCTCACCCGATAACCGAAATAGCCGAGCTGCAAAGTCAAGTGACGCGCCAGTTCGCCGTCGCTCTCAAACAGATACACCAGCGCGGACGGGTTGTCCGTATCGGCCGCGTCTGGCGCGGACGCGGGCGGGGTGGCCGATGATTTTTCGGTATCATTCATGGCAATTTTTTCTCATTGACTTGTAGGGGCGGGTTCTAAACCCGCCCGAGCGTTGGGCGGGTTTAGAACCCGCCCCTACAAGACCGGCAGTTCGAACCAAAACGTCGCACCCTTGCCGACCTCGCTGTCGAAGCCGATATGGCCGCCACTTTTTTCAACAATGGCTTTGCAGATGCTCAAGCCCAAACCGGTACCGCCGATTTGGCGGGTGTCGGAGGAATCGGCTTGGGCAAATTTCCCAAAAATCCGCTCTCTGAATTCGTCGGGGATACCCGTACCACAATCGGCGACACTGACCCGAACCCTATTCTGCATCAAAGTTTGCCTGATCACCACCCGTCCGCCCGCGGGCGAAAATTTGGCGGCGTTGGAAAGCAAATTCGCCATCACCTGCATCAACCTGTCCGGGTCTGCCAGGACATTAATATCACCCGTCCCGGTATCCGGGCTAAATTCAAAGTGCACTTTCATGGCTTCCGCGTAGCCCAGATTGGCTTCGACGCTTTGACGCATCAGCACACCCAAATTGAGCGGGCTGGGATTAAAGCTCATCTCGCCGGACTCGATTTTTTCGATGTCCAGAATATCGTTGATCAGCCGCATCAGCCGCTCCGAGTTGCTGCGCGCCATCTCGATCAGCGTCTTTCCTTGTTCCGTCAACGGCCCCGCCACCCCCCCAGCCACCAGCCCCAAAGAGCCCAGGATGGAAGTCAGCGGGGTGCGTAATTCGTGGCTCACCACTGAAATGAACTCGGTTTTCATGCGGTCGACCAATTTGCGTTCGCTGATGTCGATGTTGGTGCCCGACATGCGCAGCGCTTTCCCGGTGAGACTATCGCGTTCCACCACTTTGCCGCGACTATGTATCCACTTCCATTCGCCGGATCGCGTCATCACGCGGTGATCGACTTTGTATTCGGGAATGATACCCTTCATCGTATCCTGCGATTGCTTAAAAATGAACTCGCGTTCGTCGGGGTGCACCAAGGCCAGCAATCCCTGCACCGTGGTGCGTGTTTCTGTGGGTTCCGCGATCGTTCCCCGCATTTCGTCGCTGACGTCGGCATCCCCCAACATCACCGACCACATTTTGCTCAAATACACTTCGCCGGTGATCAAGTCGCTGTCCCACAGCGCCGCGCTCGCGCCTTCCAGCGCCAGATTGAGCCGTTCGTTCAGCTTCGCCAGTTCCAGAGTCATGCCGTGCGCCATGGCCTGCGCGCGCTGGCGCGTAGTCGCCTGGGATTGCACCAGACCAAAAAACAACAGGCTCACCAGCAGACCGCTCAGCAGAATCAGTTGCGGATATTGATGGTCCAGCATCGCGTCAAAAGCGGGGGTCGAAGAAAATTTCAGCACCCAATGCCGTCCCCCAATATCCATGCGCTCGATACTGTTAAATAAACCATCCTGCGATACCCGCGCGCTTGCCCGTGCGGCTGATCGCTCGGGCTGCTCGGCCGCGATCTGATCGTACATCAACGCTTGCGGCGAGATTTTCTCCTGCGTGACCGCGTCATAAATAGATAGGCTGACATCGCGCCGCTCGTCGCGCAACACTCCCCGCATCAAATCATTCATACGGAACGTGCTGTGAAAATAGCCGACCAGCGCGGCGCGTCGTTGTGCTGGCGTATCGCGCTCCGCGCCGTGGCGATAGACGGGCAAATAAGTCAAAAAACCGACCTGAATATCGTCGCCCGATTCCTGCACCAGCGTAACTTTCCCGGTGGAAATCAATTCGCCGCTGTCGCGCGCCTGCGCCAGCGCGGCGCGACGCACCTCGTCCGACATCGCGTCAAAACCGAAGGCGCGCAAATTTCGCCCCGAAAAGGGTTCGATATAAACACCGGGAGCATAGTCGGCGCGCGCACCGCGAGGGGAGATGGCGTAATCCGCAAAGCCTTCGGCCCGCACCGCCAGCACATGGCGTGATTTCTCGGCGGCAGGCACATATTGGATAAAACCCAGCGCCTGGATGCCGGGATAATTGCGTTCGATTTGCAAACTTTCGACATAGGCGCGCCACTCTTGGCGCGAAATGCTTTGCGCGCCATAGTAAAAACCCGCCGCGCCGCGCAGCACTTGATCGTAAGCGTTCATCTGCTCTTTGACGGCATTGCGCACGTCGCTCACCCGCTCCTCAAACAGCGTCTGCGCATCGCGTCTTTCTTCGTGCCCGGCAGTCCGCCAAGCCACCCAGGTAACCGTCAGCCCCAACAGCAGTGCCAGCACCGCCACCGGGCTGGGGAGATATCTGCGCCAAGCAAAAGCGTTGATTTTTGTCTGAATCATCTAAACGGTCTATATTCTTTGACGAACAATCGGGGTTCGATGTCTATAATATCGGCCTTTCGGCAAAACACGAAACAATACACAACGATCAGAAATTAAATCAACACCACGCTGCGAGTCGGGTTTTGTAGGTCGGGCTATGCCCGACAACTCGCACCTAAAAAAAGCAGCTAAACCACCAAACCACCAAGCCACCAAGTTCACCAAGGCGCACCAAGGTTTTAGAAGCACTCATCACCTGATGCATGGGCACAAAAATTCTACGCTTCCTTTGTGCTTCTTGGTGTTCTTGGTGGCTTGGTGGTTCAAATACGATTTTTAGGATTATTGACGCATTCCATGGCCATAATTATAACCTCATGCCCGATATTTCAGCTTCCGTTATTTCGCTCCCAAAAATAGGCAACCGCCTCCAACTGCCGCATTTGCAGGGTGCGGGCGACAGCCACCTGTTGGCACAGATCGCGCTGCGCCAGCAGCAATGCGGCCAACCGCTTTGCATCATTACCGAAAGCGCGCTGGCCGCGCAGCGGCTGTTTGAGGAAATCGCTTGGTTCGCGCCGACCCTCAATAACCACCTGCTGCCGGATTGGGAGACGCTGCCCTACGACATGTTTTCGCCGCACCACGATCTGGTGTCGGCGCGGCTGTCGGCGCTGCACCACGTGCTACACCGCGCCTACGACGTGCTGATCGTACCAGTGACCACCGCGCTTTACCGGCTCGCGCCCGCCGATTTTCTGGCGGCCTACACTTTTTTTCTCAAGCAGGGCGACACCCTGGATTTGCCCGCGTTCCGCGGGCAGATGACGCTCGCCGGTTACACCCACGTCACCCAGGTGCTGGCTCCCGGCGAATACAGCGTGCGCGGCGGTCTCATCGACTTGTTTGCGATGGGCAGCCCGCTGCCGTTTCGCATCGACCTGCTCGACACCGAAATCGAAAGCATCCGCACCTTCGATGTCGATACGCAGCGCAGCATTTATCCGGTCAAGGAAATACGCTTGCTGCCCGCGCACGAGTTCCCGTTCGACGAAGCTGGGCGCACGCATTTTCGCGGCAAATTCCGCGAAGCCTTCGAGGGCGACCCCTCCAAGAGCCGCACTTACAAAGACGTGAGCAAAGGCGTTGCGCCCGCCGGTATCGAATATTATTTGCCGCTGTTTTTTGAAAAAACCGCGACGCTGTTCGACTATCTCGGCACCGCCCAACACTCATCTCAGTCACCTACCCCGCCGACCATCGTCCTGCACCACGATGTCGGCACGGCCATCGCCGGTTTCTGGCGCGATGCCGATCAGCGTTACCAACTATTGCGTGGTGACCCCGACCGCCCGCTGCTGCCGCCGCACGACTTGTTTCTCAGCGAAGAAGATTTTTTTGTCGCGCTGAAAAATTATTCGCGCATCGACATTCCGTCACCGTCATTCCCGCAAGTGCATGATGTAGGGCGGATTATGGGCGGAGCCCGGTTATGGGCGCAGCCCGGTATCCTGTGGAATCCTGTGGAGAGCCGAAGGCGTAATCCGCCGAATGAAAGCGCACATACGGCGGAAGGCGCTACGCTTTTCCGCCCTACTTCCGCCCTTCCCTCCCTACAGATAGACCGCCGCGCCGCTCACCCCGCAGAAAAATTATTGGCCTTCATCGCAGAATTTACGCAACAGCAAGGCCGCGTGCTTATTCTCGCAGAAAGCTTGGGGCGGCGCGAAATGTTGCTGGAGCATTTGCATCAATACGGTTTGCAGCCTGTCGTCAGCGAGGATTACGCCGACTTTATGCAGCGCACCGATGCTTTCATGCTGGGCGTTGCGCCGCTGCAAAACGGTTTTATTTTGCAACCGCCCGCATCGGCCTCGTCGGCCTTCATCACCGAAAACGAGCTTTACGCCTCACACTTACACGGAGCCAACAAACTCGCCGCGCGCAGAAGCAAAGCCGCCTCCGCCACGGAAACCATGCTGCGCGATTTGTCCGAGGTCAAACCGGGCGATCCGGTGGTACACGAGCATCACGGCATCGGTCGCTATCTCGGCCTGACCAGCATGAATCTGGGGGAAGGTGAAACAGAATTTCTATCGCTGCAATACGACGGCGGCGACAAGCTCTACGTGCCGGTGGCGCAACTCGACCTCATCAGCCGCTATAGCGGAGCGTCGCCGGAAGGCGTGGCGCTGGCCAAACTCGGCAGCGGTCAGTGGGAAAAAGCCAAGCGCAAAGCCATGGGGCAGGCGCGCGACGCGGCGGCGGAGCTGCTCAACCTTTACGCGCAACGCGCGGCGCGCGCGGGTCATGCGTTCAAGCTCAACCCGCAGGATTACGACGCTTTTGCCGAGGGCTTCGGCTTTGAAGAAACCCCCGACCAGGCGGCGGCAATCAACGCGGTGATCGCCGATTTGACTTCGGGCAAGCCCATGGACAGGCTCATTTGCGGCGATGTCGGCTTCGGCAAAACCGAGGTCGCGTTACGCGCGGCTTTTGTCGCCGTCGCCGACGGCAAACAAGTCGCGGTGCTGGTGCCGACCACGCTATTGGCGGAACAACATTTTCAAAATTTCTCGGATCGTTTCGGACTCATCGCAAACCTCATTCTCAAATGCGGGCCGATCAAAATTGCCGAGCTATCGCGCTTCCGTTCCGCCAAAGAGCAAAACGACGCGCTGGCAAAACTGGCCACCGGCCAAATCGACATCGTTATCGGTACCCACAAACTGTTGCAAAAAAGCGTCCAGTTCAAAAATCTCGGTTTGGTGATTATCGACGAAGAACACCGCTTCGGCGTACAGCAAAAAGAAACCCTGAAAAAAATGCGCGCCGAAGTCGACGTGCTGACCCTCACCGCCACGCCCATCCCGCGCACCCTCGGCATGTCGCTCGAAGGGCTGCGCGATTTTTCGGTGATCGCCACCGCCCCGGCGCGGCGGCTGGCGATCAAAACCTTCGTCAGCCGTTTTTCCGAAGGGCTGATCCGCGAAGCCTGTTTGCGCGAACTCAAGCGCGGCGGGCAGATCTATTTTCTGCACAACGAGGTGCAGACCATCGCCAACATGCGCGACAAGCTGGTGAAACTCCTGCCCGAAGCACGCATCGCCATCGCCCACGGGCAGCAGCCGGAGCGCGAACTGGAGCGGGTGATGCGCGATTTTTACCACCAGCGCTTCAACGTGTTGCTGTGCAGCACCATCATCGAGACCGGCATCGACGTGCCCACCGCCAACACCATACTGATTAACCGCGCCGATAAATTCGGCCTCGCGCAACTGCACCAGTTGCGCGGCAGAGTCGGGCGCTCGCACCATCAAGCCTACGCTTATCTGCTCACCCCGGATGAGGAAGGTATCGGCACACAGGCTAAGAAACGCCTTGAGGCCATCGCCGCGATGGAAGATTTGGGCGCGGGTTTTTATCTGGCGATGCACGATCTGGAAATACGCGGCGCGGGCGAAGTGCTGGGCGAGCAGC
>Ga0209824_10000823_pt1 | contig 18767 bp, 18 predicted proteins | sample VDWuncwatermetaG_FD_184124 | JGI IMG/M metagenome (GOLD analysis project Ga0209824, IMG submission 184124) | Wastewater microbial communities from Netherlands to study Microbial Dark Matter (Phase II) - VDW unchlorinated drinking water (SPAdes)... ... | reverse complement strand
AAGAGATCCACCCGGGAACCGAATATAATCATTCCGAATTTCTGCCCCGGCTCCAGGGCGTCGCCCTTTTTCACGTAACAGATAATGCGCCGGGCTAGGACTCCGGCAATTTGCGTCACGCCCAAGCTTCTCCCTTTCGGCCCCACGATTCTGAGAGCGTTCTTCTCGTTGTTCTCGGATGCCTCTTTTTTATAGGCAGCAAAAAAACTCCCCTTCCGATACTGGACCTCCCCCACCCTCCCGCGCACAGGCGCACGATTGATATGAACGTCCAGAGGCGACAGGAAAATACTGATGCGCGTTTCAGCCCCTTCGAAAGGCCTCTCTGTCATTCCTTGCTGGATCCCGACTATCCGCCCGTCGGCAGGGGACAAGACCAGCCCCTCCCCCGACGGTGGAACCCGATCCGGGTCACGGAAAAAACCCAAGAAGGCAAAGGCCAATAATCCGCCCACCAGCGCGAGCCAATCCCAACCTACTGCTAAGCCAAGCAAAGCCAAAAGGGCCGCAGTGAGAATCAACGGATAACCCTCTTTGGCGATATTCATCTTAAATAGGCTTGAGGCTGAAGGCGTGAGGCTTGAGTAACTGCTGCTTGTTTCAGCCTGAGGCTGATCCGCCTCTGGCGGAGCCTACCGCCTGTTGCCTTCTTCTAGTTTTTACTCTTGTCCACTAGGCGGTTTTGCCCCAACCACGGCATCATGGACCTGAGCCGTTCGCCTATTTTTTCGATGGGGTGGTTCGCCGCCTCTTTTCTAAGTTCTGTAAAATGGGGCATGCCACAGCGATGCTCGGTGATCCACTCCTCAGCGAATTTCCCCGATTGAATGTCTTTCAATAGCTCCTGCATCGCCTTACGAACCTCCGGGCCGATGACTTTTTTCCCTCGGGTAAGGTCTCCATACTCCGCGGTGTTGCTGACCGAATAGCGCATATTAGCCAAACCGCCCTCGTAGATGAGATCTACGATTAGTTTGACCTCATGAAGGCATTCGAAATAGGCCATCTCGGGCGGATAACCTGCATTCACCAAAGTCTCATAACCTGCCTGAATCAGCGATGTGAGCCCGCCGCAAAGAACCGCCTGCTCTCCGAAAAGGTCGGTTTCAGTTTCATCCTTAAAGGTCGTTTCAATAACCGCGGCCCGGGTTCCGCCGAGAGCTTTCGCATAGGCCAGCCCTACCTGTTTGGTATCGCCTGAAGGATCCTGATGCACCGCCAGGAGACAAGGTACGCCCCGTCCTTTTTCAAACTCGCTCCTCAACAGATGTCCAGGCGCCTTCGGCGCAACCATGAAGACATTGACCCCGGCAGGCGGAATGACCCTTTTGAAATGGATATTAAAACCGTGGCCGAAGGCCAGGTAATTTCCCTTCTTAAGCCCTGGGCCGATCTCCTTTTCGTAGGCCTCACCCTGAAGCTCGTCCGGGAGGAGAACCATTACGATATCTCCCGCCTTAGCAGCCTTTGCGGTTTCTAAAACCTTGAGTCCCGCTTTTTCCGCCTTGACCCACGAACCGCTGCCTCTCTTTAACCCCACCACCACATCGATCCCGGAATCCTTGAGGTTATTGGCATGGGCATGGCCTTGACTCCCGTAGCCAAGGACGGCTACCCGTTTCCCTTTAAGAAATTTCAAATCCGCGTCCCGGTCATAGTAGACCTGCATTGGAAACCCCCTTGAACGATAGATATATAGAATAACTTTTAAGGACCGCTTATGTCAACCTAACTTTTTGCCAGCCTTGAGTTGACATAAGACCCGATTATCAGATATTTTCTCCTCCAAATTGGGGATAAGGGCCAGCCTGCCTTCTCTGATGAGCGCTTTAGGCTCTCAAACGCGGGCGGGCACTGGGCTGTCGGGAGCAGTTTTGAGTTCTCGGTGGCTGAACCTCAAAAGCAAATTTCATTTGCGAGGCCAGCATGAGCAACACTCGTCGTGTGATCTTGATCATCTCTCTCTTTCTTGATTTCTTCCTTCTGGGACCTTACGCGCTGGCCGGCGACCTGACGTGTCCCGATGCCACGACCCTGGACGCCTTGGTCACTTGCATCAGAAACCAGATGCCGCAGGCGGGTTCCAATGGATTCGTCGCGCCGACCGCGACGGAGCAGTCCGACTGGCGCACCGTCGTGCGGCAAATGCTCGAAGGCGCCTGCGACTTTGCTTTGCCTTCGAGCTTAAGTGGCATTATGCAGATCAAAACTTTCACGGACGCAAGTGACGGTAAAACTTACTGCGTCTTGATGGAGGTTCGCGACGACGAACCAATTGAGACCGGCGGCGACGGCTATGTGGATCGAGGCTGGGGGACGTTCATCACGAATCCCAATCCGACGCGAGAGCTGAGCCACCAGGCTCCCCACCCGATCTTCGATAGCACCACCGAGAACCAGGCGGTCACAGTTTTCCAGGCGACAAACTCGCGAAGCTATCTAATGTGTGGCGCAGACCGCCGGGCCAACCCCCCACCTAGTGCGTGCCAACCGTCGCAGCAATTCGGAGAGGCCGACTGTGCCCACAACGTCAACAACATGTTTCAGCCGACGCAAGAAGAATTGCTCGCGTTTTACGGCGCGCAGCCATGGACCGCCATTCAGTGGCATGGCATGAGTGCTATGACTTGTCCCCTGGTGAACGCCTACTTGTCTCTGGGCTTCAACGCCACCCCTCCTGAGGACTCCCAAATATCCGTCCTGCAATCGAACATGCGCCTTTATCATCCCGACTGGTCGGTGCAGGTACCGGATTCCGCCGGCTCTCCGTGCACCTTGAATGCCACAGACAACGTCCAAGGCCGGCTGCTCAACGGCGTTCCTCCGGAGCGTGTTTGCAATACGCGTGCGATGACGCCTACCGACAAGTTCATCCACATCGAGCAGCAACCGGGATTCCGCTCCGCCAGCGACTGGATTCCTGCCGTCAATGACACCTGGCCGGAAGCGACGAGCAGTCAGGTCTCCGCGGCAGGGCGGCTGTTCGTTACCCCTCGCCTGAAGAGCTGGTGCTATGAGGATCTCCCATCGAACGGTGCCCCAACTCCTTCTATCGGCAGTGATGACCTGTCGGCTAGTTAGTCGTCTTTCCCGAATGTAATGCAAATCTTGGATCTTTGACGGAAGAAACCCGCTTGAAGCCCGCAGGAGAAGAGACGGTTAGCTGGAGGCCGGAAGGTTGTCCTACAGCCAAGTAATTTAAAACCTCCTTACCGCAACCGAGGGCAAATGTCCATCCCTGTCCTGGAACCCGCGCTTGAGTTGACATAAGAGCCGATTATCGGATATTCTCCCGTCCAAATTAGGGATAGGGGGCCAGTCTGCCTTCTTTGATGGGGCTTTGGGCTCTCGAAAACTCAAAACTGCCTGCGACCGCCCATGCCAGATCGCGTCCGGTAGCTGACCCTCAAAAGCGAGTTCCTATCATTTAAACTCCTGAGCCATAAAGGCCACCCTGTCCCCCTTCTTACTCTGATGTCATATTGGCAACGTCAAGTCCTGCTCATTCTTCTCGGCCTCTGGTACATCCAAGCCACTGCTTGGGCCGGGGAGCCTTCTTCTTACGATGAGTTCCTTAACCATTGTGAGGGCTTATACAATTCTTTCGATTGCGCCCGCGCTATCGAGCGTGCTCAGGCAAAAGGCAAAGATGGTGTGTATTTCCGAAGAAACGACAATCGTCTGATAATTCGGCTTGCATCAAAACACATCACGTTGCGCGACCGTGACTTAGACCAGTCAGATGACCGTGGGTACAGCTACATTACTTTCCACCCGCGGCAGAAAATTCACGTCCTGCATCTTCAGTTCTACGAGGGAGAAGCCTTTGTTGTCATTCACCATCTCACAGGTGAACTGGCGCAAATCGATGGGTTTCCAATTGCTTCTCCCGATCTTCGGCGCTTCGTTGCAATCTCTCATGGAGGAGAATCGGGGTACTACCCCACAAGTATCGAGATCTGGCGCGTTCGCAACGGACACATGTGGCCAGAGTACCGCTACGAATCCTCCCCTCGGGAATGGGGTCCAGGGAGCGCAAGATGGCTCGACAATAACACCATTCACATTGATGGGCTGTGCTTAGAAGCGGAAAGAACCTGTGAGTCGGCAAGACTATCTATGAAAGCCGGTCGGTGGAGAATTGAACGATGACGGTACGGCCTAACGGCAGGCGATCTTCGTGTCATAAAGAGTCTTATTGAGGGCACAAGAATGAAATCAAGAGCGCTTGCAGAAGCACTTCAGGCGTTGAGGTTACTCACGCCTAACTTGATGCTCTAGACGCATTGAGAATCTCTCCGTACACACCTCGATATACAGCACTGGCTGAACTTGAGCGGTAAGGTGATATTGAGAACAGATGAATGATGCGTCTCCTCATCTACGGCTTCGGGCCGTACAAGCAGTTTAAAGAGAACATAACGGCCAAGCTCCTCAGGAGGCTACCGCAGAGGAACGGACTAAAGAAGGTCGTTTTCAACACTTAGGTCTATGGGAAGAAGCCCATGCCCCGCCTGGAAGAGATCCTCCCGTGAAAGAGATTACCTTCGATCCATCCTACGGTTCGATAAACTCACCGTCCCGTCTTCGACCCTGAGGCTTCGGCCGTGAGCTCAGCCGAACGGCTCAGACCCGAAGGGAGGAAGATCGAGGGACAGCCAGCTAATTTAAAAGCCTCTTTACTCCAATCGGGGGCAGATGTCCATCCCTACCCCTGGGCCAGGTTTAGCTCTTGACAGGTTGGATGCCTCCCAGATAAAGAAGGCTCATCTATGGCACGCAAACCCGGAGCAAAAAGTGTTGAATCGCGCCTTGCATCAGTTGAGAGGGGAATTCAATCACTCCATGCGAACGACTCTGCGATCATTAAAGAGGTGAGAGGGGGGTTCGCCCGTATGGAAAATCGCCTAGACCAGATCTACAACCATGTAGACGGATTCATCAAGCTTCACGAAACTCTGGACATCGAGCTAAAGGTCATGAAAGAGTAGATGAGACGTCTCGAGGAGCGTGTAGATCATTTAGAGGCTGCCGGAAGAACCTAAAGCCGTGCCTTTACCAGCAAAGATATTTCCTGCCAGTCTTTCGTCGAATTTCGCGTAGCTGAAGCGAACATCTCAACCGCGATGCCGATGGACATTTGGTCGTCAGGACAATTTCCGAGCCCTCTGTTGTGCTATCTCAAAACCTATCGCGCTCAGGCCTTGGCGGCCTGCTGCTCACGCCGGGATGGAAGCTTGGCCTCGCGTGCGATGGCAACCCGGCCGGTCCGGATCAGTTCCTTGATCCCGAGCGGCTTCAGCATATTGATCAAAGCTTCAACCTTATCCACGTCGCCCGTCACCTCTATCGTATAGGTGCCGGGCGAGGAATCGACGATTTTGGCTCGGAAGATATCCGCGATCCGTATCGCTTCGTCTCGATGCTCCGGCCTAGTGTGAACTTTAATGAGAGCTGTTTCCCGGTCGAGGAAACTCGTCTCGGTCATGTCCACAACCTTCAGCACCTCGACCACCTTGTTCAGCTGCTTCATGATCTGCTCGATCACTCGATCATCCCCTGCCGTCACGATAGTGATCATGGAAGTCGTTGGATCCAAGGTGGGCGCCACGGAGAGGCTTTCGATATTATAACCCCGGGCGCTAAAGAGACCCGCGACCCTGGCTAAGACGCCAAATTTATTCTCTACTAGAACCGATATGATCCGTTCCATCCGGAGGCAGCATCAGGCTGGGAGAACGCCTTCCCCTTCCTCAGCTTTCTTCTTCGTCGCCCCACTCTTTTGCGCCTTTCTGAGCTCGGGAGGATCTTCCAAGACCATCTCATGGTGCGCCCCACCGGCTGGGATCATAGGATAACAATTCTCAAACGGATCGACATGGAAGTCCATCAGGACCGGTCCTTTATGTTTGAGCCCCTCACGGATCACGGGCTCCACCTCCGCGGGCTTTAAGGCCCTCAGGCCGTGGATTCCGTAGGCATCAGCCAGCTTGACGAAATCGGGGATCTTTCCCAGGTAGCTGGAGGCATACCGGCCCTCGTAAAAGAGGTCCTGCCACTGACGCACCATGCCGTGAAACTGGTTATTGATCAAAACGATCTTGACCGGCAGCTTATATTCGGCAGCCACGGCCAGCTCCTGCAGGTTCATTTGAAAACTACCTTCGCTGGTTATGCACATCACCAGCCTATCAGGGTAAGCCTTCTGCGCTCCAAGGGCCGCTGGAAAACCAAACCCCATGGTCCCCAGCCCGCCGGAGGTGATAAAGGTGCGCGGTTTGGTTCCCTTGAAATACTGGGCGGCCCACATCTGGTGCTGGCCCACGTCCGTCGCCACGATCCCATCGTGCTTGGTAATCTCAAACAGTTTCTCGATCACGTACTGCGGCTTGGTGACTTTTTCATCCTGGTGGTAGCGCAGCGGATGGGTCCGCTTCCACTCTTCAATCTGACTCCGCCACGGCCGCCGCTGCTCCTTTAAATCGCTCTGGTTCCCATCCATCGAGCGCAAAAGAACGTTGAGTTGGCGCAACACCGTTCTCACATCCCCGACAATGGGAATGTGGGCGTGGACGTTCTTCTTGATCGAGGTGGGGTCAATATCCACGTGGATCACCCGCGCCTCGGGACAAAAATCGGATAGCTTCCCGGTCACCCGGTCGTCAAAGCGCGCCCCCACGGCGATCAGCAGATCAGCATGGTGCATGGCCATGTTGCTCCAATAGCCCCCATGCATGCCTAACATGCCCATGGAGAGGGGATGAGTGCCGGGAAAACTGCTCAGGCCCATCAGCGTCATGGTTACCGGGATCTGGGTGATCTCGGCCAGCTCGAGAACTTCATCGGCCGCGTCGGAAAAGAGCGCGCCTCCGCCTACGTAGATCACCGGCTTCTTGGCCTGCATGATCTCTTCAGCCGCTTGCTTGATCTGGTGCTTGTTCCCCTCATAGGTTGGGTTATACCCGCGCAGGCTCACCTTATCCGGGTATTTGAACTCGGCCTTGTTCGTGCTGACGTCTTTGGGAATATCGACCAACACAGGACCTGGCCTACCGGTAGTGGCGATGTAGAAGGCCTCCTTTATGGTCCTTGCCAAGTCGTTCACATCCTTCACCAAAACGTTGTGTTTGGTGCAGGGACGACTGATCCCGACGTTATCCGCCTCCTGGAAGGCATCGTTACCGATCAGAGCAGTAGAGACTTGCCCGGTGAACGCGACGATCGGGATAGAATCCATATAGGCATCTGCTAAACCGGTGACGATGTTCGTCATTCCCGGACCCGATGTTACCAGCACTACGCCCGCCTTCCCCGTCGCCTTGGCGTATCCCTCGGCCATATGGGCGGCGCCCTGCTCATGACGGGTCAAAACCACCTCGACATCCTTTTGCTGGTGCAGAACGTCGAAAAGCTTCAGAACCACTCCCCCGGGAATGCCAAAGATAACTTTGGCTCCCTCCTGTTTGAGGGACTCAACAAAAATTTCTGCTCCCGCCTTCTTCATTATGTCTCCCTTTGAACTCCGGCCTGCCGATGCCTGTCGAGAATCTCCATGATCTTATCTTTGCCTGCGAGCTTCAATTTCTGCAGTCTTTTCTTTTCTACTTCCTCCAGCGGGGTCAGATGGGATTTATGTTGGTATCCTTGCAGCTGCTTTTCTAGCTCTCGATGTTCCTCATAGTATCTTTTAAGCTCCGGGTCCTTATCCAAAAGAGAGATAATAAACTCTTCCTCTCTACTCTCCATAAGAGAGCCTCCTTATCTTCTCTATAAACTTGGAAAACGTTAATTTATCTTACGAAGTTTTCTTTGTCAACGCAAGAATAAAAGGCCGTTCTTTCGATAGCTTAGCTTCCTATGGTTTCTTTTTCAGCTCTGCCTCCGAGGGCCTGAGATAAAGCGGCACCAGAGAGCCCAAGGAATCAAATTCCTGCCTGTTCAATCTTTCCTCCCCCAACTGGGCCACTGCACATGCAGTTGAGGGATAAGTCTCGCCTAAAGTCAGCAAGCCCCTATTCCCTAAAGCGGCTGTTATCAGGTTGGCATAAACTTGGGCTCCATCACCGATAAAGAGACAGGGCTCTCGATTGCCAAGAGACTTTACCTTTTGGACGACTTCTTCAGGTGTAGCAACTAGATCGTGAGTGAGGTGTTCCAGCCCCTGCCTCTTTTTCCGGAACAAAGCGGCGTAAACCTCTTTCTTTCGGGCATCGAGAAAGGAACAAATCAAACCATCCCAGCCGGTGACCCTGGCCGCGACAGCAAGTAGAGTTGGAATTCCAACAACAGGGATCTTCCACCCATAGGCCAGACCCTTGACGGTGCTCAACCCGATGCGCAATCCAGTAAAAGAACCCGGGCCTATGGAAACGGCAAAAGCGGACACTTCGGACAATGGTAAACCAGCCTTGTTTAAAACCGCGTCGACCAATGGCAGGAGAATCTCGGCATGATTGCCTCGGCTCGCTGACGAAAGGGCCCCGGGCTGTCTTGGGTCCGAACGGACTTCCTCACACAACAGCTTCCCATCCTCCACTAGGGCTACGCTCGCTGTGGCCGTAGACGTGTCGATGCCGAGTACTCTCATAAAAAGTATCAGCTATCAGCTCCCCCCCTCTCCGTCTTAGCTGATCGCTGAGGCCTGATGGCTGACAGCTAGCCTTCAAAAAACCTAGCGATATCGTTATAGAAGGCATAAATCATGATAAGGATCAGGACAAAAACTCCGACTTGCTGAGCCCTCTCCCGATGCTTAAGTTTGATCGGGTGACCGAGGATCCATTCCAGGAAAAAAAAGAACAGGTGGCCGCCATCAAGTACAGGGATGGGCAGGAGATTCAATACTCCGAGGTTGACGCTCAAGATGGCGACGAAAAAGAAAAAGCTGCCTACTCCCTCTCGCGCCTGCTGGCCTGCCATCTGCGCTATCAAGAGAGGCCCCCCAAGATTCTTGGGAGAGACCTCGCCTTTTATCATCTTAAAAAGGGCAACCAGAGTTAAACGCGAATAATCCCAAGTCCGAGAGAATGCCTCACGCATGGCTAACAAGGGACTGCTTTCCTCGAGAGAAGGCTGGCTAGCTATTCCGATAGCCCAGTTTTCTTGTCTCTCTCCAAATTCGTTCCTCCCCTCTCTTTTGATCGGCTGAACGGTAAGCTCGATCTCCTGGCTGTCCCTCTGAAGCCGGAACTTCAAAGCCCTCCCTTCGCTTCCCTTGATCCGGCTGGAGAGCTCCTCCCACTTCTTCACCTCCTTGCCGTCCACGCCAACAATCCGATCCCCTTTTTGAATCCCCGCACGAGCGGCAGGCGAATTGGGCTCGACACCGCCCACGCGAGTCGTCAGCACGGGCACGCCGTAGACCATGAAAATCCAGACAAAGATGACAACCGCCAAGAGAAGGTTAAAAATGGGACCGGCAGCTACGATAGCCATTCTCTTGGCAATCCCCTGATGAGAAAAGGATCGCTGGAGGTCCCCCGTCTGGACCTCTTCCTCAGGATCTTCTCCGACCATTTTCACGTACCCGCCCAATGGAAAGGCGCTTAAAAGATATTCGGTCTCGCCGACTTTCCTGCCCAACAGTCTCGGACCAAAGCCGATGGAAAAGGTAAGGACCCCCACGCCGGTTTTCTTGGCCAGGAGAAAGTGACCCAGTTCGTGGATAATGATTAAAATCCCCAAACCTATGAGGGCTGATACAACCGCATGAATAACATTTATCATGCCTCTTTCTCCTTTGTTGCTCGTTATTGGTTACTGGTTACTCGTTGACTCGTTCAATCGAATAACGAGTATACGAATTAATGAATATACGATCTCTAACCTATAAGCTGCCTCGCCTTGTCCCGCGCCCACCGGTCCACCTCTAAGATCTCCTGCACCTCCTCCGCGTGCCGACTGGCGTGGGCCTCCATCGTCCTTTCGATAACTCGATGGATCTTGCGGAACCCGATGCGTCTTTCCAAAAAAGCAGCGACGGCAACCTCATTCGCCGCATTCAGAACCGCTGGCATGGTCTCGCCCACTGTCAGCGCCTGATAGGCCAAACGGAGGGCCGGGTACCTCTTCCTCTCTACAGGGAGGAAGGTAAGCTCACCCAAACGGGTTAATTCCAGCGGGCGGCAGTTTACCCTAAGCCGATGAGGATAGGAAAGGGCGTAGGCGATGGGAATCCTCATATCGGGAATTCCCAACTGTGCGATGATCGATCCATCCTGGTAGCGCACCATAGAGTGGACGATGCTCTGCGGATGGATCACTACTTCCACCTGGGACGGCATCATATCAAACAACCACCGGGCCTCCAACACTTCCAGTCCTTTGTTCATCATAGTCGCCGAATCGACGGTGATTTTCGGCCCCATCTTCCAGTTCGGATGTTTTAAGGCCTGCTTCACCGTGACCCGCTCGAGACTCTTCAGAGAGACACGGAGGAAAGGCCCTCCAGAGGCCGTGAGGATAAGACGGTCCACCTCTTCCCGGCGGTTCCCCTGCAGGCACTGAAAGATGGCGCTGTGTTCGCTGTCCACAGGGAGAAGCCGCACGTCCTTTTTCTTCGCCTCACGGACGAAGATCTCCCCCGCCATCACCAGGGCCTCTTTGTTGGCAAGGGCCACTTCCTTCCCCGCCCGCACCGCCGCCAAGGTCGGCACTAAACCAGCGCCGCCGACGATGGCCGCGACGACGACATCCACTCCGCTCGCCGTAGCTACAGAGGCGGCGCCGCTCTCTCCCCACAGGATTTCCATCTTGCGCTCTCCCAAGAGTTTGCGCAAAAGAGGGATTCCCTCTTTTTCCCGGATGCTCACCCACTCGGGAGCAAAGTCTCGGATCTGCGCGGCGAGGAGCTTCAGATTGCGCCCGGCAACCAGGCCCCGGACCCTAAATTCATCAGGGAAGCGACGTACCAAGTCCAGCGTGCTAACCCCAATGGAGCCTGTGGAGCCGAGGAGGACAATCGACTTCATGGATGGAACAGCCTCAGATAATAGGTCGCGAACACAACCGGGAATATAAGACTATCCATTCGATCCAGCAACCCTCCATGACCGGGAAGGAGGCGGCCCGAATCCTTGACCGAAAAGACCCGCTTGATCCACGACTCGAAGAGGTCCCCTGCCTGCCCAAGCACGCTCAAAACCAGGGAGAGCAAAAGGCTCTCCACCCAGGAGATAGCGGGCAGCAAAAAAATCCCTCCGAGGACTCCGACGACAAGGCTGGCCGCGAGGGAAGCCAGGGCCCCTTCCACTGTCTTACCCGGGCTAATCTCAGGATACAATTTATTCTTACCCAAGGAGCTCCCGGCAAAATAGGCTGTCGTATCCCCGCCCATGATCACCAGGAGGACGAAAAAAACCCACTCTCTTCCGTCATGGGACTGATAGAGAAGAGCCAGATGGGGAACGAGATAGCCGATATACAGAGTTCCGAGGAGGGTCCAGCCTAAGCGTTGATATCTCTCCTCCAACGCGCCGTCAAAAAAAAGATACGTCGAAAAGGCGAGGACAACCACGAGTCCTAACCACAGCCCCGGCTCGGGACTGCCCGGAAGGATGATCCCGAGAGAGACCAACGCACCAAGGATTATCCCGAAGACTCGTTCTTTCAAGCGGTCGCGAAAGACGATCAAGAAATACTCACAAAGAGCAATAACGGTAACCAAGAAAACCAGCAGCGAAAAATGTGCTGCCCGACCCCAGCCGATGATCCAGATCAAAAGGGGAATCCCCACTGAGGCGGTCATTACCCTAGATCTGATCTGCGCGTTCACCGGTCTCTATCCAGGGAGCGGAGAGGTTGCGAGATCTGCTCATCGGTGCGGCCGAATCTCCTGCGGCGGCGTTGAAACTCCAAGAGCGCCTGAAGGTACTCCGCTTCACGAAAATCTGGCCACAGCGTAGAGGTGACGTAGAGTTCCGTGTAGGGGATCTGCCAGAGGAAAAAATTGCTGATCCGCATCTCCCCACTAGTGCGGATCAGGAGGTCCGGATCCGGGATGGACTGCGTCTCTACGTGCGCGGAGACCATTTCCTCATCGATATCCTCCACGGCGCAGATTCTCTCTTTCACCTTCCGCGCGATGCCCTGCACCATCCTGACAATATCGTCGCGACCACTGTAACTCAGAGCCAAAAGAACGGTCATCCCCTTGTTGTCCCGAGTCGCCTTCACGGCACGCTCCAGGGTCTGCCGGACCGGGGCTGGAAGCCGGCTCTTGTCGCCAATGGCCAAGAGGCGTATGCCATGCCGCATCATCTTGGGCTGTTCCACCGCCAGGTAATGTTCGAGCAGGCCCATCAGCGCGTGTACCTCTTTCCTAGGCCTCAACCAGTTCTCCGTAGAAAAAGCGTAGAGGGAAAGATAAGGGATTCCTAACTTACGGCTCATCTCCACGACCGCACGGACCGAGCTCCTGCCCCGACGGTGTCCCTCGATGCGTCCTTTGCCTCTTAGCCGAGCCCAACGTCCGTTGCCATCCATAATAATAGCCACATGGCCGGGCAACCGACTCTTGTCTAGGCCCTTGAGGTTCATCCTGGATTGAGAATGGCTGGAGGGAAAAAACTCAGGCTTCAGACCTCCATGATTTCGTTTTCTTTGGTCTTCAGCACCTTGTCGATCCTGCCGATGAAATCGTCGGTGATTTTTTGCACTCGATCCTGGCTGTGCTTGAGATCGTCCTCGGTAATTTCCTTACCCTTGGCGATCTCCTTTAGTTTCTCAATGGCGAGCCGGCGGTGATTGCGGATGGACACGCGGAATTCCTCTGCCACTTTTTTCACGTGCTTGACGAGTTCCTTCCGTCTCTCCTCGGTCAATTCAGGGATGGGAATACGAATGAGCTTCCCATCATTGTTGGGAGTCAAACCCAAATCCGTCTTCAGGATCGCCTTTTCAATGTTGCCAAGGGCCGCCTTGTCGTAGGGTTGCACCACCAAGAGGCGAGGTTCCGGAGCTCCCAAACTGGCAAGTTGATTGAGCGGAGTCGGGCTGCCGTAGTAATCCACCATGACCCCCTCGAGCAACGCCGTGGAGGCCCTTCCCGTGCGCAGCTTCGCAAGGTCCTTGCGAAAAGCCGTTACGGACTTTTCCATTTCTTTCTGAAGCTCGGTAAAGAAGGCCTCGTTCATCTCTTACCTGTGCTCACGAGGGTCCCAATTTCTTCGCCGCAAACCACCCTTTTGATATTACCCTTCTCCAAAATATTGAAAACGATGATGGGCAAATCGTTGTCCATACAAAGGGAGATCGCCGTGGAGTCCATGACCTTGAGTTCCTTATTCAAGACCTCGATATAGGTCAACTCTCCATACATCTTGGCCCCCTCATGCTTCAGGGGATCCGCATCATAGACCCCCTTTACCTTAGTAGCTTTAAGAATCACGTCGGCGCCGATTTCCATCGCTCGAAGGCTGGCGGTAGTGTCGGTCGTGAAATAGGGATTGCCAGTCCCTCCGGCGAAAATCACAACCCGCCCTTTTTCCAGGTGCCGGGTTGCCCGGCGTCGGATGTACGGCTCTGCGACCTGACGCATTTCGATGGCAGACATGACCCGCGTGGAGACGCCGATCTTCTCCAAGGCATCTTGCAGGGCCAAGCTGTTGATGACCGTGGCAAGCATTCCCATATAGTCAGCGGTGACCCGCTCCATCCCTCCTTCGCTCGCTTCGGCGCCGCGAAGGATATTGCCTCCGCCAATGACCAAGGCCATCTGACAGCCCATTTCTTTGACCTCTTTAATCTCTTCGGCGAACGCCCGCACCATCTTGCTGTCGATGCCGTATTTTTGCGCGCCGGCGAGAACTTCGCCGGTCACCTTCAAGATGACCCGCTTATACTTGAGGTTGTTGTTGCTCATGCAAATAAACCAATCAATGCAAAATGCAGAACGCAAATTGAAAAATGCAAAATCGAAGACCTAAAATTCTTAATTTTGACTTTTGCACTTTGCATTTTACATTCTGCAATGGGTTACGGTTTCTGAGCGCCTTCGCCGAGGTGGTAGCGGACAAAACGGCGCACCTGGATGTTCTCCCTAAGCCGGGCAATGGTCTCTTGGACGAGGTCTCCCACTTTACGGTCGGGGTCTTTAATAAAGGCCTGCTCCAGGAGGCATGCCTCGGAGTAGAATCGCTCCATCTTCCCTTCCACGATCTTGTCGCTAACCTTCTCAGGTTTCCCCGAGTCTGCAGCTTGGCGGCGATAGATCTCCCGTTCCCTTTCTAACTCCTCGGACGGTACATCTTCCGGGCGGATATACCGAGGGTTCGCAGCCGCAATTTGCATGGCGATGTCTTTAAGCAAGCTCTGAAATTCCGCCGTCCGAGCGACAAAATCCGTCTCGCAGTTGAGCTCCACCAAGACCCCGATTTTCCCTCCAGGGTGAATGTAGGCCCCTATCCATCCTTCTGAAGCCACACGCCCCATCTTTTTTGCCGCAGCCGCAAGACCTTTGCGACGCAGATAGTCTACCGCCTTTTCCAGGTCGCCTCCGGATTCGGCCAAGGCCTTCTTGCAGTCCATGATCCCGGCCCCGGTTTTTTCCCGCAGATCCTTAACTGATGATGCATTGACTTCCATGGCAATTATGTTCCCCCTGCTGCCGAAGTCACGGCGCCGCCGCTCTCCCCAACCGCAGACGCTGGCTCCGCAACCTTCTCATCCTCTTTTCCCTTCACTAATGTCTGCTCGTACTGCGTTTTTCCCTCAATGACCGCGTCCGCGATGGCGGCGCAAAAAAGCCGGATGGCGCGGATGGCATCGTCATTCCCCGGAACCTTGCAATCCACCATATCCGGATCGCAGTTGGTATCAATCACAGCCACCACCGGGACCCCCAGCTTTCTTGCCTCTTTGACAGCGATCTCTTCCTGATTGGGATCGATAACGAAAATAGCATCGGGGAGCTTTTTCATCCCTTTGATCCCGCCCAAAGACTGCTCCAATTTCTCTTTCTCGCGCCTCAGGCCCAGCATCTCTTTCTTCGTCAGGGCCTCAACTATCTTGGGATCGTTTTCCATCTCCTCCAGCTTCCGCAGCCGCTCGATACTCTGGCGGATGGTCGCGAAGTTCGTGAGGGTCCCTCCCAGCCATCGGTTGTGGACATGAAACATGCCGCATCGCTCCGCCTCTTCCTTGATCGCCTCCTGCGCCTGCTTTTTCGTCCCGACAAAAAGGATATTCCCTCCCCCGGCCACCAGGTCGCGGACAAAGACGGAAACGTTTTTAAACATCGTGACGGTTTGCTGCAGGTCGATAATGTGGATGCCGTTGCGCGCCCCAAAGATATAGGGCTTCATCTTAGGGTTCCAGCGGCTGGTCTGGTGACCAAAATGAACCCCGGCCTCCAAAAGCTGCTTCATCGATATCTCTGCCATAAACACTACTCCTTTGGTTATATCCTCCCCTTTCCTCATTTTCTCTCCCTACCCGTTCAAGGGCACCGTGGAGAGAATCCGAAAGGGTGTGAAATGAGCCCGGGAAAGTCTTTGACTTTCTGGGATCCCCGACGGTCGGCGGGCCTCCGGGAGCGTCAATCTAAAAGACTTAACGATCTTGCGGTTTTAACAAAGATCTGCAACCTGTGCAAGGCGGCCAAAGAGGAGAGAGGGAGGGTCATTGGTTCATGGATTCCACGAACTCCTTGTTGTTCTTCGTCCCGTGAATCTTGTCCAATAAAAACTCCATCGACTCCACTACACTCAACTGGGATAAGACCTTACGCAGTATCCAGATCCGGTTCAGATCTTCTTTGGATATCAAAAGCTCTTCTTTCCTCGTTCCCGACTTATTGATGTCGATGGCCGGGAAAACCCGCTTATCCATCAGCCGTCGGTCCAAATGGATTTCCATGTTGCCGGTTCCTTTGAATTCTTCGAAGATGACCTCATCCATACGGCTGCCGGTATCGATGAGGGCCGTTGCAATGATGGTGAGGCTTCCGCCATCTTCGATGTTGCGCGCGGCACCGAAGAACTTCTTCGGCTTGTGCAGCGCATTGGAATCCACTCCGCCGGAGAGGATCTTGCCACTAGGCGGCACTACCGTATTGTAGGCCCGCGCCAGACGAGTGATGCTATCGAGCAGGATCACCACGTCCTTGCCATGCTCCACCAGCCGCTTGGCCTTTTCAATCACCATCTCGGCAACCTGGACGTGGCGCGTCGCAGGTTCATCAAAGGTCGAGCTGACGACTTCCCCGTCCACCGAGCGCTGCATGTCGGTGACTTCTTCAGGCCGCTCGTCGATCAAGAGAACAATCAGGATCACCTCTTTGTGGTTATGGCCAAGGGCCTTGGCGATGTTCTGCAGCATCATGGTCTTACCAGTCCGAGGGGCAGCCACAATCAGTCCCCTCTGCCCCTTGCCGATCGGTGTCAAGAGATCAACGACCCGCGTGGTATATTCGTCCGGCTGGTATTCTAATTGGAAGCGTTCATTGGGATAGAGGGGGGTAAGGTTATCAAAAAGGATTTTGTCTCTTGCCCGCTCGGGGTCTTCGTAGTTTATGGATTCCACCTTGAGCAGGGCAAAGTAGCGCTCCCCTTCCTTGGGGGGACGGATATGTCCAGAAATGATGTCGCCCGTGCGGAGATTGAAGCGGCGGATCTGGCTGGGAGAGACATAGATGTCGTCCGGGCCCGGGAGGTAGTTATAGTCCGGGGCTCTGAGGAAACCGAAACCGTCAGGCAGGGTCTCCAGCACGCCCTCCCCGTAGATATAGCCGTTTTGCTCGGTCTGGGCCTGCAGGATGGCAAAGATCAACTCCTGCTTACGCATGTTGGCTGCGCCTTCGATGTTGAAGTTCTTTCCGATCAATGCCAGATCGCTGATCTTTTTCTCTTTGAGAGATTTAAGATTTAATCCGTTCTCCTCCACTGTCTCCGACTCGACTCCGGTCCTCCCACGTACCATAGTTACGCTTCTCCTTTCACGCCGAAAAGTAAGTTTTCTGAAGGCCTATTGATCCCGGATATGTCGCTTTACCTATCCCTCTAACTAACCCACTACCCTGAGGCAACGACATCCCCAAAGTGCGACGACTGCCCAACCATTCCTACAGGGAGTTCTGCTTACCGACGCGGCATTTCAAGACAACAAGGGTTTTAACAAGAAGTGAATCTTTCGTTTGAAATCCAAATCAAAGGTTTAGGTCGGGATACAGTGAATAACAACCTTTAGTGTGGGGTTTTTTCCAAAGAGTCTATGAACCAGGAAATCGGAACTGACTCATAATAAGAAAAACCCCTCTCCTTGTCAACCCCCCTTCCCCACCTTTTTCCATTTACTGTTCGATTGCCGTTCCCTTAGAATATCCAAAAGTCGCTGCATATCCAGAGGCAAAGGGGCGTAAAAGTCGAGGGCGACGCCGCTACGGGGATGGACGAATCCGAGCCGCTCCGCATGGAGGGCCTGACGGGGAAAATCGGTCAGACCCGGCAACCCCACTACATTCCTGCCTAGGCCGCGGCGCTTGCGCCCATAGATCCGGTCGCCAAGCACTGGATATCCCTCGTCCGCTAGATGGACGCGGATCTGGTGGGTCCGTCCGCTATAGGGCTTGAGACGCAACAGCGTCACCCAAGAGTAGCGATCCTGCGCAGTTCCTACCTTGAAAGAATCCTCCACTTGCCATTCCGTGACGGCCTCTCGGGAGCGAGGGAGAGGGTAGAGACTGGACATCCTTTTTCGGTCGCTCCGATGACGGCCGATGGGACGGCCGATCACTCCCTGGGGGCCATCGACCAGACCCCATACGAGGGCGAGATACTCTTTGCGCACCCGCCGCTCCTTAAACTGCAGAGCGATGTGATGAAATGCCTGCTCATGCTTTGCCACCACCATCACACCCGAGGTATCTTTGTCCAATCGATGGACAATCCCAGGGCGCCGCTCTCCGCCGATCCCCTCGAGACGCGGGCAATGATGGAGAAGGGCGTTTACCAGAGTGCCGCTTCGCTTTCCTGCGGCCGGGTGGACTACCATGCCTGCGGCCTTATTCACGACAATGCAATCCTCGTCTTCATACAGAATATCCAGCGGGTGCGGTTCGGGCGCTAACGCCGACTCTCGTGGAGGCAGCCTCTCAATCTCAACGAGGTCGTTCGGCTTGAGCCGGACGCTGGGTTTGGTCTTGCGTCCGTTGAGGGTTACCTGGCCCTCGGCGATCAGCCTTTGGATCCCGGACCGACTCCACCGCTCTCCCTGCCGAGCGCCGGAAAAATGACGCGTCAGGAAAAGATCCAGGCGCATACCGACGCACTTTCGATCGACGATAGCGAGACGCATCGACATCAGACAGCATCACCTCGCCAGTCCGACCCGCTCATGCTTTCCGACTTGGCTTAAGATCTCCTGCGCGCTCAGGACGTCTTTTTTCATTTGCTCCACGAGGACTTCCGGTGAAGGGAATTTCTTCTCCTCCCGAATCCTCCTGACAAAAAACAACTTCACGGAGCGGCCGTAGAGATCGCCCGAAAAATCGAAGATATAGCTCTCAATGGTCCTCGGTCCGTTTCCAAACGTCGGGTTGACTCCGATGTTGGTGACGCTGGGCCATGGCACACCCTCCACCTGTAAAAAAGTAGCGTAGATTCCGTCCACGGGGAGCACTTCTGTTCGCGGGACAATGTTGGCCGTGGGAAAACCAAGCTGCCGACCTCGCTGATAACCAGGAGCCACTCGCCCCGAGACAAAATGGTAACGGCCCAAATATCGCTGGACTTCGTGGACTTCACCCCGTTCGATCAGCTCCCTGATCCGGC
>Ga0209824_10000822_pt1 | contig 18829 bp, 20 predicted proteins | sample VDWuncwatermetaG_FD_184124 | JGI IMG/M metagenome (GOLD analysis project Ga0209824, IMG submission 184124) | Wastewater microbial communities from Netherlands to study Microbial Dark Matter (Phase II) - VDW unchlorinated drinking water (SPAdes)... ... | reverse complement strand
AAACCAACTACAGTCTGGTCGACTTATCCACAGCGGCGTAGTAATCTACACCGCTATAGCACCTGGTCAATTTTAAACCAGCACAGGTGGTCAGTTTTAACCTAGCGCCAACATTCATGACTCGCCTAATGAACAAAGTTGAGCGACACCCCCGCTGCAAACGTAGCGTGCGCTGCGCGCACGACCAACCAAAATTTATCCGTCCGCGCAATCACTGTCAGCATGTCATGCTGTGGCACATCATATCTATCCGCTATCAACATGGTCTCCACCTCCTAACTTGCTGTTGTTTTTTCTATCATGCGCATAGCACACGCTACACTTTTGCTGGACAATACTCGTGGATAATCCACGTTTTTTCCCACTTCTGCAACCATGAAAATTTATTTTTTCTTACTCGGTCTTTTCCACCCTGTCACAGTTGTTTGTTTTGCGCGCGATAAAGTGAGTGCGTCTTTTGGTGCATCGCGGGTGATGGTGGAGCCCGCGCCAATGGTGGCGTTGCACCCGATGGTCACCGGCGCAATCAGTTGCGTGGCCGAGCCAATAAATACACCGTCTTCTATCACCGTGCGGTGTTTGTTCGCACCGTCGTAGTTACAAGTGATGGTACCCGCGCCGATATTGACTAGTCTGCCCACGGTGCTGTCGCCGAGGTAGCTGAGGTGATTAGCTTTGCTGCCCGCCGCGATTTCGCTGTTTTTAATTTCGACAAAATTGCCGATGTGCACTTCGTCATGCAGGGTGCTGCCGGGGCGCAGGCGCGCGTAGGGGCCGATGCGGCAATTTGCGCCAATCTTAGTTTGCTCGATATGGCTGTAGGGATGAATGATGGTGGCGTTGCCGATGTCAGCGTTTTTTATGATGCTGTACGCGCCTACTTTTACGTTATCGGCCAGATTAACCTCGCCCTCAAAAACGCAACCAACATCAATTTCTACATCGCGCCCGCAGTTGAGTTTGCCGCGTATGTCGAGCCGCGCTGGGTCGGCCAAGGTTACGCCTTGCTCCAATAATTGCTGGGCTTGCTGCTGTTGCCAGATGCGCTCTAGCTCGGCTAACTGAGCCTTGCTGTTGACTCCGCTCACTTCCCACGCATGGGCAGGTTGCTCGGTTTGTATGGCTATACCGTCGGCAACCGCCATTGCCACGATGTCGGTTAGGTAATATTCGCCTTGGGTATTTTTGTTGTCTAGCCGCGCTAACCAGCCGCTCAATAGCTGTGTTGGCGCGGCCAATATGCCGGTGTTCACTTCGTTGATTAATTTTTGTTCTGGCGTGCAATCTTTGTCTTCAACGATGCGGCTAACTTTACCACTCGCGTCGCGCACAATGCGCCCATAGCCTGTGGGATTTTCTAGTACGGTGCTGAGCAACACCAACTGATCGGCTGAATTTTTTTGTGTGCCTATTGATGCGGCTAATATTTTTTTAAGTGTCGCGGCTTGTATGAGTGGCACGTCACCATAGAGCACCAGCGTTACGCCTGCTTGCGGCATGTGTGGAATGGCTTGCTGCACCGCATGACCTGTGCCTAACTGGGGTTTTTGTAAAATAAATTGCGCGTGATAGTTGGCAACGGCTTGTGGCACTTCTTCGCCACCATGACCATAGATGATATAAATTTTATTTGCGCCGCTTTGTACAGCAGCATCTAAAACGTGCACCAACATCGCCTTGCCCGCCAACTGATGTAGCACCTTGGGTTTGTCGGAGTGCATACGCTTACCTCGGCCTGCAGCGAGGATGACTACATTGATCTCTGTCATAATATTTTTGCGGGCATATTATATTTGCGGGATTGTTGGAATTACTTTGGGGGTTAGTATAAACAAATTGCTTTGCGCTGAAAATTTTTAGTTAGCAAGCAGACAATAAAAAAGCGGCCTAAGCCGCTTTTTTATTGTTGCATTCCACTATGTTAATGAGGGCGTTGCTTGCGAAGTTTTTGTATGGCTTGCAACTGGGCAACAGCCTCAATCAATTCAGCTTGAGCTTGTGCATAGTTTATATCGCCCGTACGATTTTTCATCGCTTCTTCTGCCAAACGCTTGGCTTCGAGTGCGCGTGCTTCGTCCAAATCAGCTCCACGGATGGCTGTATCCGCCAAGATCGTAATAATGTTTGGCTGTACTTCCAACATGCCTCCCGAAACATAGATCAGCAGATCTTCAGCTTGGTTAGGCAGCTTAATGCGCACCGAGCCAGGCTTGATGCGTGTCAGCAGCGGCGCGTGCCGAGGATAAATACCCAGCTCGCCCATTTCTCCAGGAACGACGATCATTTCGGCGATACCAGAAAATATCGCTTCTTCCGCGCTCACTACGTCCACATGAACGGTCATTGCCATAATTTTTTACCTGTATTCCGTTTAAGCGATGCTGCTTTATGCGTTACAGCGTTTTCGCTTTTTCAATCGCTTCGTCTATCGTACCCACCATATAAAACGCCTGCTCGGGCAGATGATCGTAATCCCCCGCCACAATTCCTTTGAAGCCCTTGATGGTTTCTTTCAATGTGACATATTTGCCGGGGCTGCCGGTAAATATTTCCGCCACGTGGAAAGGTTGCGACAAGAAACGCTGAATTTTACGTGCACGCGATACAGCCAGTTTATCTTCTGGTGACAATTCATCCATACCCAGAATCGCAATAATGTCGCGTAACTCTTTATACCGCTGCAGGGTTTGTTGAACGCCGCGTGCCACGTTGTAATGCTCTTCTCCCACGACCAACGGATCAAGCTGGCGTGAGGTGGAATCTAGCGGATCAACTGCCGGATAAATACCGAGCGAAGCGATGTCACGCGACAACACAACGGTTGAATCAAGGTGCAAGAAGGTGGTAGCAGGGGAAGGGTCAGTCAAGTCATCCGCAGGTACATACACCGCCTGGATAGAGGTAATCGAGCCCGTTTTAGTGGAAGTAATGCGCTCTTGCAAACGGCCCATTTCTTCCGCCAGTGTGGGCTGATAACCCACCGCTGAGGGCATACGACCCAGCAACGCAGATACTTCGGTGCCGGCCAAGGTGAAGCGATAAATGTTATCCACGAAGAACAACACATCGCGGCCTTCATCGCGGAAATATTCCGCCATAGTCAAGCCAGAAAGCGCCACACGCAGACGGTTACCCGGCGGCTCGTTCATCTGACCGAACACCATGGCTACTTTGGATTCCGGCAAATTGTCCAGCTTAATTACGCCCGCTTCGGACATTTCGTGATAAAAGTCATTTCCCTCACGAGTACGTTCGCCCACACCAGCAAATACCGATAATCCAGAATGCTGCTTAGCGATGTTGTTAATCAGCTCCAACATATTTACGGTTTTACCTACACCCGCGCCGCCGAACAAGCCAACCTTGCCGCCCTTAGCAAAAGGACAAACCAAGTCAATAACTTTAATACCCGTTTCCAGCAAATCAACAGAGGGTGATAGTTCATCAAAGCGCGGGGCTTTTTGGTGGATGGAACGACGCTCGTCGCATTTAACTTCGCCGACTTCATCAATCGGGCGACCGAGCACGTCCATTACGCGACCCAATGTCCCATGCCCGACAGGCACCATAATTTGATTGCCAGTGTTGGCCACCAACATGCCGCGACGCAAACCATCCGACGAACCCATGGCAATGGTACGAACGACTCCGTCACCGATTTGTTGTTGCACTTCCAACGTTAACCCTTTTTCGGCCACTAGACTATCGGCATTTTGTACCACGAGGGCATCAAATACTTTAGGCACGCTATCGCGTGGAAACTCTACGTCTACCACCGCGCCGATACACTGAACAATTTTTCCTTGACTCATCTCGAAACTACCCCACTTTAAATATTGATCCTACACACGCCCAGCCAACTTTGGCAGGCTGCCTTAATTTACTGCGGCTGCACCACCGACAATTTCTGAAATCTCTTTGGTAATAGCCGCCTGACGTGCTTTGTTGTACACCAGCTTAAGCTCGCCGATCACCTCTTTTGCATTATCCGAGGCCGCTTTCATGGCTACCATACGCGCGCTTTGCTCGGATGCCTGATTCTCGGTTACCGCGTTATATACCAATGACTCCACGTAGCGCACCAACAACTCATCCACCACCAATTTTGGTTCGGGCTCGTATATATAATCCCACAAGGTTGTGGGTGGAGATTGCCATTGGTCATCCGATAATGGAAGCAACAACCGCAACTTTGGCTCCTGTTTCATTGTGTTAATAAAATCATTATAGGCAATATAAATCGCATCCAATTCACCTGCGGTATAGGCATCTAACATGACTTTTACTGCGCCCACCAAATTTGCCAAGCGGGGCATATCACCTAGGCCCGTGAGGTGCGACTTTACATCTGCGCCTATGCGCGTCATAAAACTAAAACCCTTATTGCCGATGGAGCAGACGCTAACTTTTTTTGCCTCGCCGTCCCACACCTTCATCTGGCTCACGACTAAACGCAAAATGTTTGTGTTCAAACCCCCGCACAACCCCTTATCCGAGGTAATGACAATGACTCCCACATTTTTAATGTGCTCTCGCTTGATCAAAAAAGGGTGTTTGTACTCGGGATTGGCGTGGGATAAATGCGCGGCAACTTGCCGAATTTTTTCGGCGTACGGACGCGCAGCACGCATTCGTTCCTGCGCCTTCCGCATTTTTGATGCGGCGACCATTTCCATAGCACGGGTGATCTTGCGTGTATTTTCTACACTCTTGATTTTTGTGCGGATTTCTTTGCTGCCAGCCATTGTCGATTCCTCGGCTTAATAAGCCACAGTGGCTTTAAATTGCTCAATAGCAGCGATTAGGGCTTTTTCATTATCACCAGACAAATCTTTTTTCGCCTCGATTTCATCCAGGATCGCTTTGTGCTGCGAGGCCAAAAACTTATGCAAATCAATTTCAAATGTCAGCACTTTGTTAATCGCCACGCCATCAAACGTGCCCTTGCCGATTGCAAACAACGTTACCGCCATTTCCGCAACCGACAGCGGAGCATATTGCGCTTGCTTCATCAGCTCCATCACTAAACGACCACGCTCTAACTGCTTGCGGGTGGCTTCATCCAAATCGGACGCAAATTGGGCAAACGCTGCCAATTCACGATACTGTGCCAAGGCCAAACGCACCCCTCCGCCCAGCTTTTTAATTACTTTGGTTTGCGCTGCACCACCTACGCGTGACACGGAAATACCCGCGTTAATCGCTGGACGTATCCCCGCGTTAAATAAGTCGGTTTCTAAAAATATTTGGCCGTCGGTAATGGAAATGACGTTGGTTGGAACAAACGCGGAAACGTCGCCTGCCGCAGTTTCAATAATGGGCAAGGCGGTCAACGAACCTGTTTTACCTTTTACTGCGCCATTGGTGAACTTCTCAACGTACTCTTCGTTAACTCGCGAGGCGCGCTCCAACAAACGGGAGTGCAAGTAAAATACGTCGCCCGGATAAGCTTCACGGCCCGGAGGGCGGCGCAACAACAAAGAAATTTGACGATATGCCCAAGCTTGCTTGGTTAAGTCATCGTACACAATCAAAGCGTCCTGGCCACGATCGCGATAATACTCGCCCATAGTGCAACCGGAATAAGGTGCTAAAAATTGCATGGCCGCAGAATCTGATGCCGTCGCCACAACCACGATGGTGTATTCCATCGCGCCGTGTTCTTTTAATTTACGCACAACGTTAGCAACTGTGGAAGCTTTTTGTCCCACCGCAACATATATGCAGGTCATGTTTTGACCTTTTTGATTGATAATCGCATCCACCGCCACAGCTGTTTTGCCAGTCTGACGATCACCAATAATCAATTCGCGCTGCCCGCGACCCACTGGAACCATGGCATCAATAGACTTGATACCCGTTTGCACAGGCTGGGTAACTGATTTTCTGTCAATTACGCCCGGGGCGACTTTTTCTAGCTTGTCTGTCAATTTGGCGTTGATTGGGCCTTTGCCATCAACAGGTTGACCCAAGGCATTCACCACTCGCCCAATTAATTCGGGACCAACGGGTACTTCCAAAATTCTGCCCGTGCACTTAACGGTGTCACCCTCAGCGATTTTTTCGTAATCGCCTAGAATAACTGCACCTACGGAATCACGCTCTAAGTTAAGCGCCAAACCAAAGGTGTTGTTAGAAAATTCCAACATTTCACCCTGCATAACATCCGACAATCCATGAACGCGCACAATACCATCCGACACACTCACTACTGTACCTTCTGTTCTTGCTTGAGTTTGCGCTTCAAAATTTTCGATACGACTGCGAATTAAATTACTAATTTCTGATGGGTTAAGTTTCATCGTGTTCCCTTAAATTTCATTAATTCTGTATCAAGCTAATGCGCTTGCTAATTCTGAAAGCCGCGTGCGGGCAGACCCGTCAATTACTCGGTCTCCCGCGCGTATGACCACCCCGCCCAATAAGGCAGGATCAATCTCGCAGTTGAGTCGAATTTCACGCTTCATGCGGGTTTTAAGCGCGCTGGCTATTTTTTGTTTTTGGCTGTCGGTTAAATCAAAAGCCGACGTTACAACCACCTCAACTGTTTTTTCAGCCTCGGCACGCAAGGATTGAAAGATTTCGGTTATTTCAGGCAACAAAATTAAACGATGATTTTCCAACAACAGTCGCAGAAAGTTTACGCGTGTCGAACCCTGTTTTTCTCCACTAAGCGCCAAAACCAGACTTTCAATTTGCTTTTTTGGCACGCGTGGACTAGAAACCAACCCCTGAATTTGTTCGTTACTTACCGCATCGGTGAGCAACTCCAGCATGTCTGACCATGCCGCCAACTCCCCCGTTCTTTGTGCCTCATCAAAGGCCGCAAGCGCGTAAGGACGAGCAACAGTAATAGATTCAGCCATGGCGACTATATTTCCACAAGCAATTTTTCAAGCAAATCATTGTGCGCTTTAGCATCAATTTCTCGGCCTAAAATTTTACTTGCCCCCGCCAATGCCACCGATGTAACCTGAGTGCGCAACTGCTCTTTGGCGCGAAACACCTCTTGATCAATCTCTGCTTTTGCGGTTGCAAGTATGCGTGCGCCTTCAACTTGCGCCTGAACTTTGGCTTCTTCTACAATCTCGCTTGCCCGCTTGTCACCCAAAGCAATTATGTCCGCCGCCTTTTCTTTTGCTTCACGCAAAAGCTCGGCAGAACGCCTTGCCGCCAACTCCAAGTCATGCTTGCCTCGCTCACCCGCCGCCAAGCCATCTGCTATAGTTTTTTGGCGGCTTTCAACGGCGCTCATTAAAGGCGGCCATACAAAACGCGCTGTAAACCATATCAAAATAGCAAATGACAGAGCTTGCGCTATCATTGTAAAGTTGATATCCATGAAATTCCTCTGTTATTAAGTTTTGCTCAACAACGCAACTTTATTTAATAACGCTAAGTAACGGATTAGCAAAGGCAAACATCATGGCCAACCCCACGCCGATAATGAAAGACGCGTCGATCAAGCCCAGTAGCAAAAACACTTTCCCTTGCAACATTGGGGTCAATTCTGGTTGACGTGCTGCACCCTCCAAAAAGCTTGCGCACATGATACCAATTCCAATACAAGCGCCTGCCGCACCCAAACCAATAATTAAGCCAATGCCTATACCCGTGTATGCTTGAATCAACGCTAAACTTTCCATTACTTTTCCTTTCAGTTGAAATACTACAAATTAAAAAACAAAACTATTAAATCAATGCGATTCATGTGCCATCGATATATATACCACTGTCAGCATCATAAAAATAAATGCTTGTAATGCAACAATCAAAATATGGAATATCGCCCAACCCGCGCCTAGCAATGCACCAAAAACGGTGCCAACCAAACCTGTGGCAGCCCACATTCCCAGCAATAAAAAGATAATTTCTCCCGCATACATGTTGCCAAATAGCCGCAAGGCATGTGAAAGGGGCTTAGAAATATATTCGATGAGATTAAATGCGAAATTGGCTGGCCAAACGAGGGGGTTTTTACCAAACGGGGAACAAAACAACTCATGTATCCAACCACCCAAACCCTTAACTTTGATGCTGAAAAAAATCATCAAAATCCACACGGACAGTGCCATGGCAAAAGTGGTATTTATGTCAGAGGTAGGAACTGCCCGCCACTTTTCCAGACCCAACACATGATGATAGAAGGCAGCCATGATATCTATGGGCAAAAAATCCATAGCATTCATAAACAACACCCAAATGAAAACTGTTAACGCGAGCGGAGCGACAAAAGTATTGCGGTCACCGTGAAACACGGCCTTAACTTGATTGTCTATAAATTCCATTAGTAATTCAACGAAAGCCTGTCGCTTAGTGGGAACACCTGATGTTGCACCACTCACCACCCAAGCCAAAAAACCAAAAACCAAAACACCCAGCACTAAAGAAACCATGATGGTGTCCATATGTAACACCCAAAACCCCCCATCTCCCACCGGCTTTGTGTTGAAAGATAAGTGATGCTCTATATATGATGCGGGGGTAAGCTGCTCTGATGATGACATGTGCTCAAAAACCTTAATCGTTAATCTGCTTGACTGGCGTCAATCAGTTTATTTTCTTTAATTTTAAAAATTGCCGCACCTGATATGAGCGCCGCTCCAGCCAAACCAAGTATCAGATACAAAGGAACCAACTCGATATAGAATTTAAATGTAAGCAATAACACTAAAAAAATTGTAATTATTTTTATAGCTTCGGCTTTAAGCACGTTTATTAATATAGCGCCTGCATCTTGATGCAACTTTCTGCTTGCAATGCGCGCCCCAAGGTAGCTACCAATAACTACCGCAGCCCCTCCTGCGAAAACAGACATTGCGCCATGAAAGCCAGCAAAAATAAATATTAGCAAGCCAATGAATATTGTCATGACCAACTGAATCTTAATCATGCGCAGAAACGTTTTTTCCACAACCCAGTCCAAAAAGTCAAGACGCAGGATTCTCGTTGGAAACACACGCCAAGTCAAGACCAAATTAATGCTTTTTTATTGTTATTGCCCTTGTTGAGCACTTATAAATTTATTTCTAATCGTAATTATATTTTGTGCCAGTAAAAAGTTTCTCTGGTATTACATCGGACTTTCTATCACGCCCATTTTTTGCAAAATTCCATCCAGCTGCTCAAGGGATTTATATTCTATGACGAGCTTGCCAACACCACGCGCTTTGTGTTGAATATTAATATTTGCGCCCAGTTGATCGGCTATTTTTTCCTGTAACCTAACAATATCCGCGTTTCTTTCTATCACTATAGATTTTTTTCGCTCCTCTTTAATTGCTGGGTTGAGCATATCGTGCACTAATTTTTCAGTCTCCCGCACAGACAGCTTTTCTGCAATTATTTTATTTGCCGCGATTACTTGTTGTGCGCCAGTTAATGCCAACAATGCGCGAGCATGTCCCATTTCAAGCTCGCCACGCATTAAACTGTCTTGCACATGTTGAGATAAATTAAGCAGTCGCAACAAATTACTGGTCGCGCTGCGCGATCGTCCTACCGCCTCAGATGCAGCTTGATGCGTCAATTGAAATTCACCAATTAAGCGTTGAATACCGATCGCCTCTTCTAATGGATTTAAATTTTCCCTCTGAATATTTTCGATCAGCGCCATTGCCAGTGCAGCATTGTTTTCAACGTTTCTGACTATCACTGGAACTCGACTAAGGCCGGCAATTTGTGCGGCTCGCCAACGTCTTTCACCCGCAATTATTTCAAATTTATTATCGTTCAGCGCGCGCACCAGTATGGGCTGCATTATTCCTTGCACCTTAATAGAATCAGCCAGTCCGTTCAGAGACGCTTCATCCATATTGCTGCGCGGCTGATATTTTCCTGGTTGTAGCTGAGCAACATCAATATCGCGCATTTGTTCGTTTTGATCGGCATTATTGCCCGACAACAGAGCGTCCAACCCACGCCCCAATCCTTTGTTTAATTTCGCCATATTTTCCTCTTACGCTATTTGTTCGGCTTTACTTAGCAACTCATCTGCCAACGCTAAATAAGCCAATGTTCCTTTTGACAAGCTATCGTGATAAAGCGCGGGCAAGCCATAACTCGGCGCTTCCGCCAAACGCACATTGCGCGGTATAACCGTTTGATAAACCTTATTGCCAAAATGCTGTTGTAGTTGATCGGATACTTGCTGCGCCAAGGTGTTGCGTGGGTCAAACATGGTTCGAAGCAAACCCTCTATTTCTAGTCTCGGATTAAGATTATTACGTACTCGGCGTATGGTATTAACCAAATCACTCAACCCCTCTAGCGCGTAGTATTCGCACTGCATGGGAATCATCACGGTTTTCGCCGCACACAGCCCATTTAAGGTCAACAAATTAAGCGCGGGTGGACAATCAATTAACACATAATCATAATTTGTTAACACACCATCCAATGCACGCTTAAGGATGGTTTCACGATTTTCCAACTCGATTAATTCAACCTCAGCCCCTGCCAAATCGCGGTTCGCTGGGATAACATCATACTTTCCAGCCTCTGCGCGCAAACAAACTTCTTGGATATTTTTACTGCCCAGCAAAACATGGTAAACCGTGGTAGTTAAATTTCGCTTATCTATCCCACTACCCATGGTCGCGTTGCCTTGCGGATCTAAATCGATCAATAAAACGCGCTGATTAATTTTAGCCAAGCTTGCGGCAAGATTTATCGTGGTGGTGGTTTTACCTACCCCGCCCTTTTGATTCGCAACTGCCAACACTTTGGTCATTTTCAAACCTCTTTCAATATGGCCAGGCAACGCGCTGCGCTCAACCCTGGGATCTGTAGCGGAATAATCTGCTCTAATCGAACGCCTATTGGCAATTGACCAATCTCTTCATCCGACAGCGCGCCCTTCATGGCAACCCACGTGCCTCTCGGCAAAATAAGGTGGCGCGTCGTAGTTACAAACTTTTCCATCTCGGCAAAAGCTCGCGAAATAACTCCATCAAACTTGTCTACTTGCTGCCAACTTTCTATACGCGCACAATGCACCCGAGTATTTTTAATGCCCAGCTCAATAATTGCTTGCTGCACGAAACTGCATTTTTTACTGTTGCTATCCAACAAATCAAAGGCCCAGCTTGGTTGCATTATTGCCAAAACAAGGCCGGGAAGCCCCGCACCGCAACCCACATCCAACCATCGTCCAGGCTGCAAATGTGGCAAGACAGCAAGGCTATCCAGCAAGTGATGACTCACCATTTGCTCAGTTTTGTTGATCGCAGTTAAGTTGTACGTGCGGTTCCACTTTTGCAACAATCCGAGGTATTGCATCAATTTTTGCCGCTTTTCTACTTCATCAGGCAACCCCAACTGTTGCATTCCGTCTGCCAAAATCTCTTCGGGATTCACGCGCTCTTTTGCTCTCTTTGCTTGCTTTGTTGCAGCTCTTCCTCCAGGACCAAGGCTGTCGACTGAAATCCGCGCTTGAGGTGAACCAACAGCAACGAAATTGCGGCTGGAGTTACGCCAGATATGCGAGAAGCCTGCCCAATATTTTCAGGCTGATGTTGATTAAGCTTTTGTTGCACCTCGGCAGATAATCCGCGCACCGTTTTGTAGTCTATACCCGTGGGCAACAACATGCTCTCATTCAGCCCGTCCCGCGCAACCTCTTCTTGCTGGCGCTCTATATACCCTTGATACTTGGCCTGTATTTCGACTTGCTCAGATATTTTTTGATCTAATACTTCCGTCCCAGCTATAGACAAGGTCATTAAGCCTGCATACGTTACATCTGGGCGGCGTAGCAATTCATACAATGAATATTCTCGTTCAATCGCCTTCCCCAACACACGCTCAGCCTCAGTTAACTCAAGCGACTTTGGATTAACCCAGATAGATTTTAGCCGCTCCTGCTCTTTGATCACCGCAGCACGCTTACGATCAAATGCACTCCAACGAGCCTCTTCCACTACGCCCAAATGATGGCCAATTTCCGTTAATCGCAAATCTGCGTTATCTTCCCGCAACTGCAATCTATATTCAGCGCGGCTAGTAAACATGCGGTATGGCTCTGATATGCCACGGGTAATTAAATCATCCACCAGCACACCCAAATAAGCCTCGCTGCGACCAGGGCACCAGCCTTCTTCATCGCGACTTTGCCGCGCAGCATTTATTCCCGCTAAAATTCCTTGGGCGGCGGCCTCTTCATAACCCGTTGTTCCATTAATTTGCCCAGCAAAAAACAAACCTTGAAAAGCTTTCGTCTCAAGCGTGCGTTTTAACCCTCTTGGATCAAAATAATCATACTCTATGGCATAGCCAGGGCGAGTAATGTGTGCTTTTTCCAGCCCCTTAATTGAGCGCACCAAAGCCAACTGCACATCAAAGGGTAAGCTAGTCGAAATACCATTTGGATAAACTTCGTGGGTATGCAAACCCTCAGGCTCCAAAAATATTTGATGCGTGTCTTTGTCAGCAAAACGCGTAATTTTATCTTCTATAGAGGGACAATATCTAGGCCCTACCCCCTCGATCGCCCCAGTAAACATGGGCGAACGATTTAGCCCGCCCCGAACAATATCGTGCGTACTTTGATTGGTGTGGGTAATCCAACAAGAAAGTTGGCGTGGATGTAGCACACCCGCCATGAATGAAAAGGTTGGCAGCGGCTGATCACCAGGCTGCTCGGTCATCACAGAATAGTCTATGGTACGCCCATCTATGCGCGGTGGCGTACCCGTTTTTAGCCGACCCATCGGCAAATTAAGCTCCCGCAGCCGATGCGCCAAACTGACCGATGGCGGATCTCCCGCGCGTCCAGCAGCGTAATTTGCCAAGCCCACATGGATTAGCCCAGACAAAAATGTACCCGTTGTTAAAACTACAGATTTCGCAGAAATTTTTAATCCAAGTTGAGTAACCACACCACACACCCGGTCACCCGCAACTATTAAATCCTCCACGGCCTGCTGGAATATCCAAAGGTTAGGTTGATTCTCAAGCTTTGAACGTATTGCTTGCTTATACAATGCCCGATCTGCCTGCACACGCGTTGCTCGAACCGCCGGCCCTTTTGATGCATTTAAGGTGCGGAAATGTATTCCCGCCTCATCCGCCGCCGCCGCCATTGCGCCACCCAAAGCATCAATCTCTTTAACTAAATGCCCCTTGCCAATTCCGCCTATCGAAGGATTGCAAGACATCAAACCCAAAGTGTCAATATTGTGGGTTAACAGCAGCGTTGCACGTCCCATACGCGCGCTGGCCAATGCCGCCTCGGTGCCTGCATGGCCACCGCCTACCACCACCACCTCAAATTCTTTTGGGAAACTCATTTATGCCTTTGATTATCTTTCTAACAACTTACTTCTTCGCTTTGGCGACCCATTTTCAAATAAATGCCCGTGAAAATTCAAGCTTTGCATCATACATGAAACCTTGCCGCTCTTGATTACTGTGCCCTTAATTTTATATCCGTTTGTTTCACGTGAAACGTCGTACACATTGCCCCAACGAAAGATCGTTATATTTTTATTTGCCAATACAAAACCGGCTGAAAATTTCACCCAACAAGTCATCTGAGCTCAGTGCCCCAACAATTGTGCCCAGCGCATCCTGTGCCAACCGCAATTCTTCGGCAAAAATTTCAATTCGCGCACTTTCTGTGGCAGCCTGCTCTAAATGGCTGCGCGCCAATAACAATGCTGCAATATGCCGCTTACGCGCCATATATACCCCCGACTCTTGGTGCCAGCCCACAACTTCCAGCAATTTTTGTTTCAACATAACCACACCATCCGAGGTTTTGGCTGAAAGGTAAATGTGACTCATGTTACCCACTTGCTCTAAATGTGCGGAGCCGCCCTGCAAATCAATTTTATTAAACACATATATGCGCGGAATTTCTGTTGAAACATCTTTTAACATTTCATTATCTTCTGCCGCAACACCTCGTGTAGCATCAATTACCAACAGCACCGCATCTGCATTTTTTAACGCCTCACGGGTTCGCGCCATGCCCATGATTTCCACCTCGTCCACAGAGTCGTGCAAACCGGCCGTATCAATAATCTGCATGGGTACGCCCTCAATTTGAATAACTTGTCTAATTAGATCGCGGGTTGTCCCTGGCGTTTTACTAACGAGCGCAACATCGTCGCCTGATAATCGATTTAACAAGCTAGACTTGCCTGCATTGGGGCGGCCAACCAAAACAATTTGTGCGCCATCACGCAACAAGCTCCCCTGTCGTGCCAAACTCAATGTTTTATCCAGTTGCTGCCGCAAAGTAAGCAATCCGCGCTCATAGCTAGCCATATCTGCGGCTGTTATATCTTCCTCCGGAAAATCCATCGGGGCTTCTACCAACATGCGCAATTGGGTTAAGCCTGCCATCATGTCATTAATAACACGGGAGAACTCCCCTTGTAGCGAGCGCATAGCACTGCGTGCGCCTTGAGCGGTGGTTGCTGCGATGAGATCAGCAACGCTTTCAACCTGCGCTAAATCAAGCTTACCGTTAAGAAATGCCCGCTGAGTGAATTCTCCGGGCTGTGCGAGTCGCGCGCCCAACTCAATAACGCGCTGGAGTACCATTTGCAAAACAGCTGTGCCGCCGTGCCCCTGCAATTCAAGCACATCCTCACCTGTAAATGATTGAGGCGCACGGAAATACAAAGCAATGCCTTGATCTATAGCCATGCCATCTGCGTCTTTAAATGTGGAAAGTGTGGCCGTTCGATGGCTGAGCTGCTTACCGAGCAAGCGTTGGGCAATTGTGCGCGAGACGGCTCCGGATATACGGATTACTCCTATTCCGCCTTGTCCATGGGCGGTTGCAATGGCTGCAATTGTGTCAGGTTTTAGCGACACCTTTGCTAGCAGTCTCTATGTTGCGGGTGATATACCACTGTTGTGCAATGGATAATATATTATTAACAATGGAATAAAGTACTAATCCCGCGGGGAAAAAGAAAAACACAATGCTAAATGCGATCGGCATAATCTGCATTAATTTTGCTTGAAATGGATCCGGAGGAACAGGGTTCAGCTTGCCTTGAATAACCATACTTATCCCCATAACAACAGGCAAAACATAGTACGGATCGGCTACTGATAGATCGGTAATCCAGCCCAAAAATGGTGCATAACGTAATTCTACACTGGCCAAAATTGCCCAATACAAAGCAATAAAAATTGGAATTTGTATTAATACCGGCAAACACCCCCCCAACGGATTAATTTTCTCTGTTTTATATAACTCCATCGTTGCCTTGTGTAAGCGCTCGCGATCATTGCCAAATTGTTGTTTTATCTTTTCTAGCTTGGGTGCTACAACGCGCATTTTCCCCATGGATTTATAGCTGGCTGCAGATAAGGGAAAGAAAACAATTTTAATTAATACCGTTAGTAAAATAATCGCGACCCCCCAATTGCTTACCCAACCATACAAAAAGGTTAATAAACTAAATAACGGGATCGAAAAAATAGTTAACCATCCATAATCAACGGTTAAACCTAACCCTGGGGCAATTTTATCTAATGACGTCTGCGCGGGTCCCGCATATAAAGGCACACTGATTTTTGTGCTTTGACCAGGCTCAATATTCCCAACGGGTAAAATTACTCCTGCTGAAAACAATCCCCCCTCAAGTTGCTTTGAATAAAACTCTCGCTCAACTTTTCCCTTGGGCAACCAAGCTGCCACAAAATAGTGTTGCAACATTCCAATCCAACCGTTATCAATTGCACTGGGTAACTTTGCTTTACCTTTTTCAATGTCTGAAAAATCTATTTTTTGAAATTTATCCGCCTCTGTGTAAATTGCAGAGCCTGTATAAGTGGGAACAAATACCGAACCACCATCAGGAACACTTTTATCTCGAATTAATTGAAAATATGCTGCGGGTGAAATGATTGATTTGCTTTTGTTTTCTATATCATATCCGACATCAATTAAATAGCTACCTCGATAAAAGGTGTATGTTTTTGTTACAAAAATATTCCCTTGGGTTTGTGAAACCAAACGAACTTCTAGCGTATTTTTGCCTTCAGATAGTACATATTCGCTGGTTTGTGCCATAAACATACTGTTGTGTGTAGGCAAATTTGTGCCCAAAAGTCCACTTTGTGCAACATATGTATGTTCATCACCTTTTTGCAATAAAACAAATGGTTTGTTGCGATCTTTTGCGTCTCGTTGTTGCAAAAACTTAATCTGACTTAGCTCTCCACCCAACGTATTAATTTCTGCTGCTAAAAAATCTGTTTTTACACTAATTTTTTGGTTTGGTTGTTTCGTTTGTTGTGTATTTACTACGCCCGCACTTTGCGTGCCTACTCCCAACTTTAGAGCGGGAATATTATCGTTACTAGGCATATTTACCGTTTGTGTCGGTAATGTCTGTGCGGAAGGTATTGTGGTGGAAACATTTTCTGGGCGATGCCACGCGTCCCACAAAAGAGCCATGGACATCGAGAAAATCAAGAATAAAAACAGCCTATGGAAATCCATCATAATGTTTATTTGTAACTATCTTCTGGAATAGGATCGTAACCGCCTGAACTCCAAGGGTTACAACGGATAATTCGATGGATGCTTAACCAACAACCGCGCATTGCACCATATTTAAAAATTGCTTCACGGGCATATTGAGAACAAGTGGGGGTAAAGCGGCAGTTAGGTGGAGTAAGTGGGCTTATACAATAGCGGTATACATCAATTAGTTTTATTAAAATATACTGCATTTTGACATTAGGCTTAACTTTAAACTTGAGCAAATAACTCTATCAAAGCCTTATAGCTTTTTGATTTTGCAGGATCGTTTTGACGAATAAAAACCACAAGATCTACAGCTTTGTTAGATAAATTAGATAATCTAAATGCCTCTCTAATCATGCGCTTTGTCGCATTTCTGTGCACCGCTTTATTAATTACGCGCTTACTTACAATAATGCCCAGCCGACTAACACCCAAGCAATTGGATTTAATATAAAGCGATATCCATTTGTTTTTTATGCATAATGCTTGGCGTGCCGCATTAAACTCAAAACTTTGTTTTATTTTTTGACTCGAGGGAAATCTATAATTTGCTTTGCTGGATAGCAAATTATACTGCAAGCCGAACCCGACCCCTGGCTCGTCTAGCGGCAATAATAGCGCGCCCACCTTTTGTTTTCATACGAACTAAAAATCCATGGGTACGTTTTCTTTTTGTTACAGAGGGTTGATATGTGCGTTTCATTTTCGTAATTCCTGCAATAAATTTTTCAAGGGTCTGCTATTACAATATTTACACATCGTTGTGTCAAGTCTAATTTTAAGTATTCTTCCTTAATTTTCTTTTTTGCAAGTGTCGTGCTTGCATGTAGAATACCTTTTACAGATTACTATCAGAAAAGCTATGCAAGCAAAAATTTTATGGGACGGCTGCCTCGCATTTTTTGAAAATAGCCTAACTCCTCAACAGTTTAACTCATGGATTAAACCATTAACATGTCATGTTAATGGTGATCAAATTACCTTGGTTGCACCAAATAGTTTTATTTTACGTTTAGTTCAAGAAAGATTTTTGCTTGAAATTTCAAAGCGTGCAGAACAACTGCTATTGACACCGCCGCGTTTCGATTTGCGTGTAGATAAAAAAATACCTGATACGCCTGCATCAAAACAACCCAATTCAACGTCCAGTCCAACAAAAACAAACAACAATATTCCAAAAAGTTCTAATCTTTTAAATCCCCTTCTTTCCTTTGATAATTTTGTAACCGGCAAAGCAAATCAGCTTGCCCATGCTGCAGCATTAGAAATTGCAGAAACACCAGGAACTACATATAACCCACTTTTTATATATGGTGGCGTTGGCTTAGGTAAAACGCATTTAATTCAAGCGATTGGAAATCATTTCCGTAAAGAGAACAATACTGCAAATATTTGTTATGTGCATGCCACAAATTATATTTCAGACGTTGTAAGGGCTTTTCAAACTAAAAAATTTAATGAGTTTAAACAGTTTTATAATTCTCTAGATTTATTATTAATTGATGATATTCAATTTATTGCTGACAAACCTGGAACACAACAAGAATTTTTTTACACCTTAAACTCTTTAATTGATAATCATAAGCAGGTTGTTATCACCTGTGATACCTTTCCAAAAGAAATTACAGGCATAACGCCACGCCTAACTTCTCGCTTTAGTTGGGGTTTAACTGTAGCAATTGATCCGCCTAGCCTTGAAATGCGGGTGGCAATTTTATTGCAAAAAGCCAATTTTGCCAAAAGCCCTATCGGCGAAGATGTTGCTTTTTTTATTGCAAAGCACATTCGATCGAATATTCGAGAGCTAGAAGGCGCACTTAAACGAGTTGATGCCTATTCTAAATTTCATAAACGTTTAATTACGGTGGATCTTGCAAAAGAAGCGCTTAAAGATTTATTGGCTTCTCAAAATAAACAAATTTCTATTGAAAACATACAAAATACAGTTGCAAATTTTTATCGAATTAAAACTTCTGATTTGCTTTCAAAAAAAAGGACCCGTATTTTTTGTCGTCCCCGCCAAATTGCGATGTGTTTAGCACGTGAACTTACTCAATTTAGTTTACCTGAAATAGGTGCAACTTTTGGTAACCGGGATCACACCACTGTCTTATATGCTTGCAAAACAATTGAGGGGTTACGAACAACCGAGCCCACGATAAATGCAGACTTTAATTTACTTTATCAAATTCTTCAAAACTAAAAAAAGACCTATAAATTATTGTGTATAACACCAGCTTTTAAATAAACACAAAAAGTTATTCACATTTACTACACACCTTAATTTATTGTTTTACACACCTTTATAACTTACCAAGCTATTGTATATAAGAA
>Ga0209824_10000821_pt1 | contig 18837 bp, 15 predicted proteins | sample VDWuncwatermetaG_FD_184124 | JGI IMG/M metagenome (GOLD analysis project Ga0209824, IMG submission 184124) | Wastewater microbial communities from Netherlands to study Microbial Dark Matter (Phase II) - VDW unchlorinated drinking water (SPAdes)... ... | reverse complement strand
CGGAGCAGTGCCCGCCTGCGCACGCCGCCAATACCCGGAATCTTATCCAGCGCCGAGTAGAGGGTTTGCCGCGTCCGCAACTTTTTGTGATAGGTAATGGCGAAGCGGTGCGCCTCATCGCGCACCCGCTGCAAGAGGAAGAGGGCGTTCGAGTTGCGCTTGAGAATGACGGGATTGCTCTGTCCGGGCAGGAAGACCCTTTCCTCGGACCGCTGTATCTCCGCGCTGCGCGCCGAGGGCTGAACGCGCATTTTGGCCAGGGCAGCGACATCCACATCCTTCACGCCAAGTTCCCGCAACGCCGCAAGGGCCATTCCCAGCTGCCCTTTGCCCCCATCGACGACCACCAGATCGGGAAGGTCTCCTTCCTGGACCCCCCGGCTGAAGCGCCGTTTGAGGACTTCATGCATCATGGCAAAGTCGTCTCCTCCCGAATCGGCGCTTACGGTGCGGATGCGATAATGGCGGTAGCGCTTCTTGTCCGCCTCGCCATTAAAGAAAGTCACCATAGAGCCAACCGCGTGAGCGCCGTGGATGGTCGAGATGTCGAAGCACTCCACTCTCTGAGGATAGTTCTTGAGCCTGAGCCTCTGCTGCAGCTCCAGGAGCATCTTTTCTTTTCTCTTCTCCTGATCGTGGCGCTCGAAGAAACTCTGCCGCGCGTTTTGCTGCGCCATCTCCACGAGCTCCCGCTTGTCTCCCCTCTGGGGGCAAAGGACAGCCACGCCCTTTCCCTTGCGCTCGCCCAGATATTCTTCCCGCACCTCGCGGTCCTCCAGCTCCACCGGCAGCAGGATCTCGTCGGGCACGAAGCGGTCTCCTTGATAGAACTGCGTGAGGAGCGACTCCATCACCTCCTCATCAGAGAACTCCAGATCCTCCAAGGCATAAGCCTGATTCCCCGTAAGCTTCCCCTGGCGCACAAAAAGCACCTGCACCTCGATGAATCCCCCTTCGCGGTATAGTCCGAAGACGTCCTGGTCCGCCCCCCAATGGGAGACCATCCGCTGCTTCTCCACGGTCCTTTCCACCGCCTGGATCTGATCCCGGATCTTCGCGGCGGCCTCGAATTCCAGCGCGTCCGCCTTTTCTCCCATCTTGCGCCTGAGCTCCTCCACCAGCTCCTGGCGCTTCCCCTCGATAAAGAGCAGCGCCCGCTTGAGGTTTTCCTGATACTCTTCGGGCTCCACCGGCAGCACACAGGGAGCCAGGCAGCGCTTGATCTGATACTGGAGACAGGGGCGGGCCCGGTTGTTAAAATTATGCTCCGTGCAATTGCGCAGGAGAAAATGCTTTTCGATGACATCGAGGGTCTCGCGCACGGCGAAGGCCGAGGAGTAAGGGCCGAAATAGCGGCTGCCGTCCTTGACGATCTTCCGCGTGGCGATGATCCTCGGCCACGGGTGGCGGACGTTGACCTTGATGCTGAGGTAGCTCTTGTCGTCTTTGAGGCGGATGTTGTAGCGCGGCTTGTATTGTTTGATCAGGTTGTTTTCCAGGATCAAGGCTTCCTTCTCGTTGCCCGTCACCAGGGTTTCGACATCTTCGACCCGGCGCAGCAAGAACTCGATCTGCGAGCGGCCATCGCCGCTGCGGAAGTAGGCGCGCACGCGGGCCCGGAGATCTTTCGCCTTGCCGACATAGATGACCTTGCCGCCCCGGTCGCGCATCAGATAGACGCCGGGCTGAGGGGGAAGGCTATCCAGTTTTTCCTCCTTCAGCGGCACGAAGGAAATTATAGCAGAGTGACACCCCCCTCTCCACCATCTTTCGCTGTGGGGCGGAGGGAGCCCACTCCTCGTTGAACGTTTTAAACAGTTGGAACAGTTCAAGTCGTTTAAGCCGTTAGGCACTGGCCCATTGGCCGCGGCCGAAGGCGCGCTCCCCGAAGGAGTGCTTTCGGAACGATTAGACCTCTTCACCTTGACGTCTTCAAGATCGGAATGTTAGTCTTGCCCGCGATAAAGGGAGGTCATACCATGCGCGTTCTTGCAGGAATCATCGCTGTCGCAGCTCTTTTGTTTTGCCAAAGCCCGGTCGCCGCTCAAGAGCGGATCCGCATCGCCTGGGCCGGGGACAGCCCGGCGAACAGCCCCATCTGGGTGGTTCAGGAAAAAGGTTTACTGAAGAAACATGGCCTCATCGGCGAGGTCATTCGCATCAACGCCAGTCCGACGGCGCTGCAGGCGATGCTGGCCGGAGAAGTGGACGTCATCGTTACTTCGGTAACCACGCTGGTCAGTTCCCGCCTGGCGGGCGCGGATATCGTGATGATCCTGGGGATGGTCCCGACGTTCGTCGATCACATCATCACGCTGCCGTCGATCACTGGCGTGGAGCAGCTCAAGGGAAAAACCGGGGGCGTCAACCGGCTCGGCAGCACGTCGGACCTCGGACTCCGGCTGGCTCTGAGGAGATTGGGGGTCGATCCTGAAAAGGACGCCAAGATTATTACCGCGGGAGGCAACCCGGAGAGATTCGCCGCGCTCTCAAAGGGAGTGGTCCAATTCGTCATCATGCCGGAGCCGTTCGTGCGCGAGGCGGAGAAGTTGGGCTTTAGAGACCTGCTGGACATCGGCTCGTTGAAGATTCCTTTCTGGTGGAACGCGGTGCTTACGCGGGAAGCGATTATCAAGGCGAAGCGGCCTATTCTAACTAGATTCGGGCGCGGCATGATGGAAGCCGTCCACTTCATCAAGGCAGAGAAGGAAGGCGCCAAGGCGATCTTCAGCAAGAATCTTCGAATCACCGATCCCGAAAGCCTGGAGCGCGCTTGGAAGGCCTACAACGTGGTTTTCCCAGAGAATCTCTTGCCCGCTCCAGAGGGAGTTAAGACCCTGCTCGACGATCTGGCGCCGAAAAATCCCAAGGCCGCGGCCGCAGACCCGAAGAGCTTCGTGGATACGAGCTTCGTCCAGGAATTGGAATCATCGGGATTCATTAAGCAGCTCTATAAGAGATAGGCGACACAGTGGTGATCTATGCTTAGAGCTCTCTTGGCAGCGGCGCTTACTGTCGCCTTTTTTCTCAGCCATCCCATCGCGGCCACCGCCCAGGAGCGGGCCCGGATCGGCTGGGCAGGATTTTCCGCGTCGCACGTTCCCCTATGGGTGGCCTACGAAAGGGGGCTGCTCAAAAAGCATGGTATCGCCCCGGAAGTCATCTTCTTCGGTGCAGGCCCGACCGCTCTTCAGGCCCTTGTTGCCGGCGACCTGGATATTCTCCTCACTTCGGCTCCCAACGTTGTCAATCCTCGTCTTGCCGGAGTCGATGTCGTCATGATCCTGGCAGTGATCCCGACCTTTATCGATCACATCGTCACCGCAGCAACGATCCAGAGTCCAGAACAACTGAAAGGAAAAATCGGCGGGGTCAACCGTCAGGGCAGCGTCTCTGAGATGGGGCTCCGTCTCGCCTTGAGACGGCTGGGGGTAGATCCAGAAAAGGATACCAAGATCGTTTCGTCCGGAGGGAATCCCGAGAGACTGGCAGCCCTCTCTAAAGGAATTGTTCAGTTTGTTATCTTGAGCGAACCGTTCGTGAGAGAGGCGGAAAAGATGGGATTTAGAGATCTTGTAGATATCTCAACCCTGAGAATTCCGCTTCTCTGGAACGGCGTTGTCACCCGGGAATCCATCATCAAAGCCAAGCGTCCGATGGTGGCAAGGTTTGCTCGCGCCATCACCGAAGCGATTCACTATGTAAAAACCGACAAGGAAGGGACAAAGGCCATTCTCAGCAAAAATCTCAAAATCACCGACCCGGAAGGGCTTGAGAGGACCTATAAGAATTATTCTGTGGTTCTCCTGGAGCTGCCCTACCCGGAGCCTGCAGGGATCAAAACGTTGCTGGATGACATGGCGCCGCGCAATCCCAAGGCCGCCGCCGCAGATTCGAAGAGCTTTGTTGACACGAGTTTTGTCCAGGAGCTAGACAAAGAGGGATTCATCAAGCAGCTCTATAAAAGATAGGCAACAGGCAATAGAAGATGAGCCAATTGCCACATGATGGAGCAAAAAGGAGGCAAGTATGTTAGCGGGCGCCGCAGATCCGGCAGCGGCTTCCTTCTACGCGGGAACGAGCGTCAAGATTCTTGTCGGCTTCGAGCGCGGAGTCGCCTACGATCTATACGCGCGCCTGACAGCCAAGCACCTGGGCCAGCATATCCCCGGCAGCCCCACCATCGTTGTCGAAAACAATCCGGAGGTAGGGACGAAAACGGCCGAGCGCATTTACCGTGTCGCTCCGGACGGGATGACGCTCGCGGTCCTGATCCCCGCCCTCTACCTCCAACAGCTCATGGGAAGCGGTGACGCCGGATATGACTTGGCGAAATTCACCTGGATCGGCACTCCCACGAAGTCGCACTATCTGCTCTATATGCGCACGGACGCGCCGTACAAAACGATCCAAGACATAAGCGCATCCTCTGTCCCGGCGCTCTGCGGCTCGGGCGACGAGGTGACGACCGGTTACTATCTGCCCAAACTACTCGAAGAGACTCTCGGGGCGAAGTTCAAGATCGTGACAGGCTTTAAGCGCGGGCCGGATGTCGATCTCGCAGTGGAGCGCAGCGAGCTTCAGTGCCGCGCGCTCACGATCGACGGCTTCTTTTCTCATGAGCCCTACCCGACCTGGCTCAAAACCGGATTCATCCGCGTGCTGCTGCAAACAAGCGCAAAACGCGATCCAAGATTGCCCGACGTTCCCACGCTCAATGAGCTGATGGGCGAATATAAAACCTCGGATTCGAGCCGCGGTCTTGCGAAGCTGATTTTAGCTTCGAGCGAATTCGGCCGGCCGATTGTCGCCCCGCCCGGCATCCCGGCGGGTCGGGCCAAGACTCTGCGCGATGCCTATAGTCAAGCGATGAAAGATCCGGCTCTGGTCGCCGAGGCGAAGAAGGGAAACCTGGAACTCAACCCGGGCACCGGCCAAGAATTAGAGGCTTTGGCCAAGGAGGTCATGGCCCAGCCGCGCGACGTCGTCGACCGGATGAAAAAGCTCTTGGGAAAATGAATAGGTGCGGAGTTAGAAGATCGCGCGGAAAAAAAGGCTCAAGCTTTTTCGACCTAGGCCTTTTGGCGGGGAAGGAGGATTGATGAGATCCCTACTTTTCTGCTCGGCGTTTCTATGGGCAAGTCTTCTCTACTTTCCAGCGCCCGCTCTCTCTGCGGCCGCCGAAAAGAGCGTTGAAGAGCTTTTGGACAATATCAATCGTCTTCCCTCCTCGGAGCGACACAAAGGGCTCATCGAAGGAGCCAAAAAAGAAGGAGAGCTAGTCTGGTACTCGACGATGAACCGGCAGCACTCAAGCGAGTTTATCCGGGAATTCGAGAAAGAGCATCCCTACATCAAGATCAGGCTCGTGAATGCCGGCGCGGTCAAGACCATGGCCCGGATCGTATCGGAGTATCGAGCCAAGGCTTACCTTTTTGACATCACGCACATCAGAGGGCTTTTCCTTTCCACGCTCAGAAGCGGGGGAATCATCGTCCGATATCGTTCTCCGGGACGCGAGTTTCTCCGCAGAGACTTTGTCGACAGAGAAGGCTATTTTAACGGACTCTTCACGCAAGGAAACCTTTTCGTCTTCAATACGAAGCTGGTGAAAAAAGAGGATTATCCCCGTTCGATCGAGGAGCTCCTGATGCCGAAATGGCGCGGCAGGATGGCCATGGACGCCGAAGGGTACGATTGGTTGGCCGCCCTGATCGATCACTACGGGGAGGAAAAAGGCAGAGCCATCGCCGAGAAGTTAGGGCGGCAAGAGTTGAGCTTTCGCCAGGGAGGAACGCTCCTTGCCAACCTGCTTGTGGCAGGGGAGTTTCCCATGCTCATCGATGGCTACAATCACATCTCCTATGGTCTAAAGGAAACGGAGGCTCCGATCGACTATATCTTTCCCGAACCCTACGTTCCGGCAAAAACACCCACGCCTGTCTGGATTGCAGCCCACGCCCCTCACCCTCATGCCGCCGCTCTTTTTGTCGATTTTCTGCTATCGAAGAAAGTCCAGGAAATGATGGCCCATCAGGGGCGATGGGTGAGCCGGCGCGACGTACCCTACCAGGTGGATCCGGGCTCGAGGACAGTACAAATGGTCTCGCCGATCAAGTGGGGCGAGCGCAACGTTGAACTCGTCGAACTTTTTAACAAGCTCATCTATCGTAAGGATTAGCGCAAGGATTAGAGTCCAAGAGGGCCAAAGGAGGATGGATGATCAGGATCGATGCCGACACTCACTTTACTCCCCTCGACGCCTTCGACGAGGTCGACCCGCGATACGCGGATAGCGCCCCCCATTTCATAAAACTCCCTAGCGGCAATTATCTCGTCGAGAATAAATCGCGGGCGCATTCGATTCCCCAGCACCTGCGCGGCCGGAGGAATCTGGGCCACGAGCACAGCGCCCTCGAGGTGGAGCCGAGAGTGGAGGCGATGGCGAAAGAAGACTTTGACATGCAGGTCCTCATCCCCAACAACTCGCCATTTTATTACGATACGGCGCCGGAGTTTTGCGCTAGCGTCTGCCGCTCCTTTAACAGCGCTATCTCGAGAATTCTTAACCGTTATCCGAAGCGCTTCATCGGGGTCGCTCCCGTGCCGCTTCAGGATATCGCGCTTGCCATCCGGGAAACGGAGCATGCGGTGCAAAACCTCGGTCTTCACGGCATCATCATTTACCAGAACGTGAACGGCAAGGACTTGGACAGCGAGTTCCTTTGGCCCTTTTATGAGCGGGTCGAGGAGATGGGAGTTCCGCTTCTGGTCCATGGAGTCGATAGCGGGCCTCTTCTGAGAGTTGAGCGTTACACCCGCTTCAACCTGGATGTCTGTTTGGGCTTTTCCTTCGAAGTCTTCATCGCCATAGCGGCCCTTATCTTCGGCGGAGTGATCGAGCGCTTTCCTCGGCTCCGGTTCGGCTTCTTCGAAGTCGGCGTCGGATTCATCCCTTGGCTCATCGATCGATTGGAGGCCGCTTTCGACGCGCGCCCCGCCGCCCGGGCCAAGATCACCAAGAGGCCGGCGCACTATTTCGAGAGCTTTTACTTTTCTTTGGGCGCCGATGACTCCATCCTCGCCGACGTCGTGCGCAGGAGGGGGAGCGGGAGGCTCATGATCGGAAGCGATTATCCTCACCCCGACGGGACCTTTCCCAACACGGTGAAGATGATCGAGGCGAGCCAAGGGCTGACGCGCGAAGACAAAGACAATCTCCTTGGTGGAACGGCCTTCCGCTTCTTCAACTTGAATGGAGATTGATAGCCGCTACTGTGGCATTGACTACGGAGGTCATGGCCCAGCCACGGGAGGTCATGGAACGGATGAAAAAGCTCCTTATATTTGTTTTTCTCCTGCCCGCGTTGCTCCTCGGCTTCCATCCCGATTCAGGGAACGCCCAAGAGAAACGCGTTGTCATAGGTTATACCTCACGCGACCTCAATAACTTTCCGCTGTTTGCCGCACAGGCCAAAGGTTTTTTTCGCGAAGCCAGCATAAGCCCCGAGTTAGTTCAGGTGAGATCGACCGTGGGTCTCGCTGGCCTTCTAAGCGGCTCCGTTGATTACAATACATCCTTCAGCAGTGCGATCCGCTGGGCGGCGCAAGGCTCCCCGGTCGTAGGAGCTATGAGCATGGTAGATCGACCCAATTTCTATCTGATCGTAAGGCCGGAGATTCGCAATGTTACGGACCTAAGAGGCAAAGCTGTGGGGGTAGGCACGGTTGGAGCAATCAATGACATTATTACTCGCAAGATGCTGGCTCACTTTGGGGTCGGCCCGGATAAGGTCACGATGATTGGGATAGGGGACCTTCCCGTCAGGATGGCGGCGCTGAGATCCGGATCCATTCAGGCGACCACAGCGCCCCCGCCGGCGCCCATTCAAGCAAAAGAGATGGGACTACGCGTTTTGGCCTTCGCCGGAGACATTGTAGAACTTCCCCTGGCCGGGCTTTCCACGACGACCGCCAAGCTCAAGTCCGCCCGCTCCGAGGTGGTGTCGGTCGTGACAACCGTCTTGCGCGGATTGCTCTTTATTAGAAACCGTCGCCAGGAGTCCGTCGATATAATGCAAAAGATATTCAAAATGGATCGGGCTGCCGCCGAAGCTTCCTACGACCTGTCCGTCAAGTCCTATAGTGTAGACGGGTCGGCGTCGCTGGCGGGGATCCAGAACGTGCTGGAAATCGGCCGAACGCAAGCGGGGAATCGTCAAGTCACACCTTCAGACGTGGTCGACTTCGGCCCGCTGAGGGAAGCACAAGCGGCCCTTGGGATCCGGTAAGAGATAGACATCTCCCCTCCTTTAGGTTAGTAAGCAAATAAAATTTCCCATCGCTTTAGGAGGTACCATGATTCACACGCGCATCTGCGATCTTCTCGGGATCACGTATCCGATCGTTCTCGGCGGCATGGGTTCGGCGACCTCGGCATCTCTGGTCGCGGCGGTGTCGAATGGCGGCGGCTTCGGCACTCTCGGCGCCTCAGGCCTGAGCGCCGCTCAGCTTGAGAGCGAGGTCAAAGCCATCCGGGAAAGAACCGACAAGCCCTTCGGGATCAATCACCTGCTTTTCCTGACACAGGAAGAAGTCTTCCAGGTGACTCTTCGCGCCCGCCCTTCTGTAGTCGTCTTTGCGTGGGCCCGTCCCGATCAGAACCTCCGTGATTACTTTCAGCGCGCGCACGATGTTGGGTCCAAGGTCATGTATATGGCCGGCGAAGTTCCGGAAGCGGTCAGGGCCGCCATGGCCGGCGCCGATGTCATCGTCGCGCAGGGAACGGAAGGAGGAGGTCACGTCGGCTGGATGGCCTCGATGGCCGTGGTGCCCATGATCGTCCGGGCGGTGGCGCCCCTGCCGGTGCTGGCCGCCGGCGGCATCGCCGACGGGCGCGGACTCGCGGCCGCTCTGGCCTTGGGGGCGGACGGCGTCCTCCTGGGGACGCGCATGATGGCCACCCACGAATCGCCGATTCACCCGAACATGAAGCAGGCGATCGTGAATAGCGACGGCCATGATACCGTATTGACGGAGATCCCGGACATCGCGGCCGGGCGCGTCTGGCCGGGGGCGATGGCGCGCGCTCTGCGCAACAAATTTATCGAACGCTGGGCGGGGCGGGAATGGGCGCTGCGCCAGTGTTATCGTGAAGCGGGGGAGGCGGCGCTGAAAGCGCGCCGCGCTGGCGACGTTGACAACGCCCCTATCCTCTTTGGTCAGGATGCCGGCCTGATCGATTCGATCAAACCCGCCGGCGAAATCATCGCAAGCATGGTCGCTGAGGCGGAAGAGATCATCAAGGGCCGCCTGAACCGCCTGGTGCAGAAGGGTCAATAACTCAATCCTGACATCTTCACGAACTCCCTTTACGGAACCGCAGGCGTTGGGGTAGGAGGACCGTACTGGCTATAGGTCGAGTCGATGTGCGTTCGGATCTCCTTAAGAGGTTTGCCTTGATCTAACATGCGCATCACGTCCCGCGTGATGTTGATACAAATCTTTCAGTTCAGGCTCATCCGGTCGAAAGTCAAATTCCCCGGCGTTGAAGAGTCCTTAAGGTAACATGACGAATTACTCGTGTGCCCGTCAGCAACACAGCCACAATAGCAAGGGATATAGCGGAGGATCTCTCGGTTAGCTATAGCGAAGCGGTAGGCCTCCCGCACCTCTGGGGCCGCCTGACGAATATCAGATGGAAGGAGAGACTCTGGAGCAAGTTTGTAACGGTGTTGAACGACAGCCAATGCCCGCCGGCCGAAAAAGGTGGTCAGCACAGCAGTCCCGATTATCGTACCTCCTCTGGTCAAAAAAGTTCGTCTTTCCATCACATCAGAGTCCCGCGTTGAGATCCGATCGTCCTCATACCTTCTATCCATTTTTCTCTCCTATCTAACCTCTTAGGACTTTAAGACTGACTCTCTTCCCTGAGAAATCTTCGAGCGTAATGTCCAGCACCAGAATGATCGTACACCCATAGAGGAACTCCCGCAGCCATTCTCCTATTCATGAAAATACCTCTAGAAAACAGCAGAGCGGAACCTCCGACTTCCTGCTACTGCGCATCTTACTTGCTTTGGTCTCCCTCGCTCTTCTCAGGCTCAGCTGCCGGGCAGCACTGCTCCATCATAGCTCCGCACTGTTCCATCATCTTCATCATCCGCATCATCCCGAATTTCCAGGGACATAATACAGATTTGGTCAGCTACTGTTCAAATCGCCACCCCGAGCGAAAGATGCTCGATCCTTAACGTGGCGGTCTATAACAAATCAATATTATGTCCCCGGATTTTTAGGTACGTGAAAGTATCTCACGTGCTTTCAGCAAGACGTATGCAGGTCTACTAATAAGTTTATAATGTTCCCTCTCGGATTCCCGCTCCCCAATATGGAGATGAGCTAGAGTAGCAAGCAGAGCGCCCACACCTGTAGCGACGACTCCTGGAGCTCCACTGGTAAGGCCGTACAGAACCAAGCTGAACGCAAGCCCCCCCCATAGCCGTTCGATGTCTGTCTTTCTTTTGCAAACCCAGTCCTCGCAGCTCATTCTCAACCTCAACCGCCTGCGACCGAAGTTCAGCGAGCAGATTCCTAACCCGATTCTCGTTTTCTTCACCTGCTTCCTCCAGCCGATTCCTTAACAACTCCCGCAGTCTCGGAAGCACCAGCTTCGCCTCCTGTCTTAGACGAATGATCTGTTCTGTCGTAAGTTCGCTAAGCCAGGGAAGTCTTAGGTCTCGTCTCGCTTCCCATCGTTCTATATCTGCCAGATCCGGACTTCGCCCTTCTATTTCTGCAAGACATAAAACATCGGTGCGCGAACCTGCAACCAAGGTCGACTGCGTTCTTTCTGACGACTTCATGGACAGAAGTGTTACAGTAGCTTCTTCCTCCAAAGTCGATCTCAAACGTTGCTTTACTAGTTTCAGTACCTCCTTTGGCACACGCTTTAGTCTTTTAAGCCGAGCTATCTGCGCAGCGTATTGTTTTGTCTCGCTTGGTTCCAGCAGAATTGTATAGTAAAGCTTGTGAGTTTCGTTGACAGAAAGTACAGACGCATCTACAAATAGTAAACCGTGCGGTTTCTCAGGCACGAATTCTACCGCAAGCTCAGTCCCGAACGCCTCAAGCAATGCCTCACTAGTTTGTCTAATAGTTTCGTGAAGCTCTTTTGTATGCAGGTCGCAAAAGCCCAGGCCGGCGTTCCGAATTTGATTACACCTTCTTTGATAAACAGCAATAACTTTCGGAGAATCGCAAGGTCTTTGAATAATTCTTCAGCTAGACCGCGAGACGCGCGATCTGTTTGAAGAAATGCAGACGTAAAGTAGTCAGTCACAACAATCCTATCGGCATAAAGACCTAGAGATCTCACGAAGCTATCGGCTAAAGAGAGACGACAGGAGATGGAAGAACATTTGCTAACATTGGAAAACGGATCTAACGAAGCAGACGGTGTAAACACAAGCTGGCCGCGGGATTGTGGCTTGAATTCCTCGTATTCATAACCTCTGATACTCCCCTGGGCCTGAGCGCACAGGTCGTTCCAAAGTCCGCCGTCAGCTAAGGCTCGATAGAGGGCGTCAGCTGAAGGCAATTCGTGAAGGCCCTCGCTAATTAGGATTTTGACTACCGGTGGTAGGTCTTTATCTGTGATGCGACCATTCATGGCCGATATGTTCAAGAAATAGCTGTAACTCCTTTCTGCTGAAATTGACTACCTGCTCTCTGAAAAACACCCGACTGGAAAAACCCACTCCAGGCCTAGATGCGTCAACCAAAGTTGTGACCGGATCGGATGACCCAGCCGTTATTTCGTATCAAAAAGGACCGTGAGCCGTGGTTCGTGCTCGTGTTTATTTTCTCAAGCTCTCCAGGAGTTTTGACCGCACACCAAGGACTGTAAGGCCGACAACCTCTTTTTTCTTCTCGTCATATCGGACGATGACGCCCTGGCCAATGTCCACCCCAGTAGCCTTTCGAGGCTTGCCGATACTGAGGTAGAGAACGTCCCCTTCCTCATCGTATTCCCAATCGATCTTATCCCTCTTTTCCAAGATCTTTACTGCTTCCATAGAACTTCTCTCCAGTCAGCTATCCTTCGAGCAAAATAGGCTGTCACTACAAACCCATCTGTTCCGGTCAACTCTCTATATGCTACCACCAAGTATTTCGATGTTAAAGGAGTGGTTTTATAGAACCTGACGGCCAGTTTTTCGCCGTAGTCTCCCCGCAGAACTATCTCGGGCGGCTCGATCGTTTCAAGAACCCCTTTTTCCTGGCCTTTGAACTCCGGATGCCGACGGCAGATATGATCCCACCTCTCAACCGTTAGCCTAACAGGCACGCCAGTAACAGAATACGTAACAAACACTCATCGGTCTCCAGCGACTACAGTTACGATAAAATGGCGAATCGAAGATGTGACCGGATCGGGTGACCCAGCCGAAAAGCAGCTTAGAAAATTGGCTAAGGCTATTCGAAACTGCGGGTGGGCGTCAAGGGGGAATAAACAAGGATGAAGTGTGAAAGGGGCAGAGGTGGCTCTCGTGCATGCCGAAAATCTTTGGCTCAACCCGCAGGAGAGAGGCCAAGAGGTAAACGGTGAGCGGGATACTAAACATCTCGGTGAACAGGCTGATAAAGAAAGCAGTAGTAAGGCCTGCGCCTTGCCATTCCTTCGGTCTGTGAGGCCGGGTCAAGAAGAAAAGGAAAAAGAGGAAGACAGCAGTAGCCATGACAACGGCTGGCCAATTTCCATACCACTTCTCAAAACGGATTCTGGGTGGAAGGCTATAGAGGTTGAGAAAAAAGAATGCAAGAAACAAACCGATGATAAGAACGACAACTCCAATCCGTGTAGCGTTTTTGATTTTTAACCCTGTCGCTGGCTTCAATCCTTCACCTCTTACCCATCCTTCTAAAGGACCCAGTTATAAATAACAGACCTGAAATTAAGTCGAAACCACAGCGGACACCAATCGGGAGCAGGACAGGTCAAGCTGGGGGTCGGGCTGGGGGAAAGAGTGAGAGCTAAGGGCTATTTAATCTGCTTCGAACGAATATATGGCTCGGGGTCGAAGGCGCTGTCAGGCGCGTCCTTCTTGGCACCTCCCACCGCTTTGACAATCTCGTGCATGCGTTTCAGCGAAACAATGTCCTGCGGCTCGAAGGTGGCGATGTAGGCGCCGTCCCACTGGTTGGCATACGCCCGCGCGTCGCCGGCGTTCATGTTCGCGGCTTTCTGCAGCATCTCGGCGACGCGCTGCTTGTTTCTGGAGCCGTATTCGAGAGCCTTGCGCGTCGCGGCAATGAACTTGACCACCGCTTCCGGATTCTTGGCGAGATAGTCGTTATACACGATGGTGACGGCGAGGATAGGCGCGGCACTGCTCTTGGTGAGCTTTTTCCACTCGTCCACCACGCTCGCCAGGCGCCGCAGCTTCGCTTCGTCCATCTGCGCGATGGTCACCGAGCGGATCGCCGCGGCGTCGATTTCCTTCTGAATCAGGAACTGCGCCAGCCGTGCCTCATTGCCCGGAGCGACGCTGTATTCGTTGGGCTTGATGCCGAAGTTGTGATCCAAAACTGCGGTGGTGAGGGCATGGGTCGCGCTTCCGGGAGGCGAGATGCCGATTTTCTTGCCCTTGAGATCGGCCATGGTCTTGATCGGCGAGCCATCGAGCACGACGATCTGGGCTTCGGCGATCTGCGTGGCCAGCACGATCTTGACCGGCACGCCGTCGGCGGCGATGCTGATCGAGTTGGTAGAGGGCGCGGCAAAAGCGACATCGATCGCATTCGACACGATCGCCCGGGTCGGCCCGTTGACCTCGGCGAACTTCACCCATTCGACATCAAGGCCCTCCTTTTCAGCGAATTTCACCTGCTCCATCACGGTGCCGAAGCCCAGGCTGAAGCCGCTGGTCCAGTAGCCGACCTTAATTTTCTGAGCAAACAGCTGGCCGGGTATCAAACCCGCGGTACCCAAGACAATAGCCGCAAGAAACCCCATCAATTTCTTGGTTTTCATACCTGTCTCCACGTTTGCTGCAACGGAATACTTTTTACCATAGCACAGTCTTAGCGCAAACCGCTATCCAAAGTCCTATGTTGGGCCCGACATGACGCTGGCTTCGAAAGACTCCGTCCGCATTAGTCTCCGCCGCAACAAGCTGCTATCGCAACGTGTTGTCTTACAACCTCTGTAATTAAGGATTCAAATCAGCGCGCGCAGCCGCTGAATATAGCTCGTGACTTCGGGCAGCGTGGGATCGCGCGGACGCGCCAGCGCGATGTCCACCACTTCCCGTATCGTGCCCGGCCGCGGCGACATGACCGCCACCTGGTCAGCCAGCACCACCGCTTCCTCGACATCGTGCGTCACGAACACGATGGTCATGGGCTTGAGCTGATGGATGCGCAGCAGCTCTTGGTGCATGAGCACGCGCGTTTGCGCGTCGAGCCGCGAGAACGGTTCGTCCATCAACAGGATGCGCGGCTCGGTTACGAGGCTGCGGGCGAGCGCCACGCGGCTTCGCATGCCGCCGGAAAGCTGATAGGGGAACGCATCTTCGAAGCTGTTCAGATCGACCAGTTGCAGCGCTTCGTGCGTCCGTCGGGTGCGCTCCGCTTTCGGCATCGATCCCGCCTCGAGGCCGAATTCGACGTTGCGGATCGCGGTGCGCCACGGCAGCAGGCGGTCTTCCTGAAACATATAGCTGACTGCGCGCCAGTCGTTGAACTCTTCGCTCGCCGCGCCACATATACAGACGCGCCCGCGGTCGGGCTTGACGATGCCGGAGATGATATTGAGCAGCGTGCTCTTGCCGGAGCCTGATGCGCCGAGCAATCCCACGATCGTGTGCTCGGCAATCGTGAGATTGATGTCCTTCAGCACTTCCAGCGGCTCGCCGCCTGCGCCGGCGAAGTGTTTGCTGATGCCGGTAAGGCTGATCGCGGGCGACGTGTGCCCCGCGTCGGCGCACGTTTGCTGAACTACTGCGGGCGTATCCATTGCAGAAGAGGCGAATGACGACGATTTGACTACGGACGCACATGCGTCTGCGCGTCGCGTCTTCTTGCGTGTCGTCATTGCGCTTCCACCTCTTTTTTCCAGCGGAACAGGTGGTTTTCCAGCGGTTTCAGTATCCCCATTTCGATCGTGGCCATCATGATCACCAGCGTAAGGGTCCAGGCGAACACCTGGTCGGTCTGGATCAAGTCCGCGGCTTGGCGCAGACGATATCCTACACCGCTTGAAGAACCGATGGTCTCGGCGACAAGGGAGACACGCCAGCCGAAGCCGAACGCAAGGCGCGCGCCGGAGAAGAAGTAGGGCAGTATCGTAGGCAGGTAGATTTTGGTCATTACCTTCCAGTCCGGCATGCGCAGCACTTGGGCGAGCTCGATGAAATCGGCATTCACCGTGCGCGTGCCCTGCCAGACGTTGGTGATGATCAGCGGCATCGCGGTCATGAACACCACGAAAATCGTGGTGGCGTTGGAAATGCCGAACCAGATGATGGCGAAGATCGCCCAGATCGCCGAGGACACCGTGTTCATTATTGGAATCACTGGCTCGAAGAACTCGCCGGCGCGCTTGTTCGCTCCGAGCACGATACCGAACGGCAGTCCCACCACCGTCGCGACCACGAAACCGACGGCAACACGCCAGAGCGTGATGCCGAGGTTGATCCACAGGTCGCCGTTGCCGGCGATGAGCTTAAGCGCCTCCCACACGCGCGTCGGTCCGGGCAGGATGTAATGCGGCACGGACAGCGAAAACAGCCACCAGATGCCGACGATCACCGCGACCAGCACCAGGCGATGGACGATCAAGTCAAGTCGCAGCCTGCGAGGAGCAGGGCGCAGCAACAGTCTGTCGTCAACAACCTCGGTCATTACTTTTTTGTCTCACTACCGAGGCCCAAGGTCAGGTCTGTCGATTCTTAATTTCGCAAGCCCCCCGAAGCCGAATGTTCCTCCGGCAAGCAAGACCGGCCGGGGGGACCCAGTCCGGGCTATGACGAACAAACCAAAGATGTGACCGGATCGTGTTGATCCAGCCGAAAGTCAGCTTAGAAAATTGGCTAAGACTATTCGAAACCGTGGGTGGGCGTCAAGGAGAATTTTGCTCGTGAATCGTGCTCGTGGCTCGTGAAAGGTTAATCTCGAGGGTCAGGTCTGTTTCGCAGGCTCCTTGAAGCCGAGGAAAATGACTCTGACCCCCTTTTCCTATCTTTTGCGGGCCTTTTCAGGGCAACTTCTTTATTTTCTCCTCCAGTTTCCTTGCGCGTCTTGAATCCACCAGCCGGATCTCGCCTGCTCGATCCAGCTCTTGGCAAAAATTCTCTTGATGTCCGCAACTCTCTCCTTGGGAAAGTTATTCGCTTTCGCGATTTCCGCATAGAGGGCTTCACGATCACGGTTTTCCGCCTCGACAAGCTGCTGCGCTTCCGCGCGCTCTTTGAGATTCAGCCCTTCCGTGGTCCGGACAACTAGGAGACCTTGTCTATCGAGACCCACGTTTCCCCTGTCCATAAAAGGTTTGACCGATTCGCTCCGAGTCTTAATCGATTCTTTCAATGCTCGAATCGCGGGATTAGAGACATTGATATCAGCCTCCTGGGCAAAGGCCTCTCTGCTAAAGCCGACAAAGGCGTAGAGCTTACCGGCAATGGAGCTACTATCCTTAGGGGTTTCTTTGACGCCTTTTCCCGGTTCTCCCCACGTCTCCTCTACAATCTTGTCCGCCGCGCGTTGCACCGCCGCTGCGGGGAAATAGATGTTCACCGTGACACACGCGGTTAAGAAGAATACGAGCAAAAGAGAAAATTTCTTATCCATGAATCCCTCCTTAAGGATGCGACGATTTTTCGGAGCTCCCGGTTTTTTGAATGCGTTCGAGCCGCCGCAGGAGTTCGCTGAAGCCGATCTCTTGGGTGTGGCTGACGATATTCACAGTGGGCGGAAGCAAAGTCCCGACCACAAGGTACTCCTGTCCGCTTCTGTTTTCGATACCATGCAAGATCAGTTTATCGTTTTTCAGCGTTGCTTTAAAGCCAAGCTTGCTATAGCGAAAAAAATCAAAGAACCCCGCGATCCCACCATAGATCGAGCCGGCCTCATTGCCCGAGCTGAGGACAGTAATCTTGTCCAATGCGTCCACGCTGATCCATTGGCTGACCCCTGGCTTTTCAGTGGTTTGAATATCGGCCTTGAACTCAGCCGGCTGTCCCTGCGTGATGACGAGATTTTCGATCGTTCCTCCCAAGACTCCTGAGACGCGGCCGAATTCGAACGTTTCGGAGGCCTGTTCCAGATTCAGCCCTTCTAGTCTCGCATCCATCTTAATCGATCGCAATGGCGAGAGGGGCTTGTCAATTTCCATTCCTCGAATGGTGGCTCGCCCTCCGAACACGTTCAGGGTGATGGCGCCGTCGCTCCTCAACGAGTCTCCCGCCCAGTGGACTTTCGGGATCGATCCCGAAAGGGTGTCGCCGAAGCGATACCATCCCAGGGCCTCTGTCAGCTCGAGCAGCCGGAGGTCGTCGAATCCGAGGGAAAAAGATATATCCGTGGGTGCGCCGACGACATCTTTCCACGCGAGCTCCTCGATCACGCTGGTGCCCCCGAAAAGGGAGATACGGATCGGTTCTGCAAATCGAAGCGAGTTATTCCAAAGAACGAGCGGGATGTTGATCTTCGGAATCGTGGTCGACGGGGTCTTGATCTCATCGATCGAGAGCTTTCCGATGGGCGGTGGTTCGCTGGGTTTCTCCGTGAGCGCCTGAGGAAAGCGAAGTCTTAGGGGAAGATCCAAGGCTATTGGGCCTATGCGCCATCGGCCGGATCTCTCCTGGATCTCGCCCTGTTGCAGCTGGAGCTTTCCTTCCACCGTGAAAGATTCAAGAGATCCTTGCGTACGAATCACCGCATTGCTTTTCCCGGCAAGCCCGATTTGCCCGAGGATAGGATAGGCTGTCTTGAATGTGTCACGAATAAAGAAGTCAAAAAAACCCGCGTGGCGAAGATCTTCGGTCTGGACCTCCAGACTGAACAGGGGGTCGGACAGGAAGTGCCTCAGCCACCCTTTAAGGTCTAGATGACCGACGGAGTCGAGCGAAACATGAAACCGGTCGAATCTTAGTTCGTCTGCTTCTCTGTGGTAGCTGCCGTCTACTTGAAGGGAGGGCTTCTGATCTTTAAAATCTCCAAAGAATTTGTTCCAGAGAAGCTCAAGGCTCTCTATGCGAGCTTCGCTCTTAAAAGAGGCGTCGCCGTTACAGTCCTGGCAGGTGAAACGGCCCTTCACGTTTAAATGTTCGCCAACTTTCGATTCCCCCGGAGTAGAGAATCGGCCTTCGAGAAGCTGAAAGTCCGCAGCCATCCCCAAGGGTTTTAAGCGCTCCTTCACAATATCGCTGAGCAGGCTTGCCTCTTGGAGTCTGAATTGAGTTTCGCCTTTTCGCCCCAAGACCAAATCTCTCCCCTGAAACCTTCCAGCCTTGACCTGGAGTGAGGAACGGGTCCATTGAAACGGAATCTTCAACGACAGTTGGGCAAGGGAGATTTTTTCTCCCTCGACTTTGGCCTGGTCATTCCAAGCCACCCCCGTGACGACCGGATCGTTGTAGGCGCCTGACAGATTCAAGTCTGCGGCGATCTTTCCGCTGTAGGCAAACCCGTTGAACGGCTTGGGCAATAGAGGTTTGAGCGGGTCGAGCGCGACATCGCGAAGCCGAAGTGTACTGTTCAGGCTTGCCGGCTTTTCTCCTAGAGCGATGGTGCCTCCTCCCTCGAGGGTGCCGAGGCTCGAAGCCACGTTTATTT
>Ga0209824_10000818_pt1 | contig 18865 bp, 16 predicted proteins | sample VDWuncwatermetaG_FD_184124 | JGI IMG/M metagenome (GOLD analysis project Ga0209824, IMG submission 184124) | Wastewater microbial communities from Netherlands to study Microbial Dark Matter (Phase II) - VDW unchlorinated drinking water (SPAdes)... ... | reverse complement strand
AGCCATTTATGGCGAGTTCCGCAGCCCCGCTCATTCGGTATTTTTCGCGGGTACCCGTAGGGCGGCAAACCTGGGTCGCCTTTTCTTTGAATTCTTTCTTTTGGCGAAGCAAAAGAAAGAATTTAGCCGTCGGGCTACCCCCCGACAAACGCTAGTCACCCGTAAAAAGAATTCGAGTCTGACCCTATTTCTTTGCTCGCATCGTAGACAAGACCAAGAGCTTTACATAGAGCCTTGTAGGTCTCATCTGGCAGGAAGCACTCAACGGAAAAGCCAGGCAGAACCTGCAACTCAAACGCAATGTTGAATTGCTTTGCGCCAAACAGAAGAGAAAATGGATTTTCGTCGATAAAGAAGAAAACATCAAAAGTGACTCGACCATGCGTGTAGGGGAAGCGCACACGATCAGTTTTCTTCGCTTTCATGTCTTTATAAAGCGGGCGCAGGTTAGAGAGAGTGATGGTCTTTGGCATAAGGCTCTAACGTTAAGTTGAGGGGCTGACGCGGGCTGCTTCGCGGCAGTCCCGCTCGAACGTTAGGTTAGACCTAAATTGTAATGGTGACACTAGAGCCGCCAATTTTTGCAAATTTCTCAAGTGATGTTGATGAATAATTTGCAGCGTGAATAGTGACGTGTAAATTTTTTGAGGCCACAATTCTTACGATTTTTTCTACTGTGGTCGAAGAATAATTGGAATCGGCCATAATCTCGATATTTACTCCAATGTTGGCAAGTTTCTCTGCTGTTGTAGAACTGATGGCCATTTCGATTTCTCCTTTTTAATTTAAATGAGTATTGCGCGGGTAAGGTCCAACGTAATTTAGGCACCCTAAAAATCACCTACAAATACACCCTGCTGGTGCCTAAGCGGGAAACTCTCTTGGAATGCCTTGTTTTGATTGGGCTCGAAATTTTAGAACCCCCTAATTTCCCTGACAACAACGACAGGGATAATTTGCTTGCTGTGATTTTTTAACTGCGATAACTGGCGTTAATTTTCACATAATCGTATGAAAAATCACACGTCCATAAGGTCGCATTGACCTTGCCGCGACCCAGTTCTACGCGGATGGTGATGTCGCTTTGTTGCATCACGCGTTGCCCATCGGCTTCCTGATAACTCGCGGCGCGTCCGCCGTTTTCAGCGACTAACACGTCGTCCAAATAGACCTTGAGTTTGGACACATCCAAATCGTCCACGCCCGCATAACCAATCGCCGCCAAGATGCGTCCGAGGTTGGGATCAGAAGCGAAAAATGCGGTCTTGACCAGCGGCGAATGCGCGATGGCGTAGCCGATTTTTTTGCATTCGGCTTCATCTTTGCCGCCTTGCATTTGGATGGTGATGAACTTGGTCGCACCTTCGCCGTCGCGCACAATCGCTTGCGCCAAATAGGTCGCGACCTCGCTTACCGCTGCCAATAATTTTGAGTAAGCGGAGCTGTCAGCCGAGGTGATTTCCGGCAGCGCGGCTTTGCCTGTGGCAATCAACATCAGCGCGTCGTTGGTGGACGTGTCGCCATCGACGGTAATGCAATTGAATGAACGGTTGCACGCGCTGCTGACCATTTGCTGCAACAGCGGTTGCGCAATCGCGGCATCGGTGGCGATGTAACCCAGCATGGTCGCCATGTTCGGGTGAATCATGCCTGAGCCTTTGGCGATGCCCGTGATAGTAATCGTCACGCCATCAATGGTAATTTGCTTGGAAATTGCTTTGGCGACGATGTCGGTGGTCATAATCGCTTCGGCGGCGTTGAACCAATTATCGGCTTGCACATTCGCCACCGCCGCTGGCAAACCCGCCGCGATTTTTGCCACAGGCAAAGTCTCCATGATTACGCCCGTCGAGAACGGCAAAATCTGATTCGCTTTGCAGCCCAACAACCCAGCCAACGCTAGACAAGTCGCACGCGCATCAGCCATGCCTTGTTCGCCCGTGCCCGCATTGGCGTTGCCGGTGTTCACCAGCAAAGCGCGGATGCCATCGGCGGATGCCAAATGTTCTTTGGCAACCGTGACGGGGGCGGCGCAAAAGCGATTAGTGGTAAACACGCCCGCGACGCGCGCGCCTTGCGCTAATTGCATCACCAACAAATCTTTACGCTCGGCGCGTTTGATATTGGCGCAAGCAAACCCCAAAGATACGCCCGCAACGGGCAACAGTTGTGCCGCAACGGGCGCAGATAAATTCACAGGCATGTTTTTCTCTTTCTAAAATGAAAAAGGTTCGCTCTTAACTCGCGTCAGAACGAACCTATAAAACGCTTACGGCAGCCCGTTTTAGTAACGACCTTGCGAACCGAAAATATAGTTACTCATTTCCACGGCTTGCATATTCATGCGGCGCACGATGCCGTGCACATTGCGCACTACGCCGCGCATCACGCGATACATAATCAGCGGATGGCTGTTAATCAGCGTTTCAAAACGCGCACGTTCCAAGCTCAACACTTGGGTATCGCCCATCGCCACCAAGGTCGCGCTGATGTGTGAAGCCGCGCCGCCGACGAAAGTAATAATGCCTGCCAAATCGCCTGGTTTGAGCACATGAATGCTCGCAATTTCCGCGCCATTCAAAATTTTCACTTCGATTTCGCCATGCGCCAAGATAAACAAATTGTCATGTCCCTTGTCGCCCGGCTTGGTGATTTGCTCGCCCGTTTTGTAGTTTTTTACTTCAAACAAACTCGACAGAATTTGTACTTCTGCGTCGCTCAATTCTTCGGTAATCGTTGAAGTGCGCAGCGTATTTATAACTAATGACATCACTTTCTCCCTTTATCAATTAACTTAATTTGCCATGACATTGCTTGTATTTTTTGCCAGAACCGCATGGACACGGGTCATTGCGACCGACTTTTTCGCCAGCACGGACAAACGGCGCAGCTTCTGTTTCGGTTGACACCGCTAAGGCTTCTTCATAATCCGCATGATGATACTGTACATTTTCTAAAGCAGGCGCAACTTCCACAGGCGCGACATCTTGTTCGGTACGCACTTGTATGCTCAACAAAGTTTGCGTCACTTCTAGCTTAATGCTATCCAACATTGCGGCGAATAACTCAAAGGCTTCGCGCTTATATTCTTGCTTGGGATTTTTTTGCGCATAGCCGCGCAGATGTATGCCCTGACGCAAATGATCCAAAGCCTGCAAATGTTCGCGCCAATGTCGATCCAAACTTTGCAACATGATGCCGCGTTCGTATTGGTGCATATTAGTCGCGCCGACCAACTCAACTTTAGCTTGATAAAGCACTTGCGCATTGTGGCGGATGCGCTCGCCTACCCCTGCCAAGTCAAGCTGCTTCTCGTTTGCCAGCCACTCCACCACGGGCTGATGCAAGGCAAAATCGGCAATTAAAGTTTTCTCCAAGGTCGCGGCATCCCACTGCTCTTCCATGCTGCCAGGCGGTAATTGCAAATCAACTTGATCTTGCAACACGCTGTCGCGCATCGCGCTAATGGTTTCAGAAATGTCAGTACTGCCGAATAATTCATTGCGTTGTTGGTAGATTACTTTGCGCTGTTCATTCGCTACATCGTCGTATTCCAACACTTGCTTACGCATATCAAAGTTGCGCGCTTCAACTTTGCGCTGCGCATTTTCAATCGCACGCGTGACCCACACATGCTCAATCGCTTCGCCTTCAGGCAACTTGAATTTATTCATAATCGCGGTGACGCGATCAGAAGCAAAAATACGCAACAGCGGGTCAGCTAAAGACAGATAAAAACGACTTGAACCCGCATCGCCTTGACGACCCGCACGACCGCGCAACTGGTTATCCACACGACGCGACTCATGGCGTTCTGTACCAATAATATGCAGACCGCCACTCGCCAACACTTGTTCATGCACCAGCGACCATTCGCTCTTCAAATCAGCAATTTTTTCCAGCTTACTGGCTTCATCTAAGCTGCTATTTTCACGCACCGCTTCGACTAATTTTTCGATGCTGCCGCCCAACACAATATCCGTACCGCGCCCCGCCATATTGGTGGCGATCGTGACTGATTTAGGACGACCTGCTTCAGCAATAATTTCCGCTTCGCGTTGATGCTGCTTGGCGTTTAACACCTGATGCGGAATGCCATCACGGGTTAAGTATTGCGATAACAATTCAGATTTTTCAATCGAAGTCGTCCCAACCAAAACGGGCTGACCGCGCTCATAACAATCCTTAATGTCCACAATCACGGCGCGATATTTTTCCTTTTCGGTCAAATACACTTTGTCCATTTCATCTTTGCGGATAGTGGGGCGATGCGGCGGAATCACCACCGTTTCCAAGCTGTAAATTTGTTGGAACTCGAAGGCTTCGGTGTCGGCAGTACCCGTCATGCCGCTTAATTTCGCGTAGTCGCGGAAGAAATTTTGGAACGTTACCGATGCCAAAGTTTGATTTTCTTTTTGCACCACCACGCCTTCTTTTGCTTCCACCGCTTGATGCAGCCCGTCCGACCAGCGACGACCCGACATCAAGCGTCCCGTGAACTCATCGACAATCACCACTTCATTGTTTTGCACCACATAGTGCTGATCGCGCACATACAAATTGTGCGCGCGCAAGGCAGCATACAAATTATGGATTAAGGAGATATTGGCGGAGTCGTACAAGCTACCGCCCGCTGGCAACAAGCCGGCTTGCTCCAGTAATTGTTCGGCGTGTTCGTGACCAATTTCGCTCAATAAAATCTGCTGATTTTTCTCATCCACACTAAAGTCGCCCGCGCTTTCTTCGTCTTTTTGGCGACGTAATTGCGGCGCAAGCAGATTCATTTTTGCGTAGATAGACACGTCATCTTCGGCTTGCCCAGAAATAATTAAAGGGGTGCGCGCCTCGTCAATCAAGATGGAATCGACTTCATCAATAATGGCGAAATTTAAGGCGCGCTGGAAACGCTCTTCGGCTTCACTCGCGAGATTGCCGCGTAAATAATCAAAGCCAAACTCGTTATTTGTACCGTAAGTAATGTCCGCCGCGTAAGCCGCATGTTTATCGCGCGATTCCATTTGCGACAAAATCACGCCCACCGATAAACCCAGATAGCCATACAACTTGCCCATCCACGCCGCATCGCGACTCGCCAAATAGTCATTCACCGTGACCACATGCACGCCCTTGCCCGACAACGCGTTCAAGTAAGCAGGCAAAGTCGCCATCAGCGTTTTACCTTCGCCCGTGCGCATTTCGGCGATTTTGCCGTAATGCAAAGTCATCCCACCGATAAGCTGCTCGTCGTAATGACGCATACCTAAGCAACGACGACTCCCTTCACGCACCACCGCAAAGGCTTCAGGCAACAAGCTGTCCAGTGTTTCGCCTTGCTGGACGCGCTGCTTAAACAGCGCGGTTTGCTCGCGCAAAGCGTCATCGCTTAATGCGCCGATACGCTGTTCGAGTTGATTGATTTTGAGGACAGTAGCGCGGTATTGCTTGAGTAAGCGATCGTTACGGCTACCAAAAATACTTTTTAACAAACTAGCAATCATGTTGAGATTTTCTGCACAAATAAAAAGGGTGAGGTCTGCGCCTCACCCTAACTTTCAATTAAAACTGTTAACTAACAGTTTTCTTCAAGAAACGCACGGGATTTTGCGCGCTGCCTTTATAACGAACTTCAAAATGTAAATGGTTGCCAGTTGAACGTCCGGTACTGCCAACTTCAGCGATTTTATCGCCACGTCGCACCACTTGACCGACTTTTACCAGCAACTTAGAAGCATGTGCATAGCGCGTAATAATATCGTTACCATGCTCAATTTCGACCATATTACCATAGCTCGGATGCTTATCGGAGTACGCCACAACACCGCCTGCGGAAGCATAAATTGGCGTGCCTTCGGGCACCACAAAATCTACCCCTTCGTGCATCGCACTCGCCCCTGTAAATGGGTCAACGCGCCACCCAAAATTCGATGAATGCCAACCCGATGTAACGGGCAAAATAGTGGGTAATAATTTTTGATTCAGTTGATTTTGCATCAACATAGTTTGCAATGCCGCCAACTTATCGCCGCGATCGCTCACCGCAGTGGACATCATGGCTAGTTGCCGCTCTAAGTCCTGCGAAGAAACATCCGCGCCCGCATTGGTCACCAATGGACCGCCTTGCGCAGCAGGCTTGTCAAACGAAAACTCGGCGGGATTCATGCCCGTAATTTTTGCCAGTCGTCCGCCTAAAGCATCTAAACGCTGCATTTGTGCCTGCATCTGCCCAACCTTTGCCGCCATCACTTGCAAGCTGGCTTGCAAATACGCTTGTTGCTTGCGCTGCTCGGCTTCACGTCCGCCCATCAGCACCACTTGAGCCGCATCGCTCAAGCTCTTAGGCGCAAAACGCAACAGCACATTTTGCAGCGCAGATGCCATCGCCATGGTGATAATCATCAACACAAAAATCGCCAATAAAATTTGCGGCAAGCCCAGCGTTAAGCTGCGAGTTTTCGCCAAACGATTTGAAACTAGAATAATATTCATACCCACTCCTTAATACCCATGCACCACTGTGACTCAACCAATTAAAACCCTGCTCAATGCCAATTCAGAATTTAAGGCCATCCTGCAAAAGACACACTATTTGAATGCCTTGCAAGCTCAATTCGTATTAGCTACGCCGCCTTATTTGGCGCAATGCAGTCAGGTCACGGGACTACAATTTGGTACTTTAAGCATCGCCACGAGCAACGCCACCGCCGCCGCAAAACTTAAACAACTTGCCCCCGAAATCGTGAATCAGCTTAAAAATCAAGGGGCGGAGGTTAGCGGATTAAGGATTAAGGTGCAAGTTAGCTACCTTGTTCCCGTTGTTGCGCCCCCGCCTAGACACCTCAGTCCAACGGCGCAACACGCGATTCAACAACTCGAAGCAACTTTGAGCGACACGCCCCTGAAAGCCGCGCTGCATAAATTCATCCGCTAGTTCTGCGCGGCAACGAGCCTAGTCAAGCCGCCCATGTAAGGACGCAGTACTTCAGGTATCACGATGCTGCCATCGGCTTGCTGATAGTTTTGGCAACGGCCGCTCGCAAACGCGAGCTTAACATTGGCTGCGCAAATGTTAGCCTCACCGAAACAATCAACTCGCCTTGAGGATTTCTAATCCGCCCATATACGGACGAAGTACATCGGGAATAAGCACGCTACCGTCCGCGAGTTGATTGTTTTCCAGCACCGCCACCAGCGTGCGCCCTACCGCCAAACCAGAGCCATTCAGCGTGTGTAACAACTCCGGCTTGCCTTGCGCATTACGGAAGCGCGCTTGCATACGGCGCGCTTGAAAGGCTTCAAAATTTGAGCAAGATGAAATCTCGCGATAAGTGTCTTGCGCGGGCAACCACACTTCGATGTCGTAGGTTGTGGCAGAAGAAAATCCGATGTCAGCCGTACACAATTTCACTACACGATAATGCAAGCCGAGTTTTTGCAAAATCGTTTCGGCGTGACCCAATAATTGTTCTAGCGCGACATAAGAATCATCGGGATGCACCATCTGCACCAACTCCACTTTATCGAACTGATGCTGACGTATCAGCCCGCGCGTATCGCGTCCTGCCGAACCTGCTTCGGAACGGAAACACGGTGTGTGTGCAACAAATTTTAGCGGCAACTTTTCCAGCGGAACAATCTCATCGCGCACCATATTGGTCACGGGCACTTCGGCGGTTGGTATCAAATAAAAATTCTCGATGCCGTCGCCCATTTGGCGAGGTACTTTGAATAAATCTTCTTCAAACTTCGGCAACTGTCCCGTGCCGCGCATCGAAGCCGCGTTCACCAAATACGGCACATAAGTTTCGGTGTAGCCGTGCTGGTCGGTGTGCGTATCCAACATAAATTGCGCCAGTGCGCGGTGCAGCCGCGCCAAGCCACCTTTCAATAAAGAAAAGCGCGCGCCAGAAATTTTCGCTGCGGTTTCAAAATCCAAGCCGCCAATTTTTTCGCCCAAACTCACATGATCTTGCACCGCAAAATCAAAGCTCGGTTTCGTGCCGACCTTGCGCACTTCCACATTGTCCGCTTCGGATTTTCCCACTGGCACACTGTCGTGCGGCAGGTTAGGCAATTCTTCCAACAAGGTCTGCACCTCGGCCAGCACCCCTGCCAAGCGCGTTTCTGCGAGCTTTAATTCATCGCCCAAACTCGCCACCTCCGCCATGATAGCCGTGGTGTCTTCGCCTTTGGATTTGGCAAAACCAATCTGCTTAGAAGTCGCATTACGACGGGCTTGCAGCTCTTGCGTGCGCGTTTGTATTAACTTGCGCTCACCTTCCAGTTGCTCAAATTTCGCCGTGTCCAAAACGAAGCCGCGCGTCGCCAATCGCGCCGCTGTCGCGGCTAAATCGTTGCGTAATGTTTGTATGTCTAACATGAAATCCTCAAACCTAATGGTAGGGTGGGCAGGGTTGCCCACCGATTATTGAATTGCCGCGTGGGCATCATGCCCACCCTACATCTTCTTTTTTGCTTGTTCATCCAGCTCGCGCAAATGCGCTAATTTTTCGGCAATTTTGCCTTCCAATCCTCGGCTGGTGGGCTGATAGAAATTCTGCGGCGGCATGTCGTCGGGAAAATAATTTTCACCCGCCGCATAACCGTCTTGCTCGTTGTGCGCGTAACGATAATCTTTGCCGTAATCGAGCTGCTTCATTAGCTTGGTCGGCGCGTTGCGCAAATGCAGCGGCACGTCGCGCGAACTATCATTTGCCACAAAAGTGCGCGCGGCATTATACGCGACATAACCCGCATTAGACTTAGGCGCGCACGCCAGATACAGCACGGCTTGCGCGAGTGCCAATTCACCTTCTGGCGACCCCAATCGCTCATACGTTTGTGCCGCATCGTTGCTGATTTGCAGCGCACGCGGATCGGCGAGACCGATGTCCTCCCACGCCATGCGCACGATGCGCCGCGCCAAATAGCGGGCATCCGCACCACCGTCCAGCATACGCACCAACCAATACAAAGCCGCATCTGGATTCGAGCCGCGCACCGATTTATGCAGCGCGGAAATCTGATCGTAGAACGCTTCGCCACCTTTATCAAAACGGCGCAAATTCTGCGCCAGCGTGTTGTCGAGGAAGGCGTTGTCGATGTGGTTCACGCCAGCGGTTTGCGCGGCAGTGTGCAGTTGCTCTAGCACGTTAAGCAAACGCCGCGCATCGCCGTCGGCGTAAGCAATGACGCGCTCTTTTGCGTCTGCGTCGAATACCAATTCATCCGTTCGCCCTGAGCCTGTCGAAGGGTTTGCGCTATGCCCTTCGACAAGCTCAGGACGAAGGGCGGGTAGTGAATTGAGCGCGCGCGCAAATAGCTCCGCCAACTCTTGCACTGAGAGCGAATGCAGCACATACACTTGCGCTCTGGAGAGCAGCGCGTTGTTCACTTCAAAGGATGGATTTTCAGTCGTCGCGCCGATAAACGTCACCAGCCCTTGTTCGACAAATGGCAAAAAAGCATCTTGCTGCGACTTGTTAAAACGATGCACTTCATCAACAAATAAAATCGTGTGTCGCCCATTTTTCTGCAAAGTTTGCTGCGCTTGCGCAATCGCTTCGCGGATGTCTTTCACACCTGACAACACCGCCGACAACGGCATAAATTCGGCATCAAACGCCGCCGCCATCAGGCGTGCCAGCGTGGTCTTGCCCACCCCTGGCGGCCCCCACAAAATCATCGAATGCAACTTGCCCGATTGAAACGCCAGACGCAGCGGTCTGCCAGTGCCTAACAGATGGGACTGACCAATAACCGCGTCGATATGCTTAGGTCGTAAGCGTTCAGCGAGCGGTGCGGCGGGTTGGGCGGGGGCAAATAAATCAGTCATGCAGCGTTCCTAAATTAGCTCGATTTATCTAACAAAAATTCCATACGCATCAACAACGACGGGCTGCCACGATACTGTCGAATTTGCGGAAAATGTAGTTGCGGGCTGAGTTCAAAAAACACCCAGTCGCGATGCAATTTGTAACGATAGGTTGCCAGTAAAACGCTGTCGATAATTTGCCGCTGTGGGTTGGTGATGCCCGACACGCTGGCTTGATAGAGCAAAGCGCGGCGTGCATCTAAAGTATGAAAAATTGTCGCATCTTGGCGCACCTCAAAGTTCTGCGCGCGATGCAACCAAGTCGCGCTACTGGTGGCGCGAAACAACATCGGTTCGCTCAAAAAATGTTCAAAATCGAGTTGCGTGGTCGCCCCTGTGCCTGTCGAATTAAACACAAAAAATGTTTCACTCGCCTTGAATCGCCACTCACCCAATGGCACAGAATAACTGCCGCGCGTGCGCGCAAACGGGTTGAACTGTAAGCCTTGCAAACGCACCCCTAAATCGCTACTTAAATGCCACGGTCTATCGTCGGACGGCTCAAACCGCAACGCCGCTGCATAGCTTTGTGGACCTGCCACTTTGCCATTGAATTGATTGATGGGCGTGGCTTGCGTGGCATTGCTGCTGGTATTTGTATCGCTATTCAGATTTTTATCGGGATTACTTTCCAACACAAAATGCAAACGTTTTTCGGTGTTGGGTAAATCCACTTTTACGCGTCCCGTCCAAATAAATTTCGGCTCGCCCGCAAACCCCGCGAGGCGATGCACATCCAGCTGCACCACGCTGTTATTGGTTTCCTGATAATTGCGCGTATCGCCAAAAAACTTGTCGATGTCGCTGACCACGCTGACCAATCCACGCGCCACAAAATTGCGCGGCGCATCGAGTGGTTCGAGTAAACCGTACAAATCTAGCTCATCTTCGTTTGTTGTCACGGTTGCCTCAGGCAACACGATAGTCACCAGCTCGGCGGCTGCTGCGCTGCCGCACAGCAGACCAAGCATCACGCAACAAATCACGCTCGCAACGCGTGCGGCAGATTTAGTTTTCATCGCGAAATACTTGCAAAAAAGCCTCGCCATAGCGGGTCAACTTGGCTTGTCCTACGCCGCTGATACGTCCCATTTCATCGAGATTACGCGGTCGCCCACTTAGCATTTCCACCAAGGTGCTGTCGTGAAAAATCACATAGGGCGGCACGCCTTGTTCACGCGCCAGTTCCATGCGTTTTGCTTTTAACGCTGTCCACAACCCATCGTTCGCGCCCGCCGCAAAAGTCGGCTTAGTCGAACGCGTGCGCGGTTTGCGTTCGCCCGCCTCACTGTCTTTACGCAGCCAAACTTTTTCCTCGCCGCGCAACACAGGACGCGCCAAGGCGGTGAGTTGCAGCCCGCCGTAGCCTTCCACATCCACGCTCAGCAAGCCATTCGCGATGAGCTGGCGAAACACGCTGCTCCATTGTTTGGCGTTCATCGCTTTGCCTATGGCGAAAGTGCTGAGTTGTTGATGATTAAATTTCTCGACTTGCACGGTGAGTTTGCCCAGCAAAATATCGCTCAAATGTCCCACGCCAAAACGTTGCCCGCTGCGATACACACACGACAATGCCATTTGCGCCGCCTCGCTCGCGTCCCAGGTTTGCGGCGGATTTAAGCAGTTATCGCACGCCCCACAGCCGCCCGCATGGTCTTCGCCAAAATAGCGCAGCAAGGTTTGGTGGCGGCACGCGGTCGATTCGCAATAGCCCAGCAGCGCGTCTAACTTTTGTCGCTCCACGCGCTTGCGTTCTTCGGACGCTTCGCCTGCATCCATCATGCTGCGCAGACTTACCGCATCGCCTAAACCGTAAGCCAGCCAAGCGTTAGCGGGCAAACCATCGCGTCCCGCGCGACCTGTTTCTTGGTAATACGATTCCATACTTTTAGGCAAATCAAGATGCGCGACAAAGCGCACATTGGGCTTGTCGATGCCCATGCCGAAGGCGACGGTGGCGACCATCACCACGCCTTCTTCGCGCAAAAAGCGGCTTTGATTAGCAGCGCGCGTAGCGGCATCCAACCCCGCGTGATACGGCAACGCGTCCCAGCCTTGTTCTTGCAACCAAGCGGCGGTTTCATCGACTTTTTTGCGCGACAAGCAATACACCACGCCCGCGTCGTTGCTGTGTTCCGCATCTAAAAACTGCGTCAGTTGCGCGCGCGCATTATTTTTATTTACCACGCGATAGCGGATATTGGGGCGATCAAAACTCGACACGAACTGACGCGCATTTTCTAACGCCAAGCGTTCAACAATTTCGGCGCGCGTCGGCGCATCAGCGGTGGCAGTCAGTGCGATGCGCGGCACGCTGGGGAAGCGTTCGTGCAAAATCGACAAAGCGCGATAATCGGGGCGGAAATCGTGTCCCCATTGCGACACACAATGCGCTTCATCAATGGCGAACAAGGCGATGCCCGTGGTACTTGCTAGCCGTTCTAACAACGCCAGAAAATTTTCATTGAGCAAGCGTTCGGGTGCGACGTAAAGCATTTGCAACTCGCCGCGCAAGAGTTGTTGCGTGACGCGCCGCGCGTCGTCCGCCGCCAAACTGGAATTCAAAAATGCTGCGCTGACACCAAGTTGTTGCAACGCGGCAACTTGATCTTGCATCAGTGCAATCAGCGGTGACACCACCACGCCCACACCCGCACGCAACAAGGCAGGCAGCTGATAACACAAGGACTTACCGCCGCCCGTGGGCATCAATACCAGCGCGTCACCACCGTTCGCGACGTGTTCAACAATCGCTTGTTGCTCGCCACGAAATTGCGTATAGCCGAACACCTCGCGCAACACGTGCGCAGGCGAATTTTGTTTAAGGGAGGGAGGCAAAGTATTCATCAGGTAAGAGGATCACCGAATAGCAATGCAGAAAAAAGCCCCGACGAATCGAGGCTATGAAATTGTGGTGGTGATAGGTGGATTTGAACCACCGACCCCAGCATTATGAATGCTGTGCTCTAACCAGCTGAGCTATATCACCACGAAGCGCGGCATTGTCCTGATTTGCCCTAGGCTTGTCAATTAGCCTGTGTACTTTTTTATAAGCAACACAAATCAAGCAACCAAGGCACTACGTTGCGCAAGCATTTCGCTAGCGAGGTCGGCACTCATGCCTTTGCTAAACAAAAAGCCCTGTCCAAGTTGGCAACCTAAGCCTTGCAAACATTGTAATTGCGCTTGGGTTTCGATGCCTTCCGCGACCACGGTTAAATTCAGCGCGTGGGCAAGTCCGACGATGGCAGCAACAATCGCCAAGGCTTGCGTGTCGTGCGGCAATTTCGCCACGAAGCTCTTGTCGATTTTTAATTTATGCGCGGGGAATTGCGTTAAATAGCTTAACGACGAATAGCCTGTACCGAAATCATCAATCGCGATGCGCATCCCTGCGCTGTGCAGTTCTTTGAGTAGCGCGATGCTGTCGGCGGTATTTTTCATCAGCACCGATTCGGTAATTTCCATTTCGATATGACTAGCTGCCAGCCCTGCCTGGCTCAAGGTTTCTAACAGCTTGCCAGCGAGTTTGCGATCGCGAAATTGACGCGGTGAAAAATTCACAGCGGTGTAAATATCAGGATGCTGCGCTTGCCAAATTTTGGTTTGTGCGATGGCTTGATTGAGGATAAAACTACCGATTTCGGCAATCAGACCAATCTCTTCGGCAAGCGGCACAAACTGCTCAGGATCAATGACCGTGCCATCCGCCAACGTCCAACGCAGCAAGGCCTCAAAGCCTTGTATTTGCTGGTTGTGTAGGGTAACGATGGGCTGATAACACGCGGTGATTTCATGGCGTGCTAAAGCGTGCCGTAAATCCGATTCCATCTTGACGCGCGCCTCGACATCAGCCGCCAAGCCATCGTGAAAATACTGGAAGTTATTTTTGCCCATCTTTTTCGCGAGGTACATCGCACTATCCGCTTGGCGCACCAACTCTGAAAAAACCACGCAATGCTTAGGGCAGGTGGTAATGCCAATGGACGCGCCGATAAAGGCTTCATTGCTCTCTAATTGAAAAGGTTTTTGCAGTTCTTCAATGATTTTTTCCGCGACGCGACTGACTTGTTCTATCTCCCGAAAACGATTCAAAATCACCACGAATTCATCGCCGCCAATACGCGCGACAAAATCTTCGCCGCGCATTAACTGACGTAAGCGTTCGCCTACGCTAAGCAGCAATAAATCACCAGCGGCGTGACCAAAGTTATCGTTCACATATTTGAAGTTATCTAGGTCGATAAACATCAGTGCAAAATTGTTTTGCGCGGCGGAAAAGCGTTGGTAAGCGTGTTCAATTTCGGTATTAAAGGCGAAGCGATTAGGTAGTTTAGTCACGGGGTCAATTTTGGCGGTCACCTCTAGCTTGGCTTCAGCAGCTTTGCGCTGCGCTAGCTCTAAGCTCAAAGCGGTATCGCGCTGCTCAATCTCGACCACCATAGCGTTAAACACGTCGGTAATGTCGCCGATGTCTTTACGACTTCGCACGGGCGAACCAATGGTTTCCTCATGTGCAGGCATCACGCGCCGCATACTGGTCAGCATTGCTTCCATCGGTTCAGCTAGTTTTTGCAAGCGATACGCCATGATTAAAAAACTGCATAATCCAATGAAGAAGATGCTGCCGACCTCAAATAAAATTTCCGTGCGCGGCTCTTTCATATCACTCGTGAGCACCAATTGCCCCAATAACTCGCCATTCGCAGCCAAGTTACGCAAGGGTACAACCGTGTACAAGCGACTCCATAGTTTTAACCAATCATTGCGATAATCACTCGCGGCGAATTTAGGCGCAACGCTCAAATGGCTGTCCGAATGGCGATAGGCGGTGAGCAACGCACCGTGCGCATCATAAAGTTGCGCGTTGAGAATCTCAGGTTGCTTAGCCAATACCGCTAAGCCTTCTTGGATCAACGTGTCATCTTGAAACACCAGCGCAGGCTGTAAATTTTGCACCAGTAGATGGGCTAAAGTTTCGGCACGGGCGACTTGTTCTTTTTTTGCATCGACATACATCAGCACACTCAACATCGTTGTCGTCACCAACGTGACGCTGGCAATGATAATAAGATTGGTGAACTGCATACGCTTCACAATGGCACTAGCGTGGCGACTCATACCCCCCCCCCGCACGATGCAGCGTTGGCTTAACTGACTTCATAACACTCTCCTAGTAAATCTTTTTAGCCAACCTTAATAGCTCGGCACTTATTTTTAGATGCGCAGCCTGAGCGGCACTGCGATTGATACTAAACGCTAAACGGTGATTCTGTTCATGCAAAATAATGCTGGCATGAGGCGGCAATTCACCCTCCGCTTCATCGGTCACAATCAGCAATGCCTGCTCACTTAAAGCGGCGTGTATGGCAGGCAAATCGTCATGTGCGGCTTCTCCGACATACAACACTTGGCAGCTTTTTAATTCAGCAAGTTTGTGTGCTTCTGAATACTGCACGGGCAAGTTTTTTAAGCGGCGCGGCGGCAACTCTTGCAAGGCGGCGGACACCAGCGGCGCATTCCAGGTACAGACATTAAAGCTGTCGCCAGCCAAACTTGGCCACTCGGTATAGTTGGCAAAATTGTAGGTAAAGGCGGCTTGCAGCGCGCTTTTATTAGCGAGCGGCTCGGCTTGGGTATGGTCATGCAACAACAGCATGAGTGCGGCGAGAGAGAGTTTCTTAAAAGGCATAATCGAGTTTGAAACTAAAAGTGCGCAGGGTCTGCGGAATGTTGGCAGTCAACATTTCCGCAGTCGCGGGCTGTGCCGCTGAGCGATTCAATACATTATCTATACGCAACTGGCCTTGTAAGCCACGCCAACCCAGATTGGGTAAATTAAGCGTGACGTTCAGTAATGTCGTACTGGGTAGCTGTTGAGGAGTCGCGCGCCATTGGTAGTGGCGGGGAGAGATAAATTGCAGTTCGTTACTCAAAGTTGCGGCGTTAAAAAGAGCTACGGTGTAACTGGCTTTGGCGACGTGTTTAGGAGTGTTGTCGCTGATGCTTGATGCATTCGGGGTGCGATTTTGCGCCAAGCTCGCTGACCAATGCGCCTCGTCGCTGGCGTGCATTTGCCAACTTAATTCCGCGCCTTGACGATGCGCTTGACTGGTATTTTGGAATTGTAATTGCCCCAGTCCATTCACATCGACTTGTTGAATAACGTGTTGTAACTGGTTATCAAACAGCGATAACTGCCAGCTTTGCAGAGCGTGTTGCTGCCAGGTGAAAATTACTTCGCGCGTGTCGAGCTTTTCGGCACGCAAATTGGGATTGCTCAAGACATTGATACCATCGCCAAATAGTTTTTCATACGCAGACGGGCTGCGATAGGCGCGCCCCAGTAAAAATTTACTCGTCCAATCCGCATTGATTTGCCAAACAGCACCAAGACGCGGACTGATGGTGGGCTGCTCGCTCGTCGCGGCATCCCGACGCACACCTAGGTTCAGAGCTACATTCGGTACGATGTTCCATTCATCTTGTATAAACCCAGCATAACGTTTCGCCAGCGGGTTAATGTTGACCTCAATCGTGTTTAACGCGGCGGGATTAACCGAAAAAGACAAGTGTTGGCGTGCCAATAAATCTTGTCCCAGCTCAATGCCCACAAGTAGATGATGATTGCCCGTTAGTAACTGTGCATTCACCTCGCCTTGTATCGCTTGGCCTTGCGTGTCGGTGTAAGCGTGGTAGTAGCCGACCATGGGGGCGCGATAAGGGTTAACCGTGTTGTAGTGAAAATCACTATAAGCGGCACTCACATACAAATCTGCCGCAGAATTTAACTCATGCTGGTGTGTCACGCTGAGCTGATTTCCGCTGTCGGTGACGCGCAAGCTAGGGTCGTCAAACACGCTCATAAATGGCGCAGATGAAGGTGTGATGGCGCGCTCATGGCAATCAACTTGAGCTGCCAAGCATCGTGATCAAGGCGCACTAAAGCATGGCGATTGGTCGAAAAGTCTAAGCCATGCGCCACACCATCTGTCGCCACCGCACCGTCTTTACGCACCAATAAATTTTGTGGATTGAGATACGTTTGGTTGTGTCCAGCTTGTTGCTGTTGCGAGTATTGCAACAGCAAGCCAGTCTCGCCGTGGCGATGCGCGCCCAGCACATTCACGCCCGTTAAGCCGCCACTACTCACCAGCGCACTCACTTGCCGCTGCGGCGTTGTCGTCGCGTGTTTGGTAATCACATTTATCGTGCCCAACATCGCGTTCGAGCCATACAAGGCAGAGCCAGGTCCGGGGATATACTCAATGCGCTCAATCACGCTCATATCCAACCAGCCTTCTGAACCCAACAAGGCTTGCCCATAGACATTATCGTTATTACGTTGCCCGTCGATAAGCAACAGCAAGCGCGTGTTGTAATCACCCGCAATCGCTAGCCCCCGCGCACCTTGATAGTCATACAAGCGATCATTATTGCCATATAACCCTGGCAAACTATTCAACGCTTGTGCAAGACTCGTCCAACCATGCTGCGCAATCTCAGCCGAGTTAATCACTTGTACCGCAGCGGGGGCTGCGCGCACTGGCTGCTCATATTTTGCGGCCGAAGAAACCTGAGTATCGAGTAATTGCGTTAAAGAAAAATTATCAAGCTCGCTCGCCTGTACGAGCTCTAAGCTGGCACATTGCGCACCCAGCACGGCTGCAAACAGTAGCGATTTGGCAAAGGACTGTGTAATGGTTTGCGTAATTGCTTGATTTATTTGTGCACTAGCGGGGTTCAATGCGTCAACCGCCGTACTGACCATTTCTTGGCTAATTTCTTGTTCCAATAACGGCTGCTGCGCCGCATCAAAACACTGCGTAATCGACTGCGTTATTTCTGGCTCGTTGGCGGTAATAACGGATTGGTTAATCGACTGATTGATGCACGGCTCAGCACCATCATAAATCTCAGGAAATGACTGCGTAATAGATTGAGTAATCGTTTGTGCGGCGTTAGCGTCCACCGACTGCACGATAGTTTGTTTGATAGTTTGCGTTATCACTCCCGCGCGAGGAGGCAATTTTTTAGTGTGTAACGGCGACGCAAAGCCGTGATGATGATGTTTCTTTTCCATAGACAACCCTGAGCACAACGTATTATGTTTTTGTGTTCTACTGGTTATTTTTATGGAACTAGCCTCGCGATTTTTCGCGAAGGCGGAACTTACCGTAACTAGCTAATTTAGTGCAAGCATTTTCTGCTTAGATGGTTAAAAACTGCTGATTGACCGTTCAATACGCCACAAACGAATGCTCAGCACCACCAATGCAAAAGCCCCGCATTACTGAGGGGCTTTTGTATTGGTGGGTCGTGCGGGGATCGAACCTGCGACAAACGGATTAAGAGTCCGCTGCTCTACCAGCTGAGCTAACGACCCAAGAAGGAGCTATTGAGCTTAAATCGCCTTAAGGCTATTAAACTAAATAGACGCAAAAACGCCCCGCTATTTCTAACGGGGCGCAATGCTTGTAAGGAGTCTGACGATGACCTACTTTCACATGGAAGAACCACACTATCATTGGCGCGGAGTCGTTTCACTGTCCTGTTCGGGATGGGAAGGAGTGGGACCAACTCGCTATGGTCGTCAGACAAACTGTTCGGCTAGCAGCGATGACTTGCTGCTTGCCCTGTTTGTTGTTACTTGCTTCTGCATTGCTGCTTATTCAAGTAACGGTATTTGGAAGAAGTAAATTCTGGGTGTTCGATTGTACTGCGTCACACACTATAACTTTTCTTAATGTTATAGGATCAAGCCTCACGAGCAATTAGTATCAGTTAGCTTAACGCATTACTGCGCTTCCACACCTGACCTATCAACGTCCTGGTCTCGAACGACTCTTTAGGGGGGTTAAACCCCCAGGGAAATCTTATCTCAAGGCGAGTTTCCCGCTTAGATGCTTTCAGCGGTTATCTCTTCCAGATTTAGCTACCCGGCAATACCACTGGCGTGATAACCGGTACACCAGAGATCTGTCCACTCCGGTC
>Ga0209824_10000817_pt1 | contig 18893 bp, 14 predicted proteins | sample VDWuncwatermetaG_FD_184124 | JGI IMG/M metagenome (GOLD analysis project Ga0209824, IMG submission 184124) | Wastewater microbial communities from Netherlands to study Microbial Dark Matter (Phase II) - VDW unchlorinated drinking water (SPAdes)... ... | reverse complement strand
GTATTGCTGTGTCATTTTTAACCTCAAAAAATTTCAATTTTAGTAAATCGAAATTTTTTCTAATATTTTTGTGAATATTTGGTTCTATATAAAGGTTTTGATAAATTGTTGTTACCATATAAAAGTAAAGAATAAAAAAGTTTAAAAACAGTACATCGGATTGAAATGCTAATTTTTCTTCATTTTTTTGCAGAGAATTATCTCTAATTTTAACATCTGCTAACTAAAGTTTTATGCTAAGTCACTCCCATAAATATACTCACGTCTAAGAATTCTGCAATCACTGTAATTAAAAGAACAAACACAAACATAAAAACTGGGACATTAAAGCTGTTGCTTTGAATTTTGCTTTTTATCATAACCCATAAGTTATGCAGTGCAACCGCATAACAAAAATAATCAACGTAATATTTTGCTCTGTGAAGTTTTATGAAGTGCATGTTTGTTATGTAGCCTATTTCTATTCCGTCTTCAAGCTTTATCATTATGGGTTTTTATCATGAACCTGGAGAGCTAGCTGAGAATTAATTACAAAAAACTTCAAAAATTTTTCCATATGCTAAAACTCCTTCAAGAATTTAACTAAATCATTAGCTTCTGTAAAATCCATGAACTCTTTCTTCGTCAATGAAGGAATATCTTTTGGTTTTTTCTTTTTGAATATAACCAGATTGTCAGCTTCCAGCAGCTTTGATAATGACTGCATTTGAGGATTGACCTTGTCGCTTACCTCTGTCAAAATTATTTCATCACCTTTCTTTGAAATGATATCAAATGGCATTTTCTTTGTTTCAGTTGCATCAAATCCAAGCTCAAAATACTTTCTAGAAACACTTGTCTTAAAATTGCTTTGCGGGTGCTCTCGCTCGCTAAAAACATCAACTTCATTAAAAACCTGATGTCCGAATATGTCATAGATTTTCATTGCCCTGTTTACAGTTACTTCAGAATTTTCATTTTCATATTTCATTATCATTCTGCTTGTTACGCCAATTTTCTTTGACAATGCATTTAATGAGTATCCTAGTTTTTCTCTTTTTTCTTTCAGCTTCTTGCCAACAACCGAGGCTGTCAATCCTGCTTGACTTCTTTTAATAAATGGGAACTTGCTGTTTACGCAGCTGGAAAATGTAGAAAAATTCAATGTATATATATTAAATCTTGAGTAAACTACATTATTTTCTAATTTATTTCCAGCTTTCTCTGCTATGATTAAGGGCGATGCATTGATATAGGATGCAATTGTTATCATTTCTTCTGTGTATTGCCTGCTGATTGAGTTTGCATCTTCAAGAACTTTAATAAGCAAAATTTGCTCATTTTTTCTTGCAAGCGCATCAAAACAGGTTCTTGTTAAATTTTTTACAGTATGTCCTTTCTTCAATAGAAATGTGCTGACTTTATCCAGCAAGTTTTGCTTCATAATAAAAATAAAATGATTGCTGTTTAAAAAACTTATTATTGCAATAAAAAACAAAATATATATACTAATTGTTCAGTTAGTCTTTTATGAGAATAACAATTTCTGGAAAAGCCGGCTCTGGAAAAAGCACTATTGCCAAATTATTGTCAGAAAAGCTCAATTTGAGACATTACTCAATAGGTGATTTGATGAGGAGCATGGCATCTGAAAGAGGACAAACACTGCTTGAGATTAATAATCTTGCTGAAAAAGACAAATCCATTGATTTTGAGCTTGATAACAAGCTAAAGGAATTAGGCAAAAACAAAGATAATTTTGTTGTTGATGGAAGATTAACAGCTTTTTTCATTCCTCATGCAGAGTTCAGGATTTTTCTTGACGCTGATGAAAGTATCAGAGCGCAAAGGATTTTAAAAGACAAAAGACAGCAGGAAAAAAGCGAAAATCTGAAAGAAACAATATATAACATAAGAAAAAGGGAAGAAAGCGAAAAAAAAAGATACAAAAAATATTATGATTCCGATTACACGAATAAAAGGTTGTATAATTTTGTTATTGATACCTCAAAATTGAGCGTAAATGAGGTTGTGGACAGAATTATTAGGTTTATTCGAAGAAAAAAAGCCTAATGATAAGGTAATTTTTATCACTTCTGAAGAAAGATTTATAATTAAACTGTGGAATCCATAATATCGAAAGGGTATCCGCAGAAACATTGAATCTAGAAGTTCCAAAATTTGCTGCAAGACAAATTCATTTTGCTTTGGAAGATGTTCTAAGGTTGAACAACCCAGATTTGACATAGGTTTGCTGTTTGGAATATTTAGCTGATACGGCCTTGTCGACTTTGAGTAAATATGACGATGACGATGCTAGAATCAAAGGCAGAGAGCTTTACCTTAGCAAAGAAAAAGTTAGAAAATCAATCAACTATGAAATGGCACGAGCTAGTACTGAAACTGCCTTAAAGACTCGGTGGGAAACTTTCCGTTTTCAACTGTAGCCTTTCAATATTAAGTGTGCATAGAAACTCACCAACCAACCAAATAATATGTTATTAAATCAGATTAAGATATTTTTGATAATATCTGAACAACAATACTTTTAAATAAAAAACTCTTTTGCTTAAAAATACTTGTTAAATTTTAAAGTAAAATGACAACGATAAAAAAACACGATTTTGTGGAAATTGAATATACGGGAAGGATCAAGGAAGACAACACAATATTTGACACAAGTGAAGAAAAGGTTGCAAAGGAAGAGCGAGTTTACGACAAAAGTGCGGATTACTCTCCAGTCATCATCAGCGTCGGTGAAAATTATATGTTAAAAAGTCTGGAAGACCAGATGATTGGCAAAGAAATTGGAAAAGAATACTCATTTGAAATTGACTTTGAGAATGCTTTTGGCAAGAAGGATGCAAAGCTTATACAGTTAATACCGACTAGCAAGTTCAAGCAGGAAAAAATAGAGCCGTTTCCCGGATTACAGTTAAACATTGATGGTGTTTTTGGCATAATTAAAACTGTTAGCGGAGGAAGATGCATGGTAGATTTTAATCATCCGCTTGCTGGCAAGGATTTAATATACAATGTCAAGATAAATAAGATTGTTGAGGATAATAAAGAAAAAATTAAATCACTTTTGAAGATGCATTTAAAAATAAAAGACGCAGAAATTGAATTGAAAGAAGAGTCAAGTGCAACAGAACTCAATAAAAGTAGTTCACAGCTATCTGCTGAGATAAAATCAAAGCATAATGTTCCAAAAGAATCAATTGCAGAATTCAAAAAGATTGTTGCTAAAACAATACCAAACATCAAAAACATAGATTTTACTGTAAAACTTTGAATTGTGGTTTTCGACAAATAGCATGTGTTTAGCATCTCGGCGGAGTTGGCAAGCGAAGTTTGCCATCTCATTTTGATTTAATGAAAGGAAAGAGCATACGAACTGATGGCAACCTGAGCGTAGCGAAGGCTTGCCAACTCCGCCTCTGTCAAAACTCTTTAGCTGTTGGAACAAGTATCGTTCATGCTCCAGTGAGATGCGAGTGAGCGAGTAGCGAACTCGCTCACAGTTCACTGAGCCATCCCTCTGAACTCAGTTGATTATTTTTGCTCTTGAGTTTTGACAAATGATTCTAAACACATACAACAAATAAATAAATTTAAATATTTGAGAAAAAAATTCAATTTTGAAGGGTGAATTTTTTTAAAAAGATGGCAACTATAATCGAACAAGCAATGGAAGCTGCATACAATGATAATCCTAAACTGCTTTCAATAGACAGAAAGCAAGTGCAACAAGATAAAGATGTTAAGGATATAGATGCAGAACTTGAGCAGCTGCTCGCAAGGCAAAGAGCAACTATCAAAGTTGTTGGCTGCGGCGGCGGCGGCAACAATACAATCAACAGAATGTCAGAAGTTGGCATTGTTGGAGCTGATACAATAGCAATTAATACTGATGCTCAGGATTTGCTTTACACAACAGCAAATAAGAAGATCCTCATCGGACGGGAATTAACAAAAGGTCTTGGAGCTGGTTCTGAACCAAGATTGGGTGAAGAAGCGGCGCGTGAGAATGAATCTGAAATCAAAAAAGCGCTGCAAAATTGCGATATGGTTTTTGTAACATGCGGTTTGGGCGGAGGCACTGGCACTGGTTCTGCTCCTGTTGTGGCTGAGATAGCAAAAAAGTTAGGAGCATTGACTGTCGGGGTTGTTACAATGCCATTTTCAATGGAAGGTCATAGAAGATATGAGAATGCTGTTGTTGGTTTGGAAAAAATGGAGCAGGTGGTAGACACTTTAATCGTTATACCCAATGACAAATTGCTTGAGCTAGCGCCTGAGTTGCCTTTGCACACTGCTTTTAAGGTTGCTGATGAAATTCTGACTAATGCTGTAAAGGGAATTGCTGAACTTGTTACAAAAGCAGGCTTAGTTAATCTCGATTTTGCTGATATTAGAGCAGTTATGAAAGGCGGCGGTGTTGCTCTGATTGGCGTTGGGGAAAGCGACACGGAAAACAGAGCTGTTGAAGCTGTTGAAAAAGCAATTAATAATCCATTGCTGGATGTCGATATTTCCGGAGCAAATGGCGCTTTAATCAATGTCATTGGCGGAGAAGACATGACGCTGGATGAAGCTCGCAAGGTTGTTGAAACAATAACGGAAAAATTGGATGAAGATGCAAGAGTTATTTGGGGCGCTCAGATCTATAAGGATATGGATAAAACGATAAGGACGATGCTGATTGTTACAGGAGTCAAATCTTCCCAAATTTTTGGCTCAAGCAAGAAAGCAAGCGATAAGAAAAAGAAAGAGATTGAGCAGCATCTTGGAATCGAGTTTTTAGATTGAGTGCATTTTAAAATAGGAATTTTTTAAATATCTATATTAACATTAAATCAAAAACTCAATATCGAATCTTACATTAATAAAACTCATTAAAAATTAATTAAAAAATAATTAAAAATGGAAACTGAAAACACAACATCCTGGAAATATAAGATTAGGTCTTTTATATTTCAATCGGTCAGGGTTTTAAAAATAACAAAAAAACCTGATGCAACTGAATTTAAAACAGTTGTGAAAGTTAGCGGACTTGGAATTTTAATCATAGGTTTGCTCGGATTTATAATACAAATGATAACAACATTTATAAAGGGATAGAAAATCCAAAGTATTATATATCTCAGTTTTTTTTTACTTTAAAAATTTAAAACTAGTTCGGAAACTAAATAAGATGTCAAGAGAAGATGAAACAATATTCGTGTTGAGAACAACAGCAAACCGAGAAGATCAAGTAATGGATTTTGTAACAAGCAACGCGACTAAGAAGAAGCTCGAGGTTTATTCTGTTTTGAGACCGCATGGATTAAGAGGGTACATTTATATCGAAGCAGGCACTCGAACTGATGCAGAGCAAGCAGCTTTCAATATTCCTTATGCGAGAGGTATTCTATCACAGCCTGTTAAATATTCTGAGGTAGAACCTGCGCTTGAACAAGTCAGGCATGAGATGAATATTCAGAAGAATGACATTGTTGAAATTATATCCGGTCCATTCAAGAGAGAAAATGCAAAAATAACAAGGGTTGACAAGACCAAAGAAGAGGTTGTTGTAGAACTTCTTGAAGCAGCTGTTCCAATTCCTATAACTGTAAAAATGGATGCTGTCAAAGTGATTAGGCGTGAAACAGAATCAACTCTCACAGAAGAGGAAACTGGAGAAGAAAGTTTGTAGATAATGTTTTTAAACAACCGTCCCGTCAGTTGACGACGGAAAACATTTTTGCGAAAAAAATTTCATTAAAAAAATGCGAGCTTCGCAACTTTGTTGCTCAGCCCACGAAAAATAAATAGGCGAGACCGAGCGATATGGACAAGAGCGAGGTCGAGCGCAAGATTTTGTCGCGAAGCGACGGATTTAAGAAATAAAAAGTTAAGCAAAAAATCACCAATAAAAAATGCCAAAAGAAAAAGTTGAAGTTTTAGTTGAAGGCGGAAAAGCAACAGCAGCCCCTCCAATTGGACCTGCTCTTGGTCCGATGGGAGTCAATATAGGTCAAGTTGTTTCTGACATCAACAAAAAGACATCTTCATTCCAAGGAATGCAAGTTCCTGTCAAAATCTTTATAGACAAAGAAACAAAAGAATATGAGATAATTATCGGAACTCCGCCAGCATCTGGATTGATAAAGAAAGAGGCTAATCTTGAAAAAGGCTCAGGCAAGGCAAAGCACGAAATGGTTGCAGATATTCTTATTGAGCAAGTTATTAAAATTGCAAAGATGAAAGAAACTGCAACTTTAGGCAAATCTCTTAAGGAGAAAGTCAAAGAAATTATAGGAACATGCCAATCAATGGGAATTTTAGTTGAAGGCAGGCATGCTAAGGAAACTTTAAGGAATGTTGAAGCTGGACTTTACGACGAAGAGATAAGGCTTGAAAAAACAGAATTAACTGCCGAAGAGCTTGCAAAGCTTGAAGAAGAGAAGAAAAGGCTCGCTGAAGAGCTTGCAAAGAGAAAAGCAGAATTCGAGAAGATTGCAAAAGAGATTATTGGTACAATGGCTGGCAAACCAAGAGGAGAAATTAAGGCAAAATTGGTTCTTGCTGGCATCCCAGATGATATGATTAAGGAATTGCTTCCTGTTGAAGCTGCTGCAGCCGCAGGAGAAGCAAAGCCAGCCGCAGGGGCAGCTCCAGCAGCAGAAGCAAAGAAAGAAACTCCGAAGAAAGAAGAGAAGAAGAGATAATTAAGCTGCAATTTTCATCGCTTGTTCTTCCATTTCAGCTATAACAACATTTCTTTCCTGCGTTAATTGTTGTAATTTTTTTCTCAAAGCTTCTGTGTTTTTAAAATCTTGCCGTATTATCTGATTGAATATCCCTTCTAATTTTGATAAATCTGCATCAATTTGTGATAATTGAGGATTACTCTTTATTTGAGGTTCATTTCTTAATAATGTTAAAATATTATGAAGAGAAATCTTAACATTTTCCACTTCAGTACGCAGCCTTTCCAAAACTATCTCTAAATCTTGTTTTATTTCTTCGAGCCGTTTGTCAGCAATATCAACTCTTTTAAAAACTTCAATCAATAAAAATAAAAAATCTTGCTGAACGCCAATTTGTAGTTCCTGTAATATTCTGTTGTAAAGTTGTTCATATAATTGCATATTTTTACCAAGCCTTTTAATTTCCTTTTTCTCCTTTCTATAGAGTTTAGCTCTAGACCACAATCTCTTGAATGAGAATATGGAAACACCAGCAGGGTAGCTTCCTCTTGCAACTCTTTCATCAGACAGCTCATCTGCGCGAATGTCTCTTGAAATATCATTCAGCAACTGCACTATTTGACCCTTAAATGCTTCAATCTCTCTCATTGGAAATATTAATTCACTTCTCTTCGCTTCCAATTGCGCAAACAAGGATTCTATGTCAGTAAATTCTTTGTAGCTTTCTCTCTTATCACCCAAGAGCGACTGTGCAATAAGCTGCAGGGCATCAAGATAATATACTCTAAATTCTGCATAATCATTTAAAAAGTTATTTACCAAATTGGCGAGTTTCTGTTGAAACTTTCTTAATCTTCTTTGATCACTCGAAGGAGATAATTTTTCAACACTAGAGTACTTCCTATACAAGTTAGCGATAATATCAGGAGTATAATTATTTTTCAATCGAATCAAAGCTCTTCTAAGTTTTCTATCTCTTCTTCTCAACTTTATAGAATTAATAAGCATAATACCAGTATAAGACCTTAGGGTTATACCTTTAAACCAAACATCTGGAACTAAACTGTACAAAAACGACCAAAATCCCATTATTACCAAACCAATTCATTTTATAAATCTTATTTAAAACTTTCTATTCCATCAAAATCTGATCCGTCCTCTTAAACTCTAAATTCAGATTTTTCAGCAATTCAACAATCCTCTGCTTTTCATTTCCTAAACCTTTCCAATCTAACAAAACAAAATCAACTTTCTCATTTGTTTTTTCAATGGACTTCATTATCAATTCTTCATTCAATTTCTCCAGCATATATTTCGGGCAGATATGAGAAACTGCAATATCTGTTCTTAAAACAATTTTATTAAGATTGAAACAGTAGTGTGGGCCTCCGATTCCAACAGCAATTTTATAATTGTTGTTTTGATTATTTAATGCATTCATTATTGTTTTTGCGATTATTTTTCCATTTAGTTTATCATTCCATTCTTTTTCAGTGCTTCCAATCTCAACAAAAACAGCCGGCTTTTCAAGATAAGGACCATGATGCGTTGCTTCCAAAGTGATTTGAAAATTTTTTTCTTTTTTCACAAGAAAAAAATTTTTATTTAAATCCAAAAACAAATTTTTCAATAAAACAGCTGATGAAAAACACAATTTTCTTTCTTCGCCACCAAAATCCGCTTTGTCCCAGTTTCCAATCGGATGCGCTGCAAAAGATGGAGTATTTTCCTTGCTGCGATGCTTTGAGGCAAAAATAAAGGAATCAGCATCAATTTTTTTGTCAATATTTTCAGAAAAAATCAAATCATCATTAATTTCGTACAAATTCACAATATGATTTTTTTGATTTTTATATCGAAAAATTTCATTATATTGAAATTTTTCGCCAATGTTTTCAAAATCAAATGATTCAATCAGATTACTGCTGATATTGATTCCAGCAGAATCTCTTGAGGAAGCAACAATTGCAACTTTCATTTAATCAAAAAAATTGGCACAATATAAAAATATTGTTAAAAATCAGTCAGCGACATAAGTAATTGCCTACATTAAGCATAAAAAAATGTCCAAAATTTTATTTATAAATCACCGACGGAGCTTTATAGTTACCAAACTTTTGGAAAAATAAGTTGCCACTATATAATAATAAAAAGATTTAAAAAGCGCTTTATATTGTAATTCAATGAGAGCAGTGATAAAAATGATTAATCATCATAACATAGGTAGAAGAAAATTTTTTAGATTGAGTTCTGCAATTTTAGCAGGTCTTTTAACTATTGGAAGTCTTGGCAATAAGAATGCTCGTGCACAAGAGTACGCGCTAGATGCACAACAATATACTCCACAATATGTTCTACAAAATTCTTCTAACCCAAATAATTATGTTGGCTTGCCCACAGATGAATTGCTAAGACAAGGAGAGCGCTTAGAAGATGTTGTTATGTTTGAAAGCCAAGGGCAAAAAGTATTGGCAAAGATTTCTAGTGAAGACGAAACTAGTCCATATAAATTTTATCTCTATAAAGAAAATACAGAAACGACTGATTGGAGGAGGAAGTATAGAGCCGATAATAGAGAAGACTTAACTGGCAAAATTCAAGATTTAATTGGAGGCATAGAGCCACTTAAGGTTAAGGTAATAAATTTAGGTCAAAACGGCATTAAAGCAATAGTTTGGGACTCTAATACCAATATACATCAAATTGGCATCAAAGAAGATTCATTAATCTACGAAAGAAAAATTACAGAAAGTTTAGAGAATAAACTTGGGTTTTACCCAACAGATTTAGTTGATAATGGCAATGAAATTTACGTAAAAGGAACTAAGGGTATATATCAAAAGTATGAAAAAGAAACATCAAGGCCAAAAGAACCAAGTAAATTAGAAAACATGTTTGAAAATATGTCCTTAAGCTTATCACCAATTCTTAGCGTTTTTTCAGATGGCAATAGTTTATACGCATTAAGAGCTATAATACATTCAATACAATACTTAACCCAAATTTAGTAAGATATTTCATAGACTTTAATCAAAACTCAGCTCCTGATAAATATGTTTTAGATGTACGCAGGCTTCTTAATTACAATGGCATACTAAGGCTTGATTTTCCACTTAAAATATATGTTGATGGTTCAATTGATAGAAGAAATGTTGAGATGAATATGAGATACATAAGCTTATTAATTCGTGTGCCTTATAAGATTGTGGATAATGAACTAGATGCAAACATTTCTTTTAAGATTGGCGCTCAGCAACATGGAATAGGTGAACCTCCTCTATTTCAATCCATATATCGAATAATCTCGATTGACGGAAAGAAGATTATTAGGTTAGCTTATATTTTTGTGGCAGAGAAATATGCTACCTATCAAGATGACGAAGAATGGCAAAGAGTGTATCGTCATGAGCTTAGTCATTTGATTTTAGGTTTGTTTGGTCACACAAATATTGATGATCTGATGAGCTCTAGCTCTCAAAGTAATAAACTTAGAGATAGAGATTTAATAGAAATGGGAAGGATTATTCAACTAATTCCACCAGGCACAACAATTTATTGAGAACTTTGAAGTTAGCTATTTAAGATTGCGTGATTTCCAACAATTTGGCCTATTCTTACATTATTTGCATTGTACAGATAATTTGGCACATTGTTAACTGCATCAAACAATACTGTTGGCTTGATTGGATTACTATGCTGACTACAATCCCCGTCAAAAATAACTCCTCGCCAATAGCTGTCTTTGAATCCGGGAGGAACTTCAGCGCAATAAGGAATGCCTTGATAATAAATGTTATATCTTCTACCCAAAATTTCTGGGTTTGGAGTTCTTTGAGGAGATGGGACACCAAATCCAAATGAGTAGATGCTTCTAGGATATAAAACTCCAGAATTATCAGTTGGCTGGAATGGAGATGCAACAAATGGTGAAGCTACTATATGGTAATTCGTGTGGTAAAAATTTCTATCAATTCTTACAAGCTGCACTTGCTCACTTGCAAAAAACTTTCCAACAATGCTCTCAGTTCCTTCAACAATGGTATAAGGCGCAATAAATGTCCAATCTATTATATGCCTGTTATTGTCAGCTGGATACTTAAACTTAATTCTTATGTTATTTATTCCATCAGAATCAACGCAACAAACATTTGAGCTTTCAGCTTGGCATCTTTGTTCAGGAGAATCGCAGTTTATGCCTATTTTATCATTATCAAAAAATACACCGATTTCTTTAACTAATTCAAAACCATCTGGTATAAGCAAATAATATTCAAAGTTGTCAATTGCTATGCCATTATCTCCTCTTTGCAATTCCGCTTTAACCTTAAATTGTGTATTTGCCACAACTTCTTGAGGCTCAACATCTAAAGAATATAAATTAAAATTCATTGGCGTGGGAGGCAGTTGTGGTGTGTCTGGCACTGTTTCAGGTGGTGGTGGCGCAGAAAAAGGTCCACCATTAAAGCCAGCAAATGGGTCTGTTGGTGTATGTGTTGGTATAGGTTGAGGTGTTGGTTCTGATGGCGTTAGAGTAGGTGTGGGAACTGGAACACTGATTGGTGTTTGTGGTTCAGGCGTCTCTGTTCCCCTATTAATACGATGTCCAAAATAATCATCTCTTATAATCCTATTGTCATTTATTGATACCATTGACCTAATAAAGCCGATTGGTGGTAGGTCTAGGCGGTTGCCTTGCATGTCTATGCTCTCTGTAGTAGTTCCTGCAAAAAGATATGGTCTTGCTACTGCTCCTGTTACAATTATAAATTTGAGTGAATGCCATTGCTCGTCAACTAAGCGATTATTATCAAAAATAGCAATCTTAAGTGCTTTGCCATCTCTCTTACTCAATACATTAAATGCAGTGCTTTCATAATCAACTCTGCACCTGTCAGAATCTGTAAATATTCCTTGCTTGCATTCAACAGCAGAATCATCAATTCTTATTGATTGGGGATGCAAAGCAAAAACTGTATTTTCACGTTCTTTAAATGGCAACTCAATGTCAAATTTTACATTTGCTCTGCTTGATGGCTGATTAGTTTGTGAACTTGCTAAAAACCTATACCAAATAGTTATTTCAGCTCTATCATTAGCTCTTAGTTCTACATTATTATTTTCTAAAGTTCTAGAATTAATAGAATCGCTTGCTATTACTGAACCAGTTGGTTGGAATGCTCCAGTTGTTATAGGTTCACAAAAGATAATAAATCCTCTTGGTACTACTTTAAAACCATCTCTGCACTTAAGACATTTCTGAAGTGTTCCATCACTTTCAGTTGGGCATGCATAGCCACTTAGCTCTATCGAATCTTGTCTTGATGTACTGTAGCATCCAAGATATGGTGCATCTCGACTAAATTGTGGACATATTGGCAAATCACTTCTCATGCAATGTAAACCAAAACCAATTGCTCTTGGTTTATAACTTCCTCTACATTCATAACATTTTTGAGGTATAGTAACACCCATAATATTGATTGATTCACAACGATAGCGATTGTTTTCAATTGCTTGTCCATCAAAAGCTTCAGGCCCACACCCAAGAAAGTCAGGATTTTCATAATTTTGAGGACAAGGAAGCAGATTATTTGGTTGTGATGGTGTAACTCTAACACAATCACCTCCTGACGGTCCAAAAGAATTTGGTCTTTGTGCATTAGGATCAAAAATATAGCCAGACAAACAAACATAACAATTACTTAGACCTTCACATCGATAATCAAGCAAAGCTTGTGAGTAGCTTGGATTAAGTGACTTGCACCCAACAAACCTTGAGCGTTCCACTGGAACATTTTCAGCAGTGCATTGCAGATTACTTGGTTGTGGTGGTGTTTGAGGACTTGGTTGTGAAGTGGATGTAGGTGATGTTGGTGACGATGGTTGTCTGGGTACACTTGGCTCGTTTGGAATGCTAGCTAGTTTAGTGATAAAAATCCTTTGCTCTGTTGTTGACGATGAAGTCTGAGTTCTTTGAAAGCTGCTTCTTGCAGGAGGTTGCTTTGGTTGAGGAAGTCCTGAAACAGAGCTAGGCCTATTTTTACTTAAAGCAATGAAAGGTCCAACAGAAAACATTTGGCCAAGAACTCCGTCAATGCTCAGGTCAAGAATTGCATTCAAAGAAGAGCGGGGGAGATTATTTGCTAGAGGCCTAATTCTCAAACTAAAAGTGTATTGAGTGCCATCCCATTCCCCATTTATTAGTTTTATTACATTATTTTCATTTTGAGAAAAGCTAATATATCTATTCGGTCTGCCTGTTATTGGTTCTACACTTACACCATTTTTTGTTAAAGAGTTCGGAACATATGCAAAAAGTTCAGGTATTATAACCTCAAGTATTATGTTTCGCTTTAACAGTTCTTCACTGCTTATATCCTTTTTCTTAATCTGAAAGTTTAAAATTATTACATCATCTAAATAAACATCACTTATCCTAGAAGCACTTGCTCCAAGCTGGAAGTTGTAGCTAATAGAAGGAGGAGTTATTATATACTCTGTAGGCACAAAAGCTCCTTGAAATATAGCATCAGAAGTTGGAGGAAGCATAAGCTCCTGCCCAAGAGCTGTTTGCTTTGTAATAGTCGGAACAGCTAATTTGTTAGCAGTTAATAAGCCAGTGAATCTGCTAGTAACAGTTCGAGTTCCTATTTTGTTAATCTTAACAATAGATCTCGCCAAAACCTCGCCATTAGGATTTTCAATTGTTGTAATTATTTTGTATTGTCCATCGAGGTCTCTATTATTAACATGATAATACCCTAATGTATATTTGTAACCTAAAAATCCTTGCTCAGAATGTGGAATGTTTATACTATTTTTTTCAAATTTCACAATTGGTTCATTATTAAGGTATTGTGCATAAATCTTAACTGTCTTAGCGTTTAAATTTTCTCCAGAATTTGAAACGTTATAAACTAAAACTAAAGTTTCTCCTAAACTGCCACTAACTTCACGAATACTAAAATCAATAGCACCATAGTTGATTGAATTAAAGTCAGGAACTGCACCTTGAAGAAATTTAATTGTGGTTGTGTTTAATTGCAGATTTGGGTTTAAGGCAAAAGCAGAAGAAATCAGAATTATTTGCGAGATAAACATAACAATTAATGTTTTTATCAGTTTCATAATTGTTAGAAAGTGCTGCCCAAATCCTTCAAAGTGCCTGAAGCGCGCTCAAGATTTCTAACAGTTTCTTCTTGTTTTTGCTGCTGCACGATTTTTTGGTTAGCTTGGATATCTTGCTGACTGATTGTTTGCGATGTTCCAACTTTTTTAAGAAAATCAAAGTTTAATTTGTGAGTGAAAACCAAAAGCGCAATTACAGAAACAACTAAAATTACAGTCAAGCCAACCCACCAAACACCATGGCCATGAAGAGAACGCTCTGGAGTTCCTATTGAAGTTCTTGTATCTTGTGTATTTTGTTGTTTTAATGCATCAGTCAAAACATTTTCAACATAAGAGACACTCATGCCCCTATTAAGCAAGGATTCTCTAACTTTTTCAACAGAATCTCCTTTATCCAATGAATCACGCACCATTTGAACCAAATTTTGATTTACCATTTTGAAAACCTTTTTTTATACTTTCTTACATTTAGTATTTAAATATTTGGATATTGATTTTTTATTTGTGTCTTTTTTCCTCAATTTTTATTTTATTCCACCTCTTGCTGCGTTTAAGCAAAATTCAAAACAAAGCTGGGCCGTGAGCATCAGCTTTGATTTATGGTGGAGGACCTGCAGTTGCAACAACTTCTGAACCCGAGCACAAAGGAAGCACCCCTCCGGTTTGCGCCCTTAGCCCATTATTGTTTGGGCAAGCTGCTGCATAGTGGCATGTGAAACCATTTGGATTATTAACCTCCTCACTGCAATAACCGCAAGTACCAGAATTGCACCATGCACCATCACCTCCTCTCCAGTCATTGTATCTTACCAAGTGCGTTTCGTCAGCGCACAGATTATTGTTAGTATCAGCAGCTCTTTTGAGAACTACACTCTTTCTTTGTGAGTCTATAGGTCCTCCGCCGCCTGAAGCTGGGAATAGTTTTGCGTAATAGCGTGCTGTAGCCCCTACATAATTATCGGGAATTGCACCTGTAGATGTATAGATGCAATCAGTAACACCTCTTTCTTGATTGCATTCTGCCAAGAAAGGCGGTTCTACTGTTCCTGAAGGTGTTTGGAAATTATCAGAGAAAATTTGAATCTTTCCACGCACATTTGACATAGCTCTTATCTTAGGAACCCTGCCTGCTACTGCATTGTAGGCGAAAACATCTACTCTTGGCTGACAAGTTGTTCCGCCAGCAGCAGGTGTTACTGGTCCTGCTGGAGGAAGTGCTTGCTGTCCACCTTGTTGAGTAATTTCAAGCACAACTTTTTTTCTTAGGCAATTGCCTGTGCCTATGTTGTCAATGCTGACAACTCTTACATTTCCATTTCCATAGCTGAATTGAGCGCCTGCTCCATAAAGATTTTCTAATATTATTGAAAAGGGATTTTCTCTATACAATCTTAAACTTACTTGAGAATATGTACTGCCATCACTACTTGTGATATCCGTATTCGCCCCGGCAATTAATTTCACGCCAGAACCAAAATCTAATTCTGTCGGAGAAGCTATACTTCCACTACCTTGACATAAAGTGTATCTTGTTTGGCTAGAGCTAATAGCAATCCTCGAATCGCATAATTGACATTCACCACTTAAACCACTTGGATTTGAAGGAACAGTAAAGGTTATGATTTTTCTAAGTGCATTAACATCACAATTAGTAACATCAGAGTCAACCCAAAAGGAATAAGATGAGCCAGCAGTAACAGGAACATTTGAAACATAGTTTGTTGTACTTGGTATATTATTTTCACATACATAATATTGGACACAGCGTGCAGATTCTGGACGACCGGGTATATTAAAACGATTAGATGGAATATTGGAGTTAGGATTAGTATTATCATTCAACCTTATGTTGTATGAGGCTACACCTGGAACATTTGCCCAAGATAAGGTTACGTGACTGTTACTTAGGAAAGTAACTGTTGGCGGATTGATATTGTTTGGATTTATCGGGCATTGAGGAGTAGCTACAGGCGGTGAAATTATTGTGTTTGGAATTTGTGGCTGGTTTGGTTGTAATGAGCCGGCTTGCCCTCCTAAGTCATGAATTTCCACAGGAGTCAAGCCTGGCAATGTGGTTGATGGAGATGGAGATGTTCTTATCGCACTGCAATCATTTATATTAAAGTAAGATTGAAGAGGACTGCAGTCTAAATTATCTGGAGCAACAGCAATTTGAACAGTAATCCCGCAATCTCTTGTTGATTCAATTCCATTAATTATGTCAGTTGCGCTCAAGGCATTACATACAGCACGGCAGAAGCATGGTTTGATTTTATTTTGCTCTTCTTCTGTGAAAGGTATTCTATTTTCTACATTGTATCTAATATTAGAAACAACTAAGTCTTTGTCAGAACTTATATTAGCTTGCAATTGAGCTAAATCTGCATTTCTTTGCGGTCTAATATTATTGTTAATTGCATTTGCAATTCTTTGTATCACTTCATCTGCTCTGGCTAACACAGCACTAGCTTGGGTTTCCCATTCGGCAAAAGCATTTGCAGGAATTACCCTTCTCTGAGTTACTGTAACAATCTTTTGCTCTGTTGTGGAGTAACCGCCATTTCTGTTGCTTGCTGTAACACTTAATATGTATGTACCTTGCGCATTTTCTGGAACAGAGGATTCAAGCCCGCATACGAAACCAGTTGGCTGAGAACTGCAACGAGTTTCATCTGTTCCGCTTAGCACATCCCTAAAAGCTTCACCTTGTTGTACTCTTACATTTATTGAATTTCTGTCAACCTCTGTGCCTGTTATTCGAGCAGTAATTACAAGAGTGCCGCCAGCTACAACTGTATCAGAACTTGCAACTTCTATTCTTGGCGGAGGAGCTTGCCCAAGAGGTGCTGAAGTGCGTTCTATTGTCTTTGTACATGGACTTCCAGCTAGACTTTCTCTGGACGGAACAAAAAATAATTGAACCCTGCCAGATATTCCCATTCGAACAGAGCCAGTTGTTCCTACAGCAATAAGCGAACTTGCACTTCCTTGCGGCAGTTGAGTTCCATCAGGACTTAAAAGTGCGCCCCCTGTAGAATAATAACCTAAATTATCAGCATTATGTGAGCTCCAAGAAAGAGTAAATGGCTCAGCACCATAAGTTAGTTCAGGAGCATTTATAATGCAAGTTGGTGCTCCTGTTCCAGCTTCGCTAACATACAAGGAATATGGTTGTGACCTTCCTATTTCTATATTTGTTCCAGTTCTATACGCAATAAGCTGATAGTTATATAACGTTCTTTCATGAAGAGCTTCTCTTGGTATTGTGTAATAACAATTTTGGGTATTTACGCATCCAACACTAAACGGTTCACCATTATTAACCTTAAGCTTCAAGTCTGCATTTTGTGAGGAAAGCAAATTTATTGTAATAGAATTTCCTACAGTTATAGACGAACGCAGATTTGAAATTGAGAATTGTTCTTGAGTTGTTGGCTGAGTTGTCGGTTGAGCTTCTCTCGAGCAAGGATTACTTAAAGAAAATGAATATACTCCACAAACGCCACGAGAAGCACCAGATTGACTACATCTTCCCTGGCACGACAACTCTGTAGCATTGTACCAAGATTGCGGAGTTTGACATGAAGTTGCAACACCACCTTCATGTTCAGAATCATCAAAACATGTCCATTTTGTATTCCTGTAACTCTGTTGTCTATTAAGATCAGAAGGAAACTTAGCAAGATATCGGTCAGCGATTAAAGCAGGCACGCCCGCAGTTGAACCTACCTCAATTACTAGGTCATTTGATGTCCATTGCCACGTTGGATATCCGTTCCGTACAATATTATAAAGTACTTGACCATTATGCGTAAATTTATTCCCCCCATATTTTCCATTATTCAGTGTTATGTAAGAGTCTGCTGAAGGTTTATCATTAGACAAAATTACAATTACTTGAGTATTCTGGTTGTTCTCGCTAGAAGTGTAGTAGGCGGAGTAACTTGTGGTATACGCAGAATTTTGAGGTGTGCGGGATTCAATAAATCTGTAAGTCCCAATATCTTCTGTAATTAAGTAATTCTCAGTTCTACCGATGCAAGCACCATTTTCACATCTAACACATCCATCTTCAGGGCCAGCTGTTGCAGAAGCCACTTGACCATTATCAGCACAATAAAATTCTTCTAATCTTCCTGCTTTCTCACCTTGGGTAATACAGTTGTCTGTTTTAGTTACTGGGATGTTTGTTGCAAACTCTGGACCAGATGTAGTTCCTTGTGTAAAAATATATTTGCCGCCATCAGAATCTGTGCATTGCTGACTTGTCGGTTGAGCTTCTCTCTGCTCTAATGCGAAGTTTGCTTCATTACTATTCGCGTCGTTTCCGTTAACATCTGTTGTTTCAAGGTGAGCTTTCCAATTTTCTGCCTCTGTGACCTCAGGCAACTGTTTAATGAAGGTGCAGGGATTTGAGCGAGTACAAGTCCCAAGATTACCAAAGTTTTGAACTATCGGTTGTTCATTGTTCCTTTTTGTCCATAAGGAAATTCTATTAAGGGCATTTTGTGATACAACTGTAATTTTCATCGTATCACCAGAATAATAACGTGAACTATTTAGCAGCAAAACAACTGTATTTCTAGGACGACCTGTTTCCCCTGGAGAAATAACATTTACAACAAGCGGACCAGAGGTTTGCAGCGTATTTAGAGTATTTCCTAAGCTATTTCTCACAATAGCATGAAGTACATATGTAGCTGACTGAAACTCAGAAGGAATATCCGCTGTTACTTCACAAATTCCTGCAATCGGATAATTTGGAGAACTTGAAAATGTGCATGTTTTAGCCGGTGCATTGTTAGCGTAAATTACTATAGAAGCTATACCGCTTTGGTCAGTTGCAGCTACATGCAATGTTACTGGCAGACCTTTGAAAACATTGCCAAGTTGAACTCTTTTCTCATTGGCTTCAATTTGTCTATTATTATTATCATCTTGTCCAATAAAGGCATCAGTTATTGTTGGAAGAGGCGCATTAACTGTTAATGTTTTTCTAATGTAAGGCGATAATCCTGCTGAGTTGTATGCTGCTCCCTGCACGTCATATGTTAAAGTTGTTATTCCAGAAGGCAGTTGAGGTATAAG
>Ga0209824_10000815_pt1 | contig 18900 bp, 14 predicted proteins | sample VDWuncwatermetaG_FD_184124 | JGI IMG/M metagenome (GOLD analysis project Ga0209824, IMG submission 184124) | Wastewater microbial communities from Netherlands to study Microbial Dark Matter (Phase II) - VDW unchlorinated drinking water (SPAdes)... ... | reverse complement strand
GCATGCACGCCTGTGTCGGTGCGCCCAGCGGCAATGACTGATATTTTTTCGTGCGCGACTTCGCTCAACGCAGCTTGCACGGCATCTTGCACGGTGAGTCCTACCGCTTGGCTTTGCCAACCTAAAAAATGTTGGCCGTCATATTCCACGCCTAAAGAAATTCTCATGGCATCACCCACAGCAGCGCGCCCATAGCCAGCCACAGGCCATCGCGTATTTTAAATGGAATAATTTCAAGCTCTATCGGCACGACATTATTTGGCGTGTGAGCGGCGAGGGGTGTGGAGATGAGTTGCAAGCGAGTGTGCCAGTCTTGTTTTTTTTCGAGCAAGGCCGCTTCCGCATAGTGCAATGTTAAGGCTAGGCGAACGATGAGGCGATCAGGTGAAAATCCAAAAAATCGCAGCGGATAGCCGAGCGTGTGTAGCCCGCTTATTAATTTTTGTTGTGGTAAAAATATCGAGCACACAGCCAACGCCGCCAGCACGCAAATGATGCGTCCGAGTTGTAACGCGCCCTCGGTTAATCCCTCAACAGTCGGGCTGAATTGCGCGAAAGATTGCCATGCTGAGGGTGTCCATACCGCGCTGCCCGGCGTGGCATAAGCGTAAATCAGCAGCAATGAAAACATTATCCAGCGTAGTCGTCGTAGCAGGGTCAGCAGCCATGCAGCATTGATGGCGCAGGCTAGCGCGAGTAACAGACTGCCAATCCAAATTAATTCCAACAATTGAAAGGATTGCGCGCGAATAATAAAAGCGAGGAGGAGCAAAATGAGTACAGCGGGGTGGGGCATTTTGTCCAGGAGGCTCATGGCAGATGGCGAGTCGTGTAGCGCGTAAGAGTGGGCAAGATGGTTGTGGTAGAGCCAATATCATCTTCCCACTTTATACCCAAAAGGGTGCTGAAATGGCCGCTGATTACGGAACAGCGGCGGTGAGCAATTGGCAGGGTAACGGTCTATTAAGGTTTATGCCGCCAGTTGTTGCAATATGCTATTAGCTTCAGCGCGCTGCTGATCGTCGCCCTCTTGCAACACTTCGTCCAAGATTTCTTTAGCTCCCGCGCTATCACCCATTTCTTGATAAGCCTTGGCTAGATCAAGCTTGGTGGCGACATCATGCCAATGCGCGTTCATGGCCTCTTCACTCACGGGTGAGGGGGTGGGAGATGCATCTAAATTCAAGCTGATGTCACTAAGTCCCACGTCTAAAGCCTTACTCTTAGGCTGAGCCGCAGGAGCTTCATAGCCTGGGAAGTCTAGGGTAAACGCCAGTCCTTCATCGGCCTTGGGCGGCGTGGGGGGAGCGGCTGCTTTAGGGGCAGCTTGAGCGGGGGCGGGCACATCAAATATTAAATCATTGATGTCCATTGCGGGCGGTTTAACCTGGCTGGGACTTATCGCCGCGATAGTGGTATGGCTGGCGGTAATGTCAAAATCCATGAGTGATGAAGGTGCCGCTGACTTGGCTTGGCTCGAATCAAAACCACTATCAGTATTGGCGGGGGCGGTAACGGGTGCGCCAAAACCCAGGTCCATATCTAACGCTGCAAAAGATTTTTCTGCTTTACTGCTGCCCACTTCAAACATTACGGCTGGGGGGGGGGCGATGGCTACGGTACTCGATGGCGCAAAGCCGTTACCGCCGTATACCGGATTGTTCGGCTCTAGCTTGCGCCCCATTGCGGTAACCTGCTCCCAAGCGGCTGCGTCACCCGATTCTCTTATATTAACGGCGAGTTTAGAAAATTCAATAGAATCATGGCGTGCCGCGTATATAGACAGCAGTTTGACCAGCACTGGAACATTGTTCGGCGTTTTAAGCAGTGCTTCTTTGAGAATTTCTTCAGCTTGCTCGTCGCGGCCAAAGGTCAAGAACAAGTCCGCTTCGCTGATGGGGTCGACCTCGTCCGAGGGGGCAGCAACTGCTGCATTGGCAGGGGTGGGTGATGATTGATGAGTGAAATCGCCCGTTTCGGGAGAGGGGGCAACGGGGGCAGAGAAACGCCCCGTGCTATTTATGCCTTCTGATTCGTTAGCGTTGTGTTTTAGCTTTTTTTTTAAGCCTTTGCTGCCGCGTGATCTAGACCAGAGCAAACCCAATACCGCCAGTAATAATGCTACTCCCGCCAGCTGATAGAGTGGGTCTTCCAGCACCGCATTAATTATTTCGTCTAACAAAGAGGGCGGCTCTACCTCAGGCTCGGCCTGTACAGGAGGGACAATCTTGGGGGCGACTACTGCACTGGCAGCAGGGGCTTTAGATAATATTTCTAGTGGTGCAGGGGAGCCGTTTTCAGTACTTTCAGTATGGGCTGAGGCACTTGCTTGTGCGTCTTTAGCTTTTAATTCGGCTAATTTTTTCTCGGCCTGTAGCGTTTTTTCTAACAGTGCTTGGCGTTTATTGTTTTCTTGCAATGCTTTAGCTTTAGCAGTGGCATCTTCCTCGCGGTTGATTTTGCTGGCGGCGGATTTTGCAGCCTCATCTGTGTTTGCCTGCCCCCCGGGGGCTTCACCTTTGGAGAGGCGCACCACTTCTTTGGCTGCCTCTTTAGAGACAGGTGCTTTATCTGCGACTGTGGTACTCACCTTGCCAGAAACCTCTTGTTTGGCGGCTTGTTCTGCAACAGGCATAGATTGAGTAGCCGCCGCAAGTTGTTGGCGATAGGCATGCCAATCTGCTACTTGGGTGCGTATTTCATGCTTAGCTTGGCTCTGCGTAATTTCGTTAATCTCGGACAGATCTGGGATACGGATAACTTTTCCGACATTTAAACGGTTCATGTTTTTGCCGGAAAACGCACGGGCATTGGCTCGGTAAAGGGCTATCAGCATTCGTTCTAAGCTTACTTCTGGCGGTTTAACCTTTAACGCTAGCTTGGCTAAGGTGTCACCACGTTTGGTGAGAATAGGCGGTTCAGCAAGAGTTGTCGCCAGCTCTGGTACAAAGTCAGTTGCGGCGGCGGGCATTGCGGTGTCAGTGGGTTGCCCCTCTGTAGGGACAGCATCCGCAGTGAGTGCGGAAGGTGCTGTGTCACCTGTTCCTGCATCGCCCGTTGTCCCCATATCAGCGGCGAGCGGAACAACTGATATTTCTTCGGGTGCCAATACAGCAGCACTGATGGGTGCGACACTTTCTGTAGCCGCATCTTCGGCGGGAGCAACGTCAATAGGTAATGAGCTATCTGCCACCGGCATATCCATTACGCTAGGCTCGATGGGCATGACTGTTGGTGGCGTGGGTTGCTCCATCACATAGCCAGGTGGATCTAGCAAAAAGGTATATTCGCGCAGTAATTTACCGGAGGACCAAGTAATTTCAACTAAGAGGCTGATAAATGGCTCGTTAATGGGCTTGGTTGAGGTGATTTTAAGGACAGGTTGGCCGCTGACGGGATGTTCTTCAATCTGAAAAACAAGCATGGGCAAGCCGAATGGATAATCCATACCTGCTGTCTTGAATGCATCTGGAGTAGCCAAACGCGCCGACAGGCTGCTGGCCTCGGCCTTGTTGGCAGTCTCGATATCAACTTTGACTCGTAGCGGCTGACCCAGTGCTGACGCTACATTCGCGCCCCCCATCGTTACGGCTGTAGATAGGTCTGACAAGAGCAAGCCCACTAACAATGCAAGTACTGACCCTGAAGCTTTAAATGATGATGATTTCAACACGCACCCACCTTAGCGAATATTTTACACAAGTAACATAACATCATAGAGTTATCAGCACAAGCTAAAAGTACACTTTACATGCCGTCTAGGATATTTCCCCCAGATATTTCCCCCAATTTTTCACAGAAACAACTTTATAAATATTTCTCAATCAAAATCTCGGCAATTTGCACGCTATTCAAGGCTGCACCTTTGCGGACGTTATCGCTCACCACCCACATATTCAAACCATTTGGATGGGATATATCTTCGCGAATGCGCCCAACGAATGTTGCATCCTGCCCCTCTGCCTCCATCGGGGTGGGATAGCCGCCTAGCTCCCGCTTATCCATGACTTTTACGCCAGGTGCTTCTTCTAATAACGCGCGCGCAGCCTCTGCGGTAATTTTCTTTTTAGTCTCAATATGCACCGCTTCCGAGTGGCCATAAAACACAGGCACACGCACAGTGGTGGGATTCACCATCACGCTGTCGTCCTCTAAAATTTTACGGGTTTCCCACACCATTTTCATTTCTTCCTTGGTGTAGCCATTGTCCATAAACACATCAATTTGCGGCAATACATTAAACGCAATGCGCTTAGGATAAACCTCGGTGACCACATTTTGCTGGCTGAATAACGCACGAGTTTGCGCGGCTAACTCTTCAACGGCCTCTTTGCCCGTGCCCGATACCGCTTGATAAGTAGCGACGTTAATGCGCGTAATGCCGACCGCATCATAGATAGGCTTGAGCGCGACCAACATTTGTATGGTGGAGCAATTGGGGTTGGCAATAATGCCGCGATTTTTATATTGCGCGATAGCGTGCGGATTCACTTCCGGCACAACCAGCGGAATATCGTTGTCATATCGAAATTGCGACGTGTTGTCGATCACCACACAGCCTGCGGCTGCGGCGATGGGCGCGTATTTTTCCGACACGCTGGCACCCGCCGAAAACAGGCCAATTTGTGTTTGCGAAAAATCAAAACCTTCCACATCCAGCACGGTTATTTTCTCATTGCGAAACATAATAGTTGACCCTGCCGAACGGCTGGAAGCCAATAGAAATAATTTCCGCACGGGGAAATTGCGCTGCTCCAAAATGGCCAGCATCGCCTCGCCGACCACGCCAGTCGCGCCCAAAATGCATACATCGTATTGCTTGCTCATTATAATGCTCTCCAAAACTAAACTAATACTGAATCCGCAGATTACGCAGATTTCTGAAATGTGATTGATTTTTTACTCGGTGTCGCCTAACGAACAAACTCAACGGTGTCGACCCATGGTCGCCGTCGGCTGGAGTGCCTTGTTAGGTGCCACTACATGTGCCAGTGAGAAATAAACCAAGCCAATCAAAGTAGTACTTGAATGTAATTTTGTTCTCATGTTCGTCTATGCTTAAAAGTGTTACATCGGAGTGTTTATTGGTCGACATAACCTCAAAGCTGTTTATGATCTCGTTTACATTGCGGAGAATCTTTACCTTGTCGCCAGAATTCGCGAACAGGGAGTTACCAAGAACTTTGCCCGTCGTTCGATTAACACGGAAAACCTTTCCAATAACGGCAGGATCATGTTTTGAGACGTCTTCCAGGTGATCTGTCCCAGGTGCTTTATAAACGCCCTCCGCCACCTGACAGGAGAAGTCGTCCGACCAGGCCGATTGTGAGAGAGAAAAGAAGAACATAACAATTGCGAGGGTAAGTTTATTTTTCATTTTGGCACCTAACTCAATTTATAACTGAATCTGCGTAATCTGCGGATAATTTTTTTCGGAATAACTCCTCCGAAAAAAATCCTAAAACGCCGCAACCACCGCATCGCCCATTTCATTTGTGCCAATTTTTGCCATACCAACCTCGGCAATATCCGCAGTACGAGCGCCACTTTGCAGCGTTTTACGCACGGCATTTTCTATGCGCTGCGCCACGTCTTCTTGCGCGAAGGTATGGCGCATCATCATCGCCACCGACAAAATCGTCGCCAGCGGATTGGCAATATTTTTTCCCGCAATGTCCGGCGCAGAGCCGTGACACGGCTCATACAATCCCTTGTTGTTGGCATCCAGCGAAGCCGAGGGCAACATGCCTATCGAGCCAGTCAACATGGACGCTTCATCCGACAAAATATCACCAAAAATATTGCCCGTGACGATCACATCAAATTGCTTGGGCGCGCGCACCAACTGCATCGCCGCGTTATCCACATACATGTGCGACAGCGCAACATCGGGATAAGCCAACGCAACCTCGGTCACAATTTCGCGCCACAACATACTGGTATCCAGCACGTTGGCTTTGTCTACCGAGCACACTTTTTTAGCGCGTTTCATGGCGATTTGAAAACCGACATGCGCGATGCGCCGGATTTCAGATTCGCTATACAGCATGGTATCAAACCCTTGCCGCTCGCCGTTTTCTAAAATACGCACGCCGCGTGGCTGACCAAAATAAATATCGCCTGTTAGCTCGCGCAAAATCATAATATCCAAGCCCGACACCACTTCGGGACGCAGGGTAGAGCAGTTGGCTAATTCAGGATATAAAATCGCCGGACGCAAATTAGCAAACAAACCCAGCTCCTTGCGGATACGCAACAAGCCTTGCTCTGGGCGCAGCGGTCGCGCGAGTTTGTCGTACTGATACCCGCCCACCGCGCCTAATAAAACCGCATCTGCCTGCTGTGCAATTTTTAGTGTAGCAGCGGGTAGTGGATCACCTTCAGCATCGTAACCCGCACCGCCGATGTGACCGTGTTCCAATTCAATTTTCAAGCCATTACGACGCAAGGCTTCCAACACTTTGCTGGCTTGTGCCACGATTTCAGGGCCGATGCCGTCACCCGGTAAGACTGCGATTTTCATAACACTATGCTCTTTATGTAAACAACCGATTATGTAAACAACCAAGGTTGCTGATTTTTGCGCTGCTGCTCAAAATTTTTAATTTCTGCTACGTGTTGCAAGGTTAGTCCTATGTCATCCAAACCATTCAGCAAACAATTTTTGCGGAAGGCATCCACTTCAAACTTAAATACTTTTCCATCTGGTGTAACGACCTGTTGCTGTGGCAAATCTATTTTTAATTGATAGCCCGGATTAGCAAGCACGGCTTGGAATAATTCCTCCACGCTGGTGGCGTTCAACACGATGGGCAGCAAACCATTTTTAAAACAATTGTTGCTGAAAATATCCGCAAAACTCACCGCGATGATGGCGCGAAAACCGTAGCCCTCAATCGCCCAAGGCGCATGTTCACGCGACGAACCGCAACCGAAATTTTCGCGCGTCAATAAAATTTGCGCGCCTTGATAGCGCGGTTGATTCAACACAAAATCTGGATTCAGTGGCCGCTTAGAATTATCCCGCCCCGGCTCACCGTGATCCAGATAACGCCATTCATCAAACAAATTTGACCCGAAGCCTGTACGCTTGATCGACTTCAAAAATTGTTTAGGGATAATCGCGTCGGTGTCCACATTGGCTCTGTCCAACGGTGCGACCACGCCTTCTACTATTGTAAATTTACGCATAATTTTATGGGCATCTCTAAAAATCTAGATTTCATCTCAACTGCTGTGTTGTGGAATTTTTTATTGCTAACATATCAAACATATGCGGCGCGGCAAAAAAATTCCACGCCTTGCATTTGAGCGAACTCTGAATTTTTAGAGACACCCTTGGTTTGGATCACAATTAGGTTTCTAATTACAACTGACTGACATCTACAAAGTGCCCCGCAATCGCCGCCGCCGCCGCCATTTCTGGGCTGACCAAATGCGTGCGCCCACCCTGCCCTTGTCGCCCTTCAAAGTTGCGGTTAGAAGTGGAAGCGCATCGCTCGCCGGGGGACAACCGGTCATCGTTCATGGCTAGACACATCGAGCATCCAGGCTCGCGCCACTCGAAACCCGCATCCAAAAATATTTGATTCAAGCCTTCTTGCTCAGCCTGTTTTTTAACCAAACCCGAACCCGGCACCACCATCGCTAATTTCACATTCGCGGCAATGTGTTTACCTTGTACGACATGCGCGGCGGCGCGTAAATCTTCGATGCGCGCATTGGTGCACGAGCCGATAAACACTTTGTCAATTTTAATATCTTCAATTTTTGTGTCCGGCTGCAAGCCCATATATTTCAACGCCAACTCAATGCTGCCGCGCTTGACTGGATCACTCTCGCGCTGTGGATCGGGTACTTTGCCATTCACCGCCACCACCATTTCTGGCGACGTACCCCAAGTTACTTGCGGTTTAATCGTCGCGGCATCCATCTCAATGACTTGGTCAAACTTAGCCGCAGCGTCACTGTGCAAAGTGCGCCAATACTCGGTTGCGTGATTCCACATATCACCCTTGGGCGCAAAAGGTCGGCCTTGCAAATAATTAATCGTCGTGTCATCCACCGCGATCATGCCTGCGCGCGCGCCCGCTTCTATCGCCATATTGCATACTGTCATACGGCCTTCCATCGACAAGGCGCGAATTGTGCTGCCCGCAAACTCAATAGCATAGCCCGTGCCACCCGCCGTGCCAATTTTTCCGATGACGGACAGCACCAAATCTTTCGCGGTAACACCGCGCCCTAACTTACCCTCGATTTTAATTTGCATCGCCTTGGCTTTTTTCATCAGCAAGCATTGCGTGGCCATTACATGCTCAACTTCGGATGTGCCAATACCAAACGCCAAAGCCGCAAACGCGCCATGCGTGCTGGTGTGCGAGTCACCACACACCACGGTCATACCCGGCAAAGTTGCCCCTTGCTCCGGACCAATAACATGCACGATACCCTGACGCACGTCGGACATTTTAAATTCTTGAATGCCCAAATCATCGCAATTGCTATCCAGCGTATCCACCTGCAAGCGTGAAATAGGATCAGTAATGCCGCCTGCACGACTGGTCGTCGGCACATTATGATCGGCCACCGCCAACATCGAGCCGATGCGCCATGGGCGGCGACCCGCCAGACGCAAGCCTTCAAAAGCCTGCGGGCTGGTTACCTCGTGCACCAAATGACGGTCGATATAAATCAACGCCGTGCCATCCGCCTCGGCGCGCACCAAGTGGCTACTCCATAATTTATCGTAAAGCGTTTGTGCGTTCATGTTGGTTCCAGTTTTCATGCGTGCTGCTGTTTGCTGCTTTTTTAGAGTCGGCGATTATGCCACAGATGGCGTAAGACGCGCCACGGGCGCGCAGAGGGCAGAATCGTAACATCATACCCGTCGCAGCTTCCACCCCATTAACACCAGGGCCAATACTGCCACTGCCGCGCTGCACGAATACAGCACGCTTGCGCCCCAATATTGCCAGATCGGCCCGCTTAAAAATCCGCCCACCATGCCGCCCGCGCCATAGGTTAGGCTGCCGAAAAGTGCTTGGCCTTTTGATTGATGTCGCCCTTGAAAAAAATGGTGAATCATTGCCACTGCTGCTGCGTGAAACGCGCCAAAAGTGGCGGCGTGTAAAACCTGCGCGAACAAAATATGTGGCAGCGAATCCACATACCAAGCAATCAAAATAAAGCGCAGCACCGCGCAGACAAAGCTCACCATTAAAATCTGCGCCAGATTAACGTGGCGCAGCAGCCACGGCATGGCGAAAAACACGCCGATTTCACATACCACCCCCAGTGCCCACAGCATGCCCACCGCGCTTTTCGCATAGCCATGTTCGACCAAATAAATGGAATAAAAAGTGTAGTACGGCCCATGTGCCACGGCCATTAAAAAGCACGCGCCAAACAAAGCCAGCACCTGCGGTTGCGTGACGATGCGCGCCACAGACTGACTATCCGTGTGATGCGCGACCACCACCGTCGGCGGAATTTGTCGCGAAAAAATGACGATGCCGAGCTTGATAACCAGTCCCGCCCACAATATCCACGCGATAGCGATGTGGTCAAACGCATAGCCCAAGCCCAACACCGCGAGAATAAATCCGACCGAACCCCATGAGCGTATGCGCCCGTAGCGCGCGCTGTGCTTGCCGAGATAGGTCAGCGTGGTGGCCTCCACCAGCGGCATAGACGCGCTCCAGAAAAATCCCATCAGCGCGAGCACCAGCAGCAAACTATAAAACTCCGTGGTGAAAAACACGCCTACATAACTCAACGCGCCGCCGAATGCCGCCAGTTGCACCACCAGCGAACGCTTGCCGGTATGGTCGGCCAGCCAGCCCCACAGCCCCGGCGAAATCGTTCGCATCAAGGGATGCACGGATAATAAAACCGCAATTTGCACCGCATCAAAATGGATGGATTGCAGGTACAAACTCCAGTACGGCGCGAACATACCAACGAAAGCGAAGTAGAAAAAATAAAATCCGGCGATGCGCCAGTGATAGTTTTTGTTGGAGGGAGACATGGCAGTTGCTAGAAAAAAGCGGCACATCGAATTGATAGGCGCGATGGTATTTTACATGGAGAACGCAGCATCACGCCGAAACGTCAGACTTGACGGCAAATGCGGGTTGATACGTTATTGCGCGAAAAATGCGTATGGCGATGTAATGTGAAGTTGTCAGCGCGAATTTACAATTTTGCCATGCTTAAGCTGACAACTGCGCTGTCTTTGGGTCGTAGATCACATCTGTAATTGACCCATCCCGAATGCGCTGAACAGCTTCATCAATCACATGAAGCGGTACTAGAAACCATTCTCTCGGCTTCACCGGATGGCCGAAGCGGTCTTCGATGGTCAAGTCGATCTGTGCCGCACCGAACAAGCGGTGGAAGATATTTTCTAGCCTGATGCGGTTCAGGTTATGGAGCTTGTAGGTGGCGACCACCTCCACGCCAGCCAACAGATAGGTGGCATCCTTTTCTGCGCCTGCGATGCGGGTCCCCACCTTGCCACCGGTCACGCCGATTTTGTGGATTAGCTCGCGGTGCTCGGCGACGAATGGATGGTTGGACAGGCTGCGCAGCACATAGATAGTTCCAGTTTCAATATCGTCAGGTTCTGGCGCATCACCAAACAGCGGCCCCATGTTGGTGCCAGTCAACATGCGAGCGTTTTCGTCTTTGTAGAGTGCGCGCTGTAGCGAACGCATTAACAATTTGCTTTCAGTACCGTTTGAGAAAATAACACGCAGACGCGCATCTGGTTCGTTGTTGCCCGTGCGAAACAGGTCACCCTGCTCGGCCACATAAGCGAACAAACCACCCAAGATAAAAAAATTGCCCACCTTAAAATTGGAGTCACGCCCAAACTGACGGGACTGGCGAACGCCCGCCTTTAACTCGCGCTCCGCCTGCTCAAATAGCGGTTGGTACTTGTCAAAATCCGCGCACGGCATACGGTCGGCGATTTCCTCGGCTGCACGTTTTTCAACGCTAGAGCGTACATGACGCAGCACGGTGATGTCGTTATGGTCAGCGGGTTTGTCGCCCACATCCATGCCCATTCCCAACTCGGCCAGCAAGGCATCTTCATCCAAGTCATCCACATCGGTCGAGGCCGTTGCACTCCCCGCCAATAGGCTTGGGCTATCCAGCCCAGCCAGCAAGGTTTGCGCTTCCGGCAACTTGCGTAGCTGATCAAGACGCACGGCATACAGGCGTTCAAAAATGTCATGGCTTTCACCATGCAATGGGGCGCGTCCGTGCGCTTGATGAAATCGCAGGATGTCCTCAAAGCCAGCAATGATGCGCTCCTCGCGCGGAGTTCGGCTGGATGCTTTGAGTGGGGTGACTTCAATGCCAAGATCAGCGAGCAGTTCGTCTTCGTCAATTTCATCCATTACTTGCCCCACTTTGTTTTGTGGCCAATTCCTGTGCCTTGTAACGCGCAAAAGCGGCCATGCCCTCAGCCATAAGTTTCTCCCAAGCGTCAGCGGAATTGATGTCTGGTAAGCGGCCTCGTTCCCTCTTGAAAGTTCTAGCTCGATCGGCAAGTTCAACTGCCTTATCTCGCGGCATATTCACCTTTTTTATGGCAATGCTGTCCTGCACTTGGCGCAGCGATTTCTCATCCATCGCTTTTGCCAGCACGGCATAGGCCGCATCGAATGGGTTAATGCGGTCGATCAAATCAATATCCAAGTCGCGCACATTGATAAACTTGCGCACCCCATCTAACAAGGCTGTATTGCCTTGCACCGTGCCGTTGTTGGTGCCGCCACCATTCGCATCTGCTTGAGCCAACGCCAACTTGGCCTGTTGGGTGATATTCATGACGGCAACGGCGTGCTGCCGGATGGCTTCTTGGTCAATAACGCTTAAGTCCGGGTAACGCTCGCGCACAATCTTGCCCATGTGCAACTGCGTCAGTTCTTCGGGCAGGGTGTTTTCTTTGTCGAACAAGCCGCGCTCCAACACAGTTTTGTCCTGCAAAAAACTGGTGACGACCTCATTCAAATCCTCCTTGCAGATGCGCGTAGCCTCTGGGCTTTGCGGCGTTACCAGCCCGTTGATCTCGACGTGAATCTGACCGGTGTCTTGGTTCACGCCCATGTTGTGTCCACCGTCCTTGTAGCCATTTTCACCGTAATCGAAACCTTCTTTTGGCCCAGCGTTTTTGGGCGTGAATTCGTAGCGGGGGCTAAGCACCTGTTCCATCAGCAGGCTGGCGGAAATGGCTTTCAGCATGTCGTTCACCGCCTCGGCCACGGCGGCTTGTTCCGCCGCAGGTTCGGCGATCAAGTTGGTGAAACGCGACCGTTCCTTACCCTCGGCATCGCGGGTAGCGCGACCAATGATTTGCACAATTTCGGTCAAGCTGCTGCGGTAGCCGATGGTCAGCGCGTGTTCGCACCAGATCCAATCGAAGCCCTCTTTCGCCATACCCAGCGCGATGATGATGTCCACGTGGTCACGGTTTTGCTTCTGCGCCGGGTCTTTCAGCGCGGTCAGCACGCGAGAACGCCTGGCTGGATCGCTGTCATCCACCAAATCCGCCACTTTCAACACGCGGCCACCGCTGGTTTTAATCAGATGGAAACCAGTGACCGGGTCAACGCGATCCCATTCGCCCAAACCGTGCATGATTTCGTTCACCTCGCGCTCCTTGTCTTTGAGGCTTTCGCGGGCATTCACATTGGGGATATGGACGATGGTTTTCAACGCCGGGTTCAACACTTTGGTGACGGCATCAACATAAGCCCCCGTGTAGAAAAAGTAGCCGATGTCCAGCGATTTGAGCCATTGGTAACCGTTGAGCTGCTCGTAGTAGGTGTACGTGACCGTCTCGAATTTAGCTTCATCCACCGGCCCCAACACGGCCACGCTGTCACCGCGAAAATAAGAACCCGTCATCGCTACCAGATGCACCTTGTCGCGAGTGATGAACGCGCCCAACTGGCTGCCCAACACATTGTCCGGGTTGCTGGAAACATGGTGAAACTCGTCAACAGCGATTAAGCGGTTGTCGAACGCTTCAATACCCAACTCTTCCACCGCAAAGCGGAAGGTGGCATGGGTGCAGACCAGCGTCTTGTCGGCACTTTCCAAAAATTTGCGTACAGCACCCACCTTAGATTTGGCTATGCGCGGCTCATCCACGCCGGGGGCATTGCACAAGTTCCACTGCGGGGCGACCTGCCAATCCCAGTAAAAACCGTACTGGCTCAGTGGTTCATCGGCAAAGCTGCCACCAATGGAACGCTCCGGCACCACCACAATCGCCTGCCGCAAGCCCTGATTATTCAGCTTATCCAGCGCGATAAACATCAACGCACGCGATTTGCCCGATGCGGGTGGCGATTTGATCAACAGGTATTGCTCGCCGCGCTTGGCGTAGGCACGTTCCTGCATGGCGCGCATCCCCAGCGCGTTGGCGCGGCTGGATGCACCGGTGCGTGCCGTGGTGATGGATACCGACGGCACGGTGTAGGTGTTGGTCGGGTTGGTGGAGGTCATGGCATCTTTCCTGATGGAATTGTTTATTAATAGTGCAAGCACCTCTTGCATAAAGTTTTTTGTTTTTTCTTCGGAGCGTATGACGGATTTTGGCATCGGAGAATCAAAACCCGTTCAAAACCTCCCTGGCGCTCATAGCGGCACATCAAATTTTGTGGAGCATGTATGCACAACAAAATCATTAGTAGAGTCCATGTTGCGTTTCGCACTCCAGTAACGAGTTTTCAGAGTGTTCAGGCTCTATAAAATTGTTCATAGCACCTCTCGGCCTTCGGCTAAGTTGATCAACCGAGGAAAACACAGCGTGGCTGGTCGTCTGCCACTGCCGGGTTGCAACTCCCGCAGAATGCCCGACTCTTTCATCTGTCGCAACAGCCCGGGCGTCGTCTTCTCGTGAATGCCAAATTCTTTGAAAAGCTGTTGAGCCAGATCAGACGAGCGGAAAACAGGCTTACTGAATATGGCATCCAGCACATGCACCGTGTACTGCGAGTGCGTGGCTGCCTGAATGGCCAACTTCATCTCTTCGTACAACGCTTGAATGGCCGTCACGCGAATGCTGTTCTGCCCAGCCTGAGTGATGATGGCCTGCAGAAAAAAGGCGATCCAGCCGTTCCAGTCGCCTTCGACCGAAATGGCCTTGAGCCGCTGGTAATATTCCTCCCGATGGCTCTCCAGATACTCGGAAAGATAGAACATCGGCTGAGATAAAGCGCGCTTCTGGTACAAAAACAGCGGAATCAAAATGCGGCCAATCCGGCCATTGCCATCCTTGAATGGATGCAACAACTCAAACTGCGCGTGCACCACCGCCGTTTGCAGCAGAAAATCGACATCATCGCTGTCCAGATACCTCTCCCACGCCTGCAAGTGGTCGAGCAATTGATGCGGATTGGGAGGAACAAACGTCGCCTGCTCCATCGTGCAGCCGTGTTTGCCGATCCAATTCTGATGCCGCCTGAACTCACCCGGTGTCTTGTCCTGACCGCGCACGCTACTCATCAAAATACGGTGCAACTCGCGCACAAAACCCAAACGAACGGGGTAATCCTGCAAGTGCTCGCGCGCAGCGTATAAGGCGCGGCGGTAGTTAGATATTTCCTGAATATCCTCGTATTTTTCGCCTTGTTTGATAAGCCCGGCTTCCTGTTCCAGCACCTCATCCACGGTGGCCTGTGTGCCCTCTATTTTGGACGACAAAACGGCCTCTTGTGTCGTCAGCGGCGATAGCATGACCGCAGGGTTGGGGATCCCTTGCAGCAGGCCATCGTAACGCGCTAACGCCGCGTTGGCCTGCCCCACCAAAGGCAAAAGGCGGCGAAAATCCAGGTCGGGCAGGGGCAGTGCGTTGGGTATGTACGGTTGCATAGGTAGCTCCTCAGAGACAGTTATCGGCAATGCCTGGTGGCATGGACTGATGCTTCATACTCTCTTCTCCTTTGTCGTTTTCTTTGCGGGCGCTTTCTTGGCCGCTGCCGTCATTTTCGTATAAAGCTCAAACAGTTTTTCCAGCCGCTCGGTATCGTTCTTGAAGCGGCGGCCGATGTAGATGCGCTCCAGCACCTCATCGTTGCGCTCGTGGGCGCGGCGCAGGTTCTCCGGCATAGCGTCCGGGTCGTACAGGTCGGCGATGGTGGCGGGGAAATGCGCCTCGCGGGCCAGCAGGATGTTTTCGGCGCAGGCGATCAGGTCGGTCTTGTTCTGCTCGGTGAGCAGGGGCACGGGGAAGGTGTTCCAGCCGAGGGTGTTGGAATAGCGGTAATCCGTTTTAATTTTCCCGCAAACCGTTGCGACCCAGACCAAGTGCAATCGCGATCCATAAATCGCAATCTCATACGATTTGAAGTCCGGTAATGAAATCGCACTGTCGCCAATTACCGTTGTCTCGCCGTCAATGAGATCGAACGGAAGATACGGCCTGTCCTCCGCGCTATGGCGAGGAATCAATAATGATCTTCCTTTCGAATGGCGAATTTCGCCAAACAAGTAAGGCGTCATTGCGAGATCATTTGTAGTTTCGCGGTCGCTCTTTCGCCGATGCTCCTTGACTATGTCCAACCGACGCCTAATCGGTTCGATGGCCGCAGCTTCAATATGGTTGTTTTCCGTAATCCAGAGGCAATAGCGAAGCCCTCCGTGAATCGAGTCTCTGGTGCCGAGGAATTTTTTAACAAACGGGGCAGAATCCGGATGCTCACTCAGTAAATCGCGTGCTTCATCAGTAAATAAGAGAAGACCACCATTGTCGTTTGGCATTGAGCCATTGGTCATTTCCGTGAGCGCGGACAAGGGGCGCGATGCTGGTGCGACGATGGTTGCTTGATCCGGCACTAGGTACGGTCCAATGTATTGGCACACTTTTGACGTGTCTTCGTCAAAGATGAGTTTTGTCTGATTGGATTTTTTTGCTAGCCCAATAATGGAAACGGTTACGGCAGCTTTCTTGGATGCCAAATTGGTCCACTTGAATGAAGGCCGCGCAAATGAAATTTCGAGGTTGTCGACAAGAAAAGCGGGCCAGTAGAGTGAAACCTGCCGTCCTTGATTGATACTATTTGTCGTAACGAATGCCGCTTTAGCGCTAGTCCTAACTATATAGTCGTGAGCAAGAATGAACCAACCGGAAACATAATCTGCCGATTTTGTGGACTTGATTCGCTCTGAGAAAGCAACCTGAAGATCCTTCTTTTGTCCCGGCGTTTGGTCTTGACTTCCCTTGTATGGCGGGTTACCACAAATATATGTTTCACCGCCTTCGTTCTCGAAGTCGATTTCCGTCTGGTGGAGCGGCGTTGTGAACAAATCATCTGCGACCACCTTTACACCCGTGCCCGTCGGCGGGCAGACACTCAACCAGTCCAACCGCAGCGCATTGCCGCAAACAATCCAGTTTTGCGCATCCAGCGGCAGAAACTCCGCCAGCGCATCCTTTTGCCCGCGATACAGCACGTCGCACTGGAACTCGGCAATGATGAGCGCCAAGCGTGCAATCTCTGCCGGAAAGTCGCGCAGCTCGATGCCGCGGAAGTTGGTCAGCGGAATCTCGCTGCCCAAATGCGGCTCGCCCCGGCGGCGGTTGATTTCCGCCTCGATCTCGCGCATTTGTTTGTAGGCGATCACCAGAAAGTTGCCCGAGCCGCAGGCCGGGTCGAACACGCGGATGCGCGCCATGCGTTTGCGCAGGTTCAACAGCTTGATCTTGTTATCGCCCGCCTCATTCAACTGTGCGCGCAGGTCATCCAGAAACAAGGGGTTCAACACCTTGAGGATGTTGGGCACGCTGGTATAGTGCATACCCAATGCGCCGCGCTCTTCGTCGTCGGCCACGGCCTGGATCATGCTGCCGAAGATGTCGGGGTTGATCTCGCGCCATTTGAGGCTGCCCGCATGCAGCAGGTAAGTGCGCGCCATGCGCGTGAAGCGTGGCACGCTGCTCGCACCTGAAAACAAGCCTCCATTCACATAAGGGAACTGGTCGGCCCAACTTGGCAAACGGGGTTGGGCGGTGCTGCGCTCGTCGGGCTTGGTCTTGATGTTCATGGCGCGGAAAATTTCGGACAGCACCGCATGGGTGTTGCTGCCATCGCGCGCGCTCATTTGCTCTACGGTGTGGGTGAACAGGCCCTCGCCATTGAAGATGTCGGTGTCTTCGGCAAAGAAACAAAAGATCAAACGCGACATGAAGTGGTTCATGTCGTGGCGGCGTTCGGCTGTAGCCCAGTCCGGGTTTTCGCGCAGCAGCTCGACGTAGAGCTTGTTGAGCCGCCCGGTGGCACGCACGTCGATGGGGTTGTCCCTGATCTCCTTGATGGTGGAGATGCCCGCCAGCGGCAGGAAGAAGCCAAAGTGGTTGGGGAAGTCGGGGTAGGTGCAGGCGATGGTTTCGCCGCTAGCGATTTCTTCGGCTTCAAGCGTCACCCCGTCGGTGGCGAGGATAAATTTGGCGCGGGCTTTTGTGGTGGCGGGGCTGGCACGCAATGCCTTGAGGGTGTCGCCCACGGTGTCGCCGTTGCTGTCTGGCTGATGCACGGCGATATGGATGTTGTTGCGCTGGAGCACACCACCGGACACATCCGAAGCATTGTTGTTGCCTGACCGCAGACGCTTGATCGCCGTGTCTTTATTGCCGAATGCGGCTAGAAACGCGAACGGAAACTCAGCCGAATCGAAAGGCTGAAGGGCGAGTTCTGATATAGCACCTTCAATTTCTACTGCATTCATCTGGCAAATAAACCTGTGTAATTTCCCCCGCGCGCATCCGGCTGAGAAGCCGTGATTGAAGTGGCACTGCGGGTGCATCGTTGTATTGTAAATGGTTATGTGTATGGCCGCGTAGTGTTCTGGCTGATCTGTCATGGTGTCAGCAACAAAAACGCGCAGCTATATCGCGCCGCTCACCAACAAATCTCAGCCGCTCGGCTGTCGGTTTGGCGTGAAATTTAAAGGTAAGTCTGCGCGCATTTTGCTCGACCAATTACGCTCGGTCGATAAACGTCGCCTAGCGGGAAAAATGGGCGAAATTGATGCGGCGAAGTGGCACCCGATTTTACTGGAGATGTTGGCGTAAAATGCAGTGCTAAGATGCCGACTAAATTTTTACACACTCGTATTCCATGCACACGCTAAAAAACAAAACCATTTTTATCACGGGCGCGACACGCGGCATCGGGCGGGAGATTGCTCTACGTTGTGCGCGTGAGGGTGCGAATGTGGTGATCACGGGCAAAACTGCCGAGGCGCACCGCACGCTGCCCGGCACGATACACAGCGTGGCGGCAGAGGTCATCGCGGCGGGTGGCAAAGCCTTGCCGATTCAACTGGACGTGCGGGATGAGGCGGCGATTGCCCAAGCCGTGGCGCAGGCGGTGGCAGTGTTTGGCGGCATTGATGTGCTGGTGAATAACGCCAGCGCGATTCAATTAACCGATACGCAACACACCGCTATGCGGCATTTTGATTTGATGTGGAGCGTGAATGCGCGCGCGACTTTTGCGTGTTCGCAAGCCTGCATTCCGCATTTGCAACAAGCCGCGCAGGCACGTGGCAGCGCGCATATTCTCACGCTTTCGCCACCGATCAACCTTGATCCAAAATGGTTTAAAGCGCACACCGCGTACACGCTTTCAAAATACGGCATGAGTTTATGCACGCTGGGCATCGCGGCGGAGTTGGCGGGTAACGAGTCTACGCGCGGCATTGCGGTTAACTCATTATGGCCACGCACGACCATTGCCACCGCCGCCATCGCGGTAAATTTCCCGCCTGAAATTATGCAAGCCAGCCGCAAAGCCTCAATTATGGCGGATGCGGCGCATGTTATTTTTACGCGGGATAATCGCAAGCAACATGCCACCGGCAATTTTTATATTGACGAAG
>Ga0209824_10000814_pt1 | contig 18911 bp, 13 predicted proteins | sample VDWuncwatermetaG_FD_184124 | JGI IMG/M metagenome (GOLD analysis project Ga0209824, IMG submission 184124) | Wastewater microbial communities from Netherlands to study Microbial Dark Matter (Phase II) - VDW unchlorinated drinking water (SPAdes)... ... | reverse complement strand
ACATCGCTGTCCCATGCGGTCCCAACGAGAGCTGCGTGGAGCGACCATGGCGGCGGCGGTCAGGCACCCGGCAAGACTGTGTGAAACGGTTGTTCCCGTCGCTGCGATTCCCAGCGCCAAGAGCACCCAACTCGTCACTCGGGGCCGGGGCAATGCGGCAGCGCCGTATGCCGCCAGGAGGGGAAGGCCCATCGTCAAATAGTTCGCCAAGAAGGTTGGGGTGAGCAACATCGCTTTGACCCGTACCACACGTCCGACGTTCGGCACATCCATGGCCACGGCCAACTGTTCCGGGATATGCCCAGACCAGATCGCGTAGACCCACACCCCGAGGGCGATGATCACCGTCACGCCCACGATGAGCGCAAACAGTCGGGCAAGACGATCCCAGGTCTTCGGCTCAGACACCCATTGGACAATTGTGAACGCCAGACACGCGAGGTATACGGTTTTCGCCAACTCGAGGAATGATGCGGACGTATGCGTTGTCTGTGCAAACGATGGCAGCGACAGGCACACGTACACGGCCGCCCAGACGAGAAGGAAGTGGTGGCGCCGCCGCCAAATTCCCGCAGCGGTTGCACTCAGAAGGAAACTGACCGCCGCGAGGTCAGACCACTGGAAATTCAGATTGGCGGGTCCGACGGTGGCGCTCACGGGCACCAAGATCACAAACACGGTGAGGCAACGCTGAGCCCACCGCTGCCAGCGCCCCGGGCTGGCTACCTTCATCCGACGTTCATCTTCCCCGTGAGGCCATCGGACGCCAGGGGAATCGCTTGTGCGGACGCTTCGACCCGCTCCCGCCACTACAACCATCCTCTCCACCAGTAGATCAAGATCCCCGCGTACTCATGCAAGATGCCGACCATCTGCTCAAGATTCGCCCCACGCTCGTGCGCATAGAACTGACTTGATGGAACAGGTGCTGGGATCACCGTCACGGACGGGGCTGCCTTCCGGAACGTCCACACCGCACGGCGCATATGGTAGGGCGTGCTCACCAAAAGGATAGAGTGCCACCCGTGCTCTTCAAGGATCGCTTTGACAAACGTAACGTTCTCAGACGTGTTCCTGGCCTTGGTCTCGAGAATGACGGCGGAGGCGGGCACCCCGTGCGCCACTGCCAACTCCCTCATCACCTCGGCCTCTTGGAATGCAAACGTGAACCCCGATGAAAAAATGACCCAGGGAGCCATGCCCTCACGGTACAGATCAACTGCTTGTTTCACCCGTTCCTGGTATCCACCGCCCGCCTTCCCTGACTCACCGACGCCCCCGGCGAACACTACAATGGCGTCGGCAGAGCGTGGCGGGGCTGCGACGCGCAGCGGTTCCGCCACCCACCAGATGAAGGGGGTTTGGAAGAGCACGAGATACGCCATCGCCACTCCAGTAACGGTTCGGATGAGCCGGTGGCGGGCCGCACGGTAGACCCGATGTAGGAGCTCCTGCCACCGTCGCTCCGTCGCTCGGCGCGTAGACAGACTCTGCTCGATGAGGGCTGACATCCGAGCGATTCTGTTCTCCCAGCTGTTCTGTCTCGCAATCTCGATCCGGCGTTTCGACAACAGGGCGGAATCTTCTCGAACCGCCGTCTCAATCGCTTGCACGAACTCATCGACATTCCGCGCGACCGCAACGACCTGTTCATGCTCAGCGTTGAAACGCGTCACCTCAGGCAGTGCTGTCGCGACAACGGGGATCCCCATCGCAAGGTACTCGTTTAACTTCGTGGGATAGACGTGCGCCGTGTACTCGCTGAGGCGATAGGGCACCATCCCTACATCAAAGCCTTTCGTGTAGCGTGGCACGTCGTCATGGAGTTTTCGGCCCAAGAGATGCACGTTAGGGCACTGCAGGAGTCGGCTGAGGTCGGTTTGCGCTGGGCCGACCAGCGCGAAGCTGGCTTGGGGGAGCCGTTGGGCCGCCGCGACCAGCAGGTCCTGGTCAATCCATTGATGCAATCCGCCCACGTAACCAACCACGGGCTTGGGTAAGTCACGCAGCTCCGCGGGCACCTCATCCGGACGATTCCGGACGTCCTCAAATTTCTTGAATTGAACGCCAAACGGAAATAGGTGGACGCGGTCGCTGAATTGTGCAGCCCGTACGCGGAGCTTTTCCGACGTCACAAAGGTGAGGGTCGCCCGGCGAAAGAGCTGTGTTTCGCTCTTGGTAATCCGACGCGCGGCCCGAGAACTCGACGAGAGATCGTCAATACAGTAGTACACGACGACCTCAGGATCCAGTGCACGGATGAGGTCACAGGCCAACGGTGTGGGCAGGAATGACCAGACGATGGATGGGCGAAAGGCCACGGCATGCATCCAGCGCTGGAGCGCTGTGGTGAGCAGCGCCCGGTTGATCCACCGGGCGACGCGCGAATACGGGAACGGGAGCACCAACGGGGCATAGACGAACAGCCGGTCGCGCTCCTGTCGAAATCCTTTGACCCCGCGCAACCAGTTACGGATCCGCTGCCGCAGTCGCGGCAAATCGCGAAAGTTGGGCGTCCGGACGCCGGTGTTCTCAATGAACAGGACGCGGTTTCCCTCCTGTGCCAGGGTCGCCATGATCTCCTGATGGCCTTGCCAGATAAAGTCCCAATCGATGGATGAGATACAAATGATATCTTCGTTGTGAAGCATCACGCAGTGTGGCGTCTCTTTGGTTGTTCGCTGAACGAACCCTGCCTCTGTCTCTTGCTCAGGGAGTTCCACAGCCTTATGGGACTTCGCGCTGCAGCCCGCTGAGCACATCCTGGACTGCGCCCTGCCACTGGTGCCACGCACCGAATTTCTCGATCAAGAGACGCTTCCCTTCTCCGGGTGCCTGGAGTCCCATGGCTTCCATGTCAGCATCCACCATGATCTGGACCAGCTCCCTAAATTTGATTCGGGGTGACCAGCCGAGCGCCCGGCGCGCCTTTCCTGCGTCGGCGACCAACTCGGGTGTCTCGACCGGTCGGAAGTACCGCGGGTCAACCACGACGTGTCGCCGCCAGTCAAGATCCACATAGGCGAACGCCGCCTCGATGAATTCTTGGACGGTGTGGGCTTCGCCGGTCCCGATGACGTAATCTTCAGGATGATCCTGCTGGAGCATCCGCCACATCGCTTCCACGTATTCCGGCGCATAGCCCCAATCCCGCTTCGCGTTGAGATTGCCAACGTAGAGCTTGTCCTGCTTCCCCGAGAGGATGTGGCTGATCCCTCGGCTGATCTTGCGGGTGATAAAGGTTTCTCCACGCCGCGGGCTCTCGTGGTTGAACAGGATGCCGTTGCAGGTGAACAGTTTGTACCCTTCTCGATAGATGGTCGTGAGCCAAAAGGCGTAGGCTTTTGCCGCCGCGTAGGGGTTGCACGGCCGGAACGGTGTCCGCTCATGTTGTGGGGGGGGGCTGCTGCCGAACATCTCCGAGCTGGCCGAATGATAAAAGCGGGTTTTGATGCCGCTGTGGCGGATGGCCTCCAAGAGCCGCGTGGTGCCAAGCCCTGTCACTGCCCCGGTGTACTCCGGCATCTGAAAACTGACCTTGACCTGGCTCTGCGCGGCCAGATGGTAGATTTCGTCGGGTTTGACGTTGTAGATGAGCCCCGGCAATTGCTCCGAGTTCACCAGGTCCCCGTAGGAAAGGAAGAGGCGCCTGTCGGGGGTATGCGGGTCCTGAAAGATGTGGTCAATCCGCTGCGTGTTGAAGGTGCTGGCCCGACGGATCATGCCGTGCACCTCATAGCCTTTGGAGAGCAAGAGCTCGGCCAGGTACGACCCATCCTGGCCGGTCACACCTGTAATGAGCGCGCGCTTCGTCACGTGGTGCCCTCCATTCTTCGACCGTCTCTCGGTGAGTCGCATGCGCCCCACGCCGCCGCGTCGACCTTCATGCGTGCGGTCCAGGCGCCCGGTGAGGACGCGCGTGCGCCCCAACCGGAACAAACAGCTGCTGAATGACGAGCCAGAGGCGCGGGGGCTTCGAACCGGGAAATGCCAGCGGACCCCGGTAGACCTCTGGGATCTGCCATAACCCGCGCATCCGGAGCCAGAAGGCCATGAGCCGTCCCGTGAGTCTTCCAAGCAGTCCTCGCGTTTCACGTGGATGTCCGAAGTACTCCCGCGACACGATCCGCCATTCCTCATCCGCCCGAGCGGCCCGCCGAAAGCTTTTGCTCTCCGGGTAGACGCGGTACGCGGCAACGATCTTCTCCAGATGGACAAAGACCACCCTGGAACACAATCGAAGCCAGTACTCATAGTCCAAGAGGTAATGGAGGTCCTCCCGAAACGTAGGATGCTGGACGAGCCGCCGGTGAAAAAACACGGCTGGTTGGCCGATCGAATGGTAACGGAGGCGCGCCCGCGACACGCGCGGCATCGCCGGGGCAATACGAAACACGGTTCCCTCGCGCGAGATGAAGGCGCAGTCTCCATAGACGACGGAAGCCTGAGGGTGTGCGGCAAACGTCTGGACGACCGCCTCAACCGCATCTCGTGCAAAATAGACGTCGTCCGCATTCAGCCACCCGATGATCTCTCCTTGGGCCATGGCGAATCCCTTGTTGAGCGCGTCGGATTGTCCCGCATCCGGCTCGGAGCGCCAACGCAGTCGATAGGTTGAGGCGTACTGCTGCAGGAGGGTGAGGGTCTGATCGGCCGAGCCGCCGTCGATCACCACGTGCTCGATGCGAGGGAACGATTGATTCGCCACGCTCTTCAGCGCATCTTCCAGAAATTCCCCCTGATTCAGCGATGGGGTAACGACCGTCACGAGCGGGAGGACGGTCACGGGACCGGTCACCTGAGCGCTGACCGGCATCGACGTGGGCCATGCGGACCCCTCCTCCGCTCTGCGTCCCGTGCACGCATGGATCTCGCCCATTCACGCCACCCCGTGAAAGCTGACTTCGGACGTGCTCCGGTGTTTCGCGTACCATTGGATCGTCCGGCGCAGTCCCTCCCGCAACGACACGCGCGGTGAGAACTGCAGTCGCTCTTTTGCCTTCGTGGAATCGCCGTGACGGCGGACCTGCCCTACCGGCTGGCGGGCGTCGAAGACAAGGCGGGGGGCACGTCCGCTCAGCTCGACGATCATCCGGACGAGATCCGCGATGGTCACTTCCTCATCCGTCCCAAGGTTGACGGGGTCGCCGACGGCGTAGCACTCCAGCGCCTTCAATGAGCCCTCGACCACATCGGAGACATAGAGAAATGTGCGCGTCTGCGTCCCATCGCCCCACACGACGACGGGGTCCGAGCCATCCATGACCTTTCGGATCAGCGCGGGGATGACGTGGCTCGTCTGCCAGGCGAAGTCGTCGCGCGGACCGAAGGTATTGTAGGGCCTGACAATCGCCACCTTCATGCCGAACTCTCGCTGGTAAGCGATCGCCTGCACCTCGAGGAACCGCTTGGCCCACCCGTAGCCGAAATTGGTCGGCTCAGGATCATCCAGGAACCCTTCTGATTCCGGTGTAGAAATCGCGCAGTCGGCCCGGTAGACGCAGGCAGAACTCATGCAGAGGACCCGCTCCACGCCAGCCCGGGCAGCCGCCGCCATCACCTGCAGCCCTAACACCGCATTCTCCGTCAACATCGTGGCCGGATGGCTGGCGTTGTAGGCCACCCCCGCAACGCGGGCGGCGAGGTGGCAGACGACCTCGATGCCTGCGGAGGCGGCTGCAGCGAACGCCGGGTCCATCAAGTCGCCTTCCAGGAACTCCACCTCGCCTGCCCGCTCGAGCAACGCTGCATTGAAGCGCCGGCGGCTCCGGCCGATGGCTCGCACACGAGCGCCGCGGTCCACAAGCGCCTCCACAAGATGAGATCCGATGAACCCCGCAGCCCCGGTCACGAGCACGGCCTTCCCGGTCCAGAAGGACGTGGAAACGCCGCCGTCCCGCCGGTCAACCGCCATGATCAACTACTCCCTCTCGCGGTCCGCACTTGACCTCCACGGAAGTGCTGCGTGATGAGCTCGGCCACGTAATCAAGCTCACGTTCCGTCAAGTGTTGGTGGCATCCCACGTAGAAGCCCTGTCGGTTGATCCGCTGGGCCACCGGATACTCCGCCTCACGCCACCCGAACAGCCGATGGTAGATCGGCTGGTTGGTGAGCGGCAACATGTCACGCGTTTCCACGCCGTGCCGCTCGAGGAAGTGGACGAGGTGATCCTTGGGCGCATCACGCAGCACGATGGGAAACACCATGAACACGTGCTCGCTACCGGCACGCACCCGGGGAAGCTGGAGATGCGCCGTCAGGTGGGCGAGCTTCCTCGACAGGAGGCGGGCATTGGCTTGGCGCGACGCGATCATCGCCCCCCACCCGTCGAGCTGCGCGAGGCCCAACGCCGCCTCCAGCTCGGTGACTCGGAAGCTATGGCCAACGCTGGTGAAGGCGAAGCGGCGGTCCACGATCTTCCGGAGCGCTGCCACGGACTTCCCGTCGTCGTCGTCGATCGTGAGATAAATCGGGTCCCGTCCCATGTTGACGAGGGAGCGCAAGCGGGTCGCGTAGTCCACGTCGTTGGTGGTCGCCATCCCTCCCACGCCGGTCACTACGAGGTGAGCCATGTAAGTTGAAAAGCAGCCGATCTCGCCAAGGCTGCCAACCCGGCGACCCTGGTAGCGCGCGAACATCGTCTCGCACGAATCCTCGATGAGCTTCAACCCGTGCCGCCGCGCGATGGCGCGAATCGGATCCATATCGGCGGGCTGCCCGAAGGGGTGGACGGGGATGATCGCCCGTGTCCGAGGCGAGATCCGCGCCTCGAGCAGCGTTGGGTCCAGCGCGAAGTAGTCCGGCTCAACATCCACGAGCACCGGGCGCATACGGTTCTGGTGCACAATGTTCACGGTGGAGACAAACGTGACAGCTGGCACGATGACTTCATCGCCATCGTCCCATCCATGGCGCTCCTTCATGGCTTGGAGAGCGACCTGGAGCGCACTCGTCCCGCTGTTGCACATCACCCCAAAGCGGCACCCGTGGATCCCCGCAAATTCCCGTTCGAAGCGCCGCGTCATGGGACCGTAGGACAGCCGGTTGTTGTTGAGGGCCTCCAGGACTAACGCCTTGGCTCGCTCCGTGACCTGCAACGTCCCGATCCCCACGTGGGGCCGCCGCTCACGGTGGTTCCCGCGACGAGGCACCGACGAAGCCGCGCGGGGATGCGCCGTCGCGTGGCGGCTTGCCGAGCGAGGCCGGCTGTCAAGCTTCCGGCCACGCGCCCTTGTTTCTGGCTGCGTCAGCGTTGCGAGTTTCGCCATTCTCAGACGACCTCTGGCCGCCCGCAAGCCCAGGGTCTCATCGCTCGAGGACCTCCTGGGGGCTGATGGGGCCCGGTCGTTCGCCCGACAGGACCAGGTACAGTTTCGTGGTGAGAGCTGTCACCCATCGCGGGCAGTGGACCTGCGCAAGGATCGAAAGGTCATCGCGCGAAAAAATCGCGGCCGCGCGAGACCACCAGAAGAGTCCCCCTGTCGCCGCGAGCAGGACAGCCAGACGGATCCCGAGCGGTCGCCCCGCCATCGCGAGGAGTGAAACCGCCACAAAGCCTGCCGGGATGAGGGCGGCACGGTGATCAATGCGCAGGCTGCGATTGCCCCACGCGAGGCACAGCCATGCCGCCACGATGAAACTCGCGGCCGTCGAGCACGCCGCCCCCAGGGCCCCGAGAGGGGGGACCAGCAGGAGATCCCCGAGGACGTTGACCGCTGCCATAATGGCGATCGTGGCCGTGTTTTCCACGGGGCGGTCGTGACTGAGCAGGAGTGTGCCGTAGAGGACGACGATCGGCTGGAACGCCGAGGCGATGAGGAGAATGGAAAACCACTGCCCGCTCGCGGCGAACGCCGAACCAAACACGAGCGCGAAGCAGGGCGCTTGAATGGTGCCGAGTCCCAAGACCAGGACCCCCCACAGCACGCTGACTTGAGGGATCATGCGGAGGACGAATTGGCGGAGGCGGCCCTCCGCTCCCTCGGCCACCCAGGCCGTGAGGAGCGGGAAGAGCAACGTGTACATGGCCGCGAGCCCCCCGGCCAAGAACAGAAACGCTTGGTACGAGATTTGATAGACGCCGACGTCGGCGTGCCCTCGGTAGAAACGCAGGAAGTAGAGATCAACCCATTCCGACAGGTAGGCCGCAAGGAACCCCACCCAGAGCGGGCTGGCGTAGCGGACGAGCCGGCGTGTCAGCCCCCAGTCAGGCATCAGGAAGGCGGGGGGAGGCATGCCAACAAAGGAGAGACTCAGCAGGATCTGGGCAAGGAGACCGACGGCAACGCAGGCGACAACCAGAGACGGCGTCACCGCCCACGCGCGTCCGATGCTCACCCAGAGCAGGAGCAACGTCAGCACCAGTTTGCCAGCGACGGGAGCCCACGCCGACACCTGCATTTTGCCTTCCACTTGAAGGACTTGAACCGTCACGATCCCTACCATTGTCAGCAAGAGCACGGCAAGGTACGCCCCCAGCGATGGGCTGTGAGGGCCCACGAGACGCATCACCAGCGCCGAACCAGACAGGAGCCCGAGCGAACAGAGCAGGAATGAGCCGCCGACAAGGGGGGCCCAGGCCCCATAGACTCCACCCGCGCTCCCCTCGCGAACCAGCGCCTCGCGCCCAAATCGTATCACCGATGGGAAGCTCCACTTGATCCCCACAATGAACAAGCACTGGACCACGGTCATGAACATGACGACAGTCCCGTAGTCTTCAGGGCCCAGCAGCCGGGCGGACAACGCGAGGCCGGCGAGGGTCAAGGCGGCAAGCGCCGTCTGCGCAGCTACGATAGAGACATAATCGTTCCAAATGGCCCGCACCGCCATCGATGAGATGCGCTCGCCTCGGTGGGCGCTGCCGGCCAGCGCCCCCGGCGCGAGCTCAGGTGTTCGCGGCAGTTCAGCGACAGCCGGCGTCAGAGGTTCAGTGTTCATTGCGAGGTGTCTCTCATAAGGCTTTTGCCAGCGAGGGTGCTGGCACGGAGGATGAGGCGACAAGGCGTTTGACCGGATAGAGAAATTTCCCTCCCTTGCGTCCATACCAGACCACTTCCCGCGCGAATCGTTTAAGGTCTCCCTCGAGTTGCGGTGTCGTGGTCACCTGGTAGAGGAACTCGCCCTCCTCGAACGGGATCGGGTCTCCGGTCCGGCAACTGTGAATGTAGTCATGGAGGTTGTAGTGGAACCGCAGCAGCATCTCCTGGCGCCGATCGTAGTGGACGACGACCGCCTGCTGATACGCCAGCAGCTCTCGCCTCAACCGCTCCGGCATCTCGAGGCCGTGGGCGGCGACCAAGGCATCCAGGAACGCTTCGCACTCACCGTAGAAGGCGTCGAGGCGCTTCACGAGACGCAGATGGGACGCTTCTTCGACTGGCCAGTTAATATCCAAAAACTCCGGCAGATACTGGTTGAAGCCGATGCCCGCCAGCACGTTATCGAGGAGGTCATCCAAGATCGACAGCTCCTTGCAGAGCAAGCTCTCGTGATGCTGCCGGCCAAACTCGAGCAGGGCCTTGTAAAAGACGCTGTAGCGGATATTGTGCCGATAGCGAAGAAAGATGCTCACGGCTTGCAGCGTGCCGAGCAGATGGAAACATTGGACCGCCCAAGCGAAATGGTAGGTCTTGCGCCACTCTTCAACGGTCAGAGTATTCGTGGCAATGACGATCGGTTCATATTCCGTGATGGTATCCCAAGGATCGAGCCGATCAGAATGGGCTTGGAAGATCGGTAGTTCAATCGTTCGGATCTGAAACGTCTTCTGGTATTCAGGACCGCCCATTTCCGCATTGGGCATGATGGAGCAATTGTAGATATTGATGCCGCTGTGTTGCCCCTGGTCCAGCAGGATATCGAGCCCCTCCACAAAAGACTCATAGGTCTCGCCGGGCAACCCAATAATCAACTCCGAATACGTGACCATTCCCTCTTTGAGATAGCGCCGCTGGAGTTCATGAAAGACGTCCAGCTTGATATTGCTCCGTTTGACATTCCGTAACGCGTCTGGACTGAGGGACTGCATGCTCAACGAGATGCCCTTCGACATCTCCGCATCGTGGAGAATCTTGGCAACATCAAACACTTTATTGTTGCTGTTCTTAGTAAAGCAGACCCTGAAGTCTTGAGGATATCCCGCCTCTCGCTTGGCCTGGGCCAGGGCTTGGGCCAGTTCACGATCCCTCGGTAAGATGCCGAAGTTGGCGTCGCATCCAAACAGCCAGCCGATCTTGTGATCGGCAAACCAGTGAATCTCATTGAGCAGTCTGTTCATGTCAAACTGCCGGACCTTGCTGGCAATCGCGGATCCCCAATCGCAAAAGGCGCAGGAAAACGGGCATCCCCGGTTCGTCTCCCACATCACATGCCATTCGACGTCCTTGATCCCCCCAATGAGATGGTCAAAGATTCCGGTTAAATAGGGCGAGGGGATGACGTTCAGATTGTCCAGCCGTAGCCGCCGGGGCGTTTGGTGGACGCGGCGGCTCTTGCGGTCATGATAGGAAAGTCCTTGAAGCTCCCTGAAGTCGCGCCCTTCGATCCGCGCTTGCAGGATCTCGCAGAAGGTCATTTCTCCCTCTCCATGGACGGCGATGTCGAGATAGGGATGGCGCTCAAAGAAATCGCCAAGCCGGTCTGGCACATGGGGCCCACCGACGACAATCAGGCAGTCGGGATGACGCCGGCGGACCTCCTCGGCCAGCGCCATATTGAGCCGGTAGTTCCACATGTAACACGACAACCCGAGGATATCGACCGCCGCAATCTGGTCAACCACTGCATTCACCGCATCACGCTTGTAAAGAAACCCTTTAAACTCACATCGCTCCCACAGATCCTCGAATTGTTTGACATACGATGCCAGCATGCCGACGCTATAGGGAAGGTATTGCTGTTTCCCATACCCGCTGTTGAGCTGAGCCATCTGGATTACAAGCTTACGTTGGTTCATATATCCACTTTAAAACAACGTGTAGATGAACGGTGCTAGTGGCGTGCTCTGCGCGAAGAGCAAGAGTAGTCCGAAAATGAGCAAGACCACAACCGCCGGGATCAGCCACCACAGCTTTTGCTTCCAGAGAAAACCGAAGAGCTCTGAGATAATGCTACCGTAGCCTTTCAGACGCTTACCCCACGTGGCCATGTAGCTCCTTATCCCTTCGTGAGGAGCTGGTGCCCAAGCACTAAGACATCCATCTCGCTGCGCAGGAACGTCGAGATCGCCTGATCCGGCGTGTTGACGATCGGTTCGCCCTTCAAGTTGAATGACGTGTTCAGCACCACCGGCACCCCCGTCTCACCCTCGAACGCCTCGATTAATTGATAGTAGAGGGGGTTCGCCCGCCGCTCCACTGACTGCAACCGTCCCGTGCCGTCGACATGGGTCACCGCGGGGATCGTCGCCCGCTTGTCCTGGCGGATCGGCGCAACCATGAGCATGAAGCGGGCCGGGTCGAGGCACTGCCCGTTCGAGAACTCGAGGTAGTCCCGCACCGCGCGGTCCAGCATCGACGGCGCGAAGGGGCGGAACGGCTCCCGGAACTTGATCTTGTGGTTGACGATGGCCTTCATGTCATTGCGGCGCGGATCCGCCAGGATGCTGCGGTTGCCCAGCGCTCGCGGCCCCCACTCGAAGGCCCCCTGGAACCATCCCACGACCTTGCCGGAGGTGAGCAGCCGCGCCGTCTGCTGGACGAGTTGTTCATCCGTCCCATACGTCTGAGCCGACAGGCCTGCGCGCGTCACGGCCTCGGCAATCTGCCGTTCATCATACCGCTTACCCCAGTAGGCGTGCTCCATGACGAACGCCCGCGGCTTCTGCAACAGCACGTGATAGGCCCAGAGTGCTGCCCCGAGCGCTCCGCCGGAGTCGCCGGCCGCGGGCTGGATAAACACTTCCTTAAACGGCGTCTCGCGCAGAATCCGCCCGTTGGCGACACTGTTGAGCGCCACGCCGCCAGCCAGACACAACCGCGGGGACTGCGTGAGCGCATAGGCGCTCCGGGCGAGGTTCAGCATGACCTCTTCAGTCACTCGCTGGATGCTTGCGGCCAGGTCCGCGTAGTGCTGGCTCGACGCGATATCGGCGTCCTTCGTGGTGGCATCCCGCGTCCAGGCCTCGTCCGTCACGAAGGGCGCCGTGCGGTCGCGCGGCTCGCCGAAGAGTGTCAGGAACTTCCGGCTGTAGGCCTGCTTAGCCGAGTGCTGGTACGCGAAATAGTCCATCTCCAGTCGGAAACTGCCGTCGGCGTCCTGGTGGATGACCTGCCAGATTTTGTCGACATAGCGCGGCGTGCCGTACGGCGCCATGCCCATGACCTTGTACTCGCCTTCGTTGACCTCGAAGCCGAGAAACGCGGTGAACACGGAATAGAGCAGCCCCAGCGAATGCGGGAAACGAACCTCCGAGAGCAGTTTCAGCTCGTTGCGGCCCTGACCATCCCACGACGCCCGCCCATGCGAGAGCATGGTCGTCGTCCATTCTCCGACGCCGTCCACCGTGAGGATGGCGGCATCCTGGAAGGGCGAGCAGAAGAAGGCGCTCGCCGCGTGGGAGAGGTGGTGCTGGCTGAACACAATGCGCTTCTCGGGCACCTCGAGCTCGCTTTGGATCGTCTGTTTGACCCAGAGCTTGTCGAGCAGCCAGTTCGTCATGGAGCGGCGGAACGTGTCCAGGGTCCGGGGAACGCCTTGGAGCTGGGTCAGCAGAATGCGCTCGAACTTCAAAAATGGCTTCTCGTAAAAGACGACGTAGTCGAGGTCCTGCGCTGTGATGTCCGCCTGCTCCAGGCAGAATTGAATGGCCAAGCGCGGAAAACCGAAATCGTGCTTGACCCGGCTGAAGCGCTCCTCTTCAGCTGCGGCAATCAGCACGCCGTCGCGCACCAGGGCGGCGGCGGCGTCGTGATAGAAACATGAAATCCCCAGGATGTTCATCGTCAGGACTGTTCCTGCGCGAGTTCCATGCGCTCGTAACTGTGCGCCAATGGCTGCCAGTTGCTCGATCGCCCGCGCCGCTGGCGCGGAGTAGCGAGAAGCCGAAAGACGAGCCCGCATGGCATGATGATCACGATGTAGAAGACCGTGAACAGGATCCACGCCTGGATGTTGCCGATGCGCCGCAACAGGGCCATCCACCGGTCCAGCCATGGGCGTTTGGAGGAGACACGTTTCGCGCGGGGCGCCGTACCGGTGCGCGTTGGCGCGTGCATCTCCATGGTCATGACTCCTGTCGGCTCACGAAATTGATGAGTTTCTCATAGAGCGGGATCCGTCGGCTTGACCACGCGTAATTCGCGCCGAACCGCGTCGTCACGGGCCACTGAGCGATGATCGCCACCGCCACGATCGCAGCGATACTAATGAGTATCCGCCTTCTGCGCCGATGGACCGGTCCTGGTCGCGCTGAAGCGGTGATTCCCTGCTCCCTCATGGACGGTTTGCGTTCACCTTGTCAGGGGACCGCTCGGCCGCGGGTCGAGCAGCCCAGCCAGGGAGCTGTCGAAGCCACACCTCAAACGTCAGGAGCGTCCACAAGCGGTAGGAATGATCCGCCTGGCCGGAGACATGGGCGCGGTAGAGCTCGCGCACGTAGCCAGCATCCACATAACGGCGGAGACGCGCCTCAGGAACCAAGAGGAGATCGTGGAGGTAGTCGCGAAGATCGGCTTTGAACCACCCCTGCAACGGCACGCCGAACCCCATCTTCCCCCGCCGGAGGATCGCCGGGGGTACGAGATCCGCGAACGCGCGCCGCAAGAGCACTTTCGTCCGCCCCCACCGGAGCTTCATGTGGTCCGGAAGCCGGAAGACGTATTCGATGAGCGCGCGGTCGAGGAACGGCGAGCGGGCCTCCAAGGCATGCGCCATCGAACACCGGTCCATCTTCACCAAGAGATCGTCGAGCAGGTAGGTTTTCATGTTGAGGTAGAGCAGGCGCGTCAACGGCGAGGCGGCACCGCTGCGCTTCAGGTGCGTCGCCTGCAGGCTGAGCGGCGCAGGTGCGGTGTGGCCATTGCGCTCCCCGCCGCCATCACCGAGGAGGCGGGGGAGATCCTCGTAGAAGACGGCGGTCCATCGCGTGAAGCGCTCGCTGAACGGCAGCGCGGCGCTGCCCGCAAACTTCTGCAAGCGACGGAACGGATCGCGGAACCCCCCCCAGGGAGGCAGGCCTGAGAGGGCGTCACTGGCCGCGCGGCGCAGCCACCCCGGCACCCGCTCAGCCAGCAGGGTGGCATAAAAGCGCAGGTACCCGGCGAACAACTCGTCCCCCCCATCCCCATTCAAGGCCACGGTCACATGCTGCCGCGTCAGTTGGGAGAGGAGGTACGTCGGGATGGCCGATGAGTCAGCGAACGGACCGTCGTAATGCCACACCAGCCGCTCCACGAGGTCAACGGCCGATGGCTCTACCATAAACTCCGTATGCCGAGTTCTAAACCGCTGAGCGACCTGACGCGCGTAGACCGTCTCATCGAAGTGCGGGTCCCCGGCGAACCCGATGCTGAAGGTCCGCACCGGCTCCCGCATGAGCTGGCTCATAATGCCGACCACGATCGAGGAATCGAGCCCACCGCTCAAGAAAGCCCCTAAGGGCACATCCGCGATGAGGCGTCGGCGCACCGCGGCCGTCACCAGCTCCCGCACATCGGCGATCGCCTGGGCATCGCCCCCGTGGCCTCGTGGAGACACCGGCGAGAGCGGAACATCCCAGTATTCCTTGAGAGTGAGCTGGCCGTCGCTGCAAACCGAGAGGGCATGCCCAGCGGGGAGCTTCTGAATCCCTCGGTAGACGGTGTGCGGTGTTGGGACGTACCCATAGAGGAAGAACGCCGGCAACATCGCCTCGTTGACCTCAGGCGTCACGTCGGGGTGTTGGAACAACGCCTTGATCTCTGACGCGAAGGCGAACATCGTCGGGGTCTGACAATAGAAGAGCGGCTTCTTCCCTACCCGGTCGCGGGCCATGAACAGATGTCCTCGCCGCTGGTCCCAGATGGCAAAGGCGAACATGCCCTCCAAGGCCTCCACACACCGCTCGCCCTGAACCTCATAAAGCCTCAGGAGCACCTCGGTGTCCGAGGAAGTCCGGAAGCGATGCCCTCGTTGCTCAAGCGAGGCCCGCAGGTCCTTGAAGTTATAGATCTCCCCGTTGAAGACCAGCCAGATTGAACCATCGTCGCTCGCCATCGGCTGATTGGCGCTATCCGAGAGATCGATCACCTTCAGCCGTGTGTGACCCAAGCCCACGCGCACCCCCTCGGCGTCCATGAGCTTCACCCCCCGCCCTTCCGGGCCGCGATGGGACAGCGCGCCGGTCATCCGGTCGAGCACGTCCCCCTCCAGCGGCTGCCTGTCAAATCGCATGACCCCCACAATCCCGCACATGGCTAATTCCCTTCCTCGGATTGGCCAATGACGTCCAGAAGTGCGGACACGGGAACCTCCTTCCGGGGACTGGAAGTCACGCCCGAAATCTCTGACTGATCATCCTTCACAATCCCTCGGACCCCTTGACGCCGAAGACCGGCCAGCCAACGCCACATCCTGCTGTAGACGCCGATCGGATCTCCTTCCGCGGCAACAATCAGGAGGGGAAGCAGGAAGAGGAGCCGTAACCGAAAGAGTGTGCCCACGTTCGCCACCACTAGGGAAATGGGAATCGCCGTGAACACGATGCAGGCGATCAGCAACAGTCCTTCGAGACGACGCCATCGCAGGGCATCCCACAGACCGCAGAGGATCCCGGGGATGAGCCCATACACCAGCAGCATTTCCATCCCGGCAAGCAGCCGCATGACGCCGGTGCTGCCGTGGGTATCGAACCATTGCCAAGGAAACGGGGCGAGAAAACCGATCGCCAACGCCCGAGGGGCATAGCGAGTCATCGAGTCGAAATCCTTGATCTCGATCTGGGCATCCATCAAGGCATGTCCCCCGGCGGAAACAAACCCCTCGCGGCGATACCCCAGCGCTCCCGATGCTGGCTCGGACACCATCTTGATCGCCTGATCATCCAGTTGAGCAAGAAACTCGGCAAAGAGCCGACTCGCCCTGCCGAGCCTCTCCTCGGGGCGGCCGGCTCGTGAAGAGAAAAGCCTCGTAGCCATCGCTAGGAGTTCATGGTGGTTCGCCGAAATCAGCTGAGCCGCTACCCTGGGAAGGTCGCCCCGGGGACCTCCGGTTGGCAACACAGCCTCAGCACCGGACAGGTCAAGCGCATGGAGGGCTCCTCCTGCGGAACTCCCAGCCGCCTGGAGGGGCTGCAAGAGGGCTCCTCCTGCGGAACTCCCAGCCGCCTGGAGGGGCTGCAACAGGAGGTCGCCCCGGGGACCTCCTGTTGGGGGACCTCCGGTTGGCAACACGGCCTCAGCAGGGGAGGGCTCCAGCGGCGCACTGGCCAGACCGAGCACCCCGAGAGCACCTGCCCTATCGCCTTTGGAGAGCCCGCAGTTTCCCACGTGAGCACACACCTGAGCGATGGACCTGATCAGTTCCGGTCTAAATCCCAGTTCGGCAGCGTACAGGGCGCGCTCATAGGCCTGCGTGGCAGCCTCCACCCTGCCGAGTCGCGCCATGACGTGCCCAATCCTGGCGAAGGCCTCGACCTGCATCGGATTAAACAGGAGGGCACGCTCGTAGGCAGCGACGGCGGCTTTGGCATCTTCCAGCGTTAAGACGGACTTCCCGTTCAGTTTCTCATCGCCCTTATTCAGGAACAGCTTGATGATCGCTTGCTTGACTTGGTGCTCCTCGGCTCCTGGTGAGCTCAGTTCCCAGGCGTGCCGAAACGCCTCAAGGGCTTGATCGAACAGTCCCATCTCGTCCAGTGCATGCCCGAGACCCAGATAGGCCGCCGCCTGAGCAGGGTCAAACAGGATCGCGTGCTCGTAGGCAGGGAGGGCGGCTTCCGCGCCCTCCAAGCCATGATTTGGCCTACTCAGCTCGTCGTCCCCCTTTTCGAGAAGGGCGAGCGCAACCACTCGGTTGATTTGCTTGGCTTCGTTGCCTGGAGTGACCTGTTGCAGGGCCTGAGCGCACATCGCAAACGCCCGGTCGAAATTCCGAACCTTAGCTAAGACCAACCCGAGGTTGGCAAGTATGTCGGCCTGAGAGGGATCTAGGGCGATGGCGTGTTCGTAAGCCGCAATCGCCTGGCCGACCCGCCGGTTTATGAAGTGGTCATTCCCCAGCTCGCTGTACAGCCGTGAGATGAGCTGGGAAATCGGCCAGCGCTTCTCGGGAGCTTCTCGCTCGAGGTACTGCTCGTAGGCACGGATGGCGCTTTCCCAGTTCGCCAGCTGGATCTGGACGGCCGCGACCCCCAGGTAGGCTTTTTGGAAATCGCCACGCAGCTCAAGCGCCCGATAGAACTCTCTTGTCGCCTCGATCAACTCTCCCTTCTCCCAATCCAGGATGGCGAGGTTGTAGTGGGCTACCTCTGGCTTAGCGGGTGATAGGAGCTTGACGACGTTCAACGTCCTGGCGAAGAGGGTCGACAAGACGATCACCGCCACCAGACTGACACACTGGATTCCTCGACGTGACGCCTTCTGAATGCACGCGACACAGCCAGCTGGCAGCAGGACCACTAGGGCGGCCAACGACAGCGCCGAACCCAGATAGAAACGCGCCCGCGTGAGCAGGATCATGACCAGACTCAGCAGCACCCAGCGCACCAGCATTCCAAGGAGGCGGCCCCCCTCTGCCCCACGGGACGGCAACAAGCTCACGATCAGCCAGAGGGCGGCGAATAACAGGAACCAGCTCAAGGGGTCTTTCAGCAGTTGCGCAGACCAGATGAAGGTCGATGGCCAGAAGCCCACCAACGCCGCGCTCACGATGGCTGCCCGTTCTTCCAAGAACCGCCGGCTGATGAGGTACGCCAACAACCCCGTCCCGGCAGCCAGCGCACAGTTGACCACGATCGGAAACAGCGGGTGGGGGCCGAGGAGCCTGTACACAGCCGCAACCAGTGCGAAGTACTCGAAGCCGAAGACCGTGTCGGGCAGCTCAATGCCTTTCCTCCACGCGTCGGCAATCTGCTGTCCGAAGTAGTGGTAGACGCCGCAATCAGGGCCGAAGCTCCAAAACCCATGGTCCACCTGCAGCGAGCGTAGGATCGGCCATTTCCAGAGCGAGACGACATAGAGAACAATGCCGAGGGCCACGCGCACGCTGTAGGAGAGCAGGACGACACGAGCGAGCTGCTGATGGCGCGACGTGCGCCTGGCGAGCCACCCCAGGAGTCCGTAGCCCAGTGCGATCTCGCCAAGGAGTGTGATCAGGATCATGCTGATCGCCTCACCAGTGCAGGCTCAGGCATCGCTATCGTGAGGCCTGATCCTCGCGCGAGGGATACGGGTACTTGTCCTCGACCATTCAGCGCATTCGTCAGGGCGTCCACGAGGGTCCGCGCGTGCGCCACCAAGGAGTAGCGTGCCTCGATCGTCTGCCGACCAGCCTGTGCGAATCGGTCCCGAAGCGTCGGGTCAACCAGCAACCGTGTCAGCTTCTCTACCCATTCATCCTCTGACGACGCCAGGTAGCCGTTTGCGTCGTCTTGGATAATGTGTTGGTTCGCGCCAACGGCCGCAGCGACCACCGGCACCCCACAGGCCATGAACTGGATCGCCTTAAAGGCGCACTTGCCCTGAGCCCACGGGTCGTCCCAGAGGGGATACAGACCGATATCGCAGCGCTGAAAATCCTCCACCTCTCTCCCTAAGCTCCATCTCGCAACGTCAACATCCACCCCATGGACTGTCGGCGGCTCTGGGCTTCCGACCACATAGAGGCGGAAGGGGACTGTCCGCGCGACAGCCTCCAGCACCCGCCGGAGGCTGTGCAGGTACTTGGCCGTCGTGTGGCTGCCGATCCAGCCAAGGATCAATGGCGCTCGCGG